>ENA-OQVM01006406-OQVM01006406.1-marine-metagenome-genome-assembly--contig:-NODE-6406-length-10719-cov-42.360177_pt1 | contig 10719 bp, 4 predicted proteins | sample MGYA00237776_ERZ505498 | MGnify/ENA primary metagenome ERZ505498 (study PRJEB26159, sample SAMN06265151) | marine metagenome | isolation source: Helgoland LTER site | place: Germany:Helgoland, sampling... | reverse complement strand
TGCTAAAAAACGGGTTTTGTAAGACGAGCCAAATTTCATGTTTCCATAAAAAATAATTATTTAATTGTAATATATTACAGTTTTGTTTAATGTTTAACTATTTAAGATAAACACTACCAGCTATTTATAAAAATAAAGTGCCATATTTATTGGATATTAAATAAAATATTTTAATTTCAATTTTTGATTGAGGCCCCAGTCTGAATCTTCAAAAAGAATTTAACCGAATGGAGGGAGTTTTTTATATAAATTTTAGAGGAATGAGTGGTATAATACACGCCAATATTGAATGGGATCCACTGCATATAAAATATAAAGGAAATAAGCGCATCAGAAATACCTAAATTCAAAACTTAGAAAATCACTACGTATAGTGCAACGTTAAAACAAAACTAAAACATTATGAAAAAAAGTAACTTTTATTTGACTCTAGTAATCTTATTATTTTTAAGCACAAACTGTCTTTTAGCCCAAGACACTAATTTATTTAACAACTCAAAACATCGGATAGGATTTATTGTAGGTTTTGGAGGACAAAATGTGAATCAATTATTATCTGACATAAACGTAAGAGATGCTGAACTTTTAAGAGAATTTATAATCTCTAAAGGCTTGGATCCTGATGAGTTAGGTTTAGCTGTTCAATATGACTATCAAGTTAAATTCTTTCAAGCTCAATATTATTGGGCATTTGTACGCAGACAAACTTGGGGTTTAGATCTTCTTGTTCAACCTCAATACAACGTAACAAAATTTAGGCATATAGATAACATTTCGAATGAAATAAATGGGTTTGAATTAGGTGTAAATGTAGGGGTTTTAATACGAAAAAATATATTCAAAGACTTTTTGAGTATATATGCATTTATTTCTTCAGGCCCGCATTATGTATCTGGCACTCCCCAAAGACAATCAGATGGCTTTATTTTTTCAGATAATTTTTTTATTGGTTTAAATATGAAATTATTTAAAAATACTTACTTAGATCTAAGACCTGGGTTTAGACATATTAGTAACGCAGGTCTTACCCACACAAACGGTGGTCTAAATGATTTAGTAATTAGTGGAGGAGTACTTATAAACTTATAAAAACAGTCAACAATGGTAACCGTTGCACAACTATTTATAAAATAATAAATATTTTAATTTTTGATTTAAACCCCAGTCTAAATCTTCAAAATGAATTTAACCGAATGGAAGGAGTATTAGCTGTAAGTAAAGTAAGAAATTACCAAGTAAGTTTTAACAAAACAACTTTAAATAAAAAAAGCGATTCGTAAGAACCGCTTTGAATGTTTTCACAACGGAATAATCCTTATTGTGAATTGCTTTCAAAATTGTGATACGAATATAACTAAAAAATTAATTCTTTGTGCATTTCTTACAAAAATAATTTACTATGAAAAAAATTCTTGGCCTAGATTTAGGCACCACATCAATCGGATGGGCTTTTATAAATGAAGCCGAAAATAAAAAGGAATCTTCTAAAATTGTTAGAACTGGAGTTCGAATTATACCTCTAACAGTTAATGAAAAATACGAATTTTCAAAAGGGAATGCCCTGTCTACAAACTTAGAGCGCACCCAAAAACGAGGCGCAAGGCGAAATAATCAACGGTTTAAACAACGAAGAAATAAGCTTCTTAAAATTTTGTTTGATTTAGAATTTATTTCAAATGGGGATGACTTAAAGACTGATAAATCAATAGACTTATACAAGCAAAGAGCGCTTGCAATTGAACAAAAAATTGAAAAAGTAGATTTAGCAAAGGTATTCTTTCTTTTAAATGGGAAGCGTGGTTATCAAAGTAATAGAAAAACAAATGACACTGAAAACGACTCAACTTATCTGTCTGAAATTTCAGACCGCGACAACGAACTGGTAGAAAGAAATATTACAATTGGTCAAAAACTCTATGAGCTATTAGAGATAAACTCTTTGGCTTGTTTAAAAAACAGAGTCTATTCTCGAAAAAGTTATAATAATGAGTTTGATTCCATTTGGAAGGAACAGTCCAAGCATTATCCCAAACTGACTAAAGAATTAAAGAAAATTATAAAAGATGAAATTATTTTTTATCAGCGTGATTTAAAATCCCAAAAAGGATTGCTATCCGAGTGTGAATTTGAAAAGCATCATAAAGTTATCCCGGCATCATCACCATTATTTCAAGAATTTCGTATTTGGCAACGTCTGCATGATATTGTAATTAAAAACAGATTTTCTGAAGAATATGATTTAGGCCAAGATCAAAAAGAGTCTCTATTTGATAAATTACAAGAATCCTCCAAATTAACAGAGAAAAACATATTAAAAGAATTAGGGCTAAACACGAATGAGTATAGTCTGAATTTTAAAAAAATAGAGGGCAATACCACACGCCATCAATTACTAGAAATTTTTGAAGCGATAAAGTATGACATCGATGACGTGTTAGAATTAGATTATACTATTAGAGGGAATGAATTTGACAAACAATCTTTTATGCAGCTGTGGCACTTAATTTATTCAGCAAAGAACAGTGATCATCTTATAAAAAATTTAAAAATAAAATTTAGCTTTAATAACGAGCAAGCAAAGACCATTGCAGACCAAGTTCATTATCAGCTTAGGTATGGAAGCTTATCCGCAAGGGCTATCCGAAAATTATTGCCATACATGCAACAAGGATATAACTATACAGATGCTTGTGAACAAGCAGGCTACAGACATTCCAATTGGAGAACTAACCAAGAAAAAGAAAATTGGAAACCACAAGAATTAAAATTATTACAAAAAAATAGTTTGCGTAATCCTGTGGTGGAGAAAGTGATGAATCAACTAGTAAACGTCGTTAATAGTATTATTAAAGATGAAAGCCTGGGGCGTCCTGACGAAATAAGAATTGAGATGGCTCGTGAATTGCGTATGAATGCTAAAAATCGTAAAAAATTAACGAGCCGAATTAATGACAACACAAAAAAGCACGAAACTATTAGGAGAATTCTAAGAACAGAATTTAATATTCCCCGCCCAAGTAGAAACGATATCATTAAATATAAGTTAGCTGAAGAAACAAATTGGATTTCGTTGTATTCGGGAAACCCTATTCAACCCTCAAGATTATTTACACAGGATTATGATATTGAACATATTATTCCTAAAGCTAGATTGTTTGATGATTCCTTTTTAAATAAAACACTCTGTGAATCTGTAATTAATAGAGAAAAAGGGAATAAAACAGCTTTTGATTATATGGCTTCTAAAGATGAGACGTCTTTAAATACGTATGTGTCTTTAATTAAAAGTAATAAAAAAATGTACCCCCCTAAAAAAGAAAAACTTTTAATAACATCCGAAAACATCCCTGAGGGTTTTATAAACAGACAACTGAGTGAAACACAATATATCGCTAAAAAAGCAATAGAGATTTTGAGTAAAGTTTCAAAAGAAATAACACATACAAGCGGCTCTATTACAGATTTATTAAAAGATCAATGGGAATTACCATATGTCATACAAGATTTAAACTTAGACAAATACAGAGAAATTGGGCAAACGGAATCAAGAGATATAAAAACAAACGGAAATAAAGTCAAGAAAGTTGAACAAATTTTTCATTTAGATAAAAAAGGAGAGAAAGTATTTTGGAGTAAACGGGATGACCATAGGCATCATGCATTAGATGCCATTGTAGTCGCATTAACTAAGCAACATCACATACAACATTTAAATACATTGAACGCATCATTTGAAAAACGATATAATGAATCAGACGACAATGTAAAAATAGCGGCTCAAAAATTTGAGGTACCGTGGCGTAATTTACGTGAAGATGTGAAACAAGCACTTGACAGCACTTTAATTTCATTTAAACAAAAAAATAAAGTCGTCACAAAAAACATAAATAAAACTAAAACTAAAAACAAAGAGAATACGCAAATTACATTAACTCCTAGAGGGCAATTACATGAGGAAACCATTTATGGGAAAATCAAACAACTCAACACAAAGCCTATTTTATTAAATAAAAGATTTTTAATAAAATATGTTGAATTAATTGTAGATGAAGCTATTAAAAATTTGGTGAAACAACAGCTGCAAAAATTTAACAATGACCCAACAAAAGCTTTTGATACAAAAATTTTAAAAAACAATCCATTAATACATAACGAAAGCCCATTAAAAGAGGTTATCTGTTTTGATGAAATTTTTGTAATACGAAAACCAATAAACGAAACTCTAAAAATTGAAACGGTTATTGATAAAGGAATTCAAACTATCTTAAAAAAACGATTAGATGCTTTTGAAGGAAATAAAAAATTGGCGTTTACCAATCTTGATGAAAAGCCTATTTACCTCAACAAAAATAAAACCATTGAAATTAAACGGGTTAAAATAAAATCAAAATACTCCGATTTACTAGATCTTGGGAGAGGCTATGTGAATTCAGGAAATAATCATCATATTGCTATTTATAAGGATGAAAACGATAAAACACATGGTGAGAAAATAAGTTTCATTGAGGCAGTTGAACGTGTAAGACAAGGTGTTTCTGTGATTAATAAACAACATGAATTAGGATGGGACTACCTATTTAACCTTCAAATAAATGATTATTTTATTTTTTATGATGATACGCTTACTCCAGAAATCGATGTATTTAATAAAGCGAATTATAGTTTAATATCAAAAAACTTATTTAGAGTGCAAAAACTTTCTATAAGTACAAACGGTCAACCCAATTTTATTTTTAGACATCATTTGGAAACAACACCAAAGACTGTTTCTGGTTTTGCTTATAAGGGAATTTATAGCTATGGCAAGCTCATCGGAAAATGCCAAAAAGTACAGCTAAATAATTTGGGTGAACTAATTAAAATAGGTGAATATTAGCGATGATAAAACGTACCCTCTTTTTTGAAAACCCGGCCTATTTAAGCACCAAAAACAAGCAATTAGTCGTTAATTATCCTGGAGAAGACCAACCAACCAAAACAGTCCCTATTGAAGATATTGGAATGTTGGTTTTAGAAAATCAGCAAATTACCATTAGTAATGGATTATTGTCTAAACTTATACAAAACAAAGCAGCCATTATTAACTGTGATCGGTTTCATTTACCCATTAGTTTACTACAACCCTTAGTTGGACATAGCGAACAAACTGAGCGGATGCGACACCAATTAAATGCGAGTATTCCTCTACAAAAAAACCTGTGGCAACAAACGATAAGTGCTAAAATAAAAAATCAAGCGAAATTTTTAGAAATTAAAAATATTCCAAACAGAAAAATGTTTAAGTGGGCCAATGAAGTGAAAAGTGGTGATCTTGAAAATCATGAAAGCAGAGCAGCAGTCTATTATTGGCAGCATATTTTTGGTTTAAAAAATTTTACCCGTGGGCAACATGCTAGCGCCCCAAACAACTTATTAAATTATGGGTATGCTATTTTACGGGCAATTACAGCGCGTGCTTTAGTCAGTAGCGGAATGCTACCATCGGTAGGGATTTTTCATAGAAACAAGTATAATGCATTTTGTTTAGCGGATGATATCATGGAACCGTATCGGATTTTTGTAGATGTGTTAGTAAATGATATTATCGAATCTAACGAAGTATATGAAGATCTAACAACAGCATTAAAAATGAGCTTGTTGCAATTACCCGTTATGGATGTCCTAATTGATGGGCATAAAAGCCCCCTCATGGTTGCTATGAGTAGAACGACCACTAGTTTATATGAATGCTTTTCGGGGAAAAGTAGAAAACTATTATACCCTGATTTTTATGATTCAAAGAGGATTTAAAACTCAGATTAGAGCTATGGAAAGTGATAGATGTTCACGATTAAATCAATATAGAAGTATGTGGGTATTAGTTTTTTTCGATTTACCAACTGACACAAAAATAGATAAAAAACGAGCGACTAAGTTTAGAAAAAACTTATTAGACGATGGTTTTACCATGTTCCAATTTAGTATTTATATGCGATTTTGTGCCAGTCGAGAAAATGCAGAAGTTCATACCAAAAGAGTTCAAAAAAGTTTGCCCCAATATGGGAAAGTGGGGGTCTTGCAAATAACAGATAAACAATTTGGGATGATGCAATTATTTCACGGTCAAAAACTTACAAAATTAGAACAGCCTTCACAACAGCTTGAATTATTTTAATGGTATCTTATTAGGTAAATTTATTTTGGCATCACCCCTTAGAAACTAGAATCTACAGTAGAGCGTCTTGGAAATTTATATCTGAGGATTGTTTTCTGATTCAAATTAAATACTTAACACACAGTATATCATGGTTTTAAATCATGGTATACTGTGAATGCTAAGTAAAAATACAATTCTGAAAGCAATTCACAACTAGGTGGTTTCACTTGTTTTTCTCTAAACACTGTGAATGCTAAGTAAAAATACAATTCTGAAAGCAATTCACAACACTGGCTTTCCGCAGTCGCACAACTGTTCAACTGTGAATGCTAAGTAAAAATACAATTCTGAAAGCAATTCACAACTGCGGCTCGCCTGTTAAGAAGCTGTATAGGACTGTGAATGCTAAGTAAAAATACAATTCTGAAAGCAATTCACAACATGTGAGGAGTCTTTGAATACGCTTAACGAACTGTGAATGCTAAGTAAAAATACAATTCTGAAAGCAATTCACAACCTTCAAAATCAAAACTATTTACATCTAGTACTGTGAATGCTAAGTAAAAATACAATTCTGAAAGCAATTCACAACATGCATCGCTAAATTGTAAATATGCATTTTACTGTGAATGCTAAGTAAAAATACAATTCTGAAAGCAATTCACAACTATCGATCAAAGAAGGAGTAAGGAGACCTTACTGTGAATGCTAAGTAAAAATACAATTCTGAAAGCAATTCACAACGAACACGGTGAAACTGTGCTTACTTATACAACTGTGAATGCTAAGTAAAAATACAATTCTGAAAGCAATTCACAACTAAATAGAGATCCATCATCAGGTGAACATAACTGTGAATGCTAAGTAAAAATACAATTCTGAAAGCAATTCACAACACGTAATCCATTAATTCGTCGTCGTATATGACTGTGAATGCTAAGTAAAAATACAATTCTGAAAGCAATTCACAACAATGTAAGTGGGATAGTGTAATACCTTTTGACTGTGAATGCTAAGTAAAAATACAATTCTGAAAGCAATTCACAACAGAGTCGCAGAGCGTGCTAAAGAGACGGCGACTGTGAATGCTAAGTAAAAATACAATTCTGAAAGCAATTCACAACCGCCTAAGTTTTAAAGAGTCTTAGGCTTTGACTGTGAATGCTAAGTAAAAATACAATTCTGAAAGCAATTCACAACATTATAGCCGTGCCTTCTTCTGGTTTCCATACTGTGAATGCTAAGTAAAAATACAATTCTGAAAGCAATTCACAACTGAGTGAACATCCTTTGTAATCATTCACACACTGTGAATGCTAAGTAAAAATACAATTCTGAAAGCAATTCACAACACTTATGTAGATGTGCAAATCATTAACACGACTGTGAATGCTAAGTAAAAATACAATTCTGAAAGCAATTCACAACGGATTCAAAATGCCATCCGAAGCTTTTAGAACTGTGAATGCTAAGTAAAAATACAATTCTGAAAGCAATTCACAACATAATTTCAGAAATTGAAACTGTCAATAATACTGTGAATGCTAAGTAAAAATACAATTCTGAAAGCAATTCACAACAAGTATTCAGAGGTTGATTAATTGATTTCAACTGTGAATGCTAAGTAAAAATACAATTCTGAAAGCAATTCACAACTATGTTTGTATTTATACAGTTATTATTAAAACTGTGAATGCTAAGTAAAAATACAATTCTGAAAGCAATTCACAACTCCAGGCAGGTCACTACTTCAGCGCAGGACACTGTGAATGCTAAGTAAAAATACAATTCTGAAAGCAATTCACAACTATGTATTTTCAATTTATAAACTTCATCAAACTGTGAATGCTAAGTAAAAATACAATTCTGAAAGCAATTCACAACACTGGCTTTCCGCAGTCGCACAACTGTTCAACTGTGAATGCTAAGTAAAAATACAATTCTGAAAGCAATTCACAACTGTACTTTTTCCTTAAAATATAGTAATGATACTGTGAATGCTAAGTAAAAATACAATTCTGAAAGCAATTCACAACTAATTATGACGCATTAGCAAATGATACCGTACTGTGAATGCTAAGTAAAAATACAATTCTGAAAGCAATTCACAACAATATGTTGTTGATGTTCTTATTTCGTTTAACTGTGAATGCTAAGTAAAAATACAATTCTGAAAGCAATTCACAACAGAGTTGGCAAGAGGTGTAAAGGAAGATAAACTGTGAATGCTAAGTAAAAATACAATTCTGAAAGCAATTCACAACAAGTTCTCTAATTTTATATATTTTACCACTACTGTGAATGCTAAGTAAAAATACAATTCTGAAAGCAATTCACAACCTGAATGTGGTTTCACAAGTTGAAGCTTATAACTGTGAATGCTAAGTAAAAATACAATTCTGAAAGCAATTCACAACGTTTAAAGAAGATGGGTTCACAAATCTATCACTGTGAATGCTAAGTAAAAATACAATTCTGAAAGCAATTCACAACACTTCCACTTCACTATATCACCCCCTGCCAACTGTGAATGCTAAGTAAAAATACAATTCTGAAAGCAATTCACAACCAGATACTCTTGCACCATTCAATCTTACTGACTGTGAATGCTAAGTAAAAATACAATTCTGAAAGCAATTCACAACAATCAATGGCGTGGCAAACCAAAAAGGTGTACTGTGAATGCTAAGTAAAAATACAATTCTGAAAGCAATTCACAACTTGTTTTCATTTTAATTGCTGTTTTACTTTACTGTGAATGCTAAGTAAAAATACAATTCTGAAAGCAATTCACAACTAGTACATTGGTCTATTCGTGTTTCAACGTACTGTGAATGCTAAGTAAAAATACAATTCTGAAAGCAATTCACAACTGAAGGTGTTTTGTTTTCCTTAATAAAAATACTGTGAATGCTAAGTAAAAATACAATTCTGAAAGCAATTCACAACTGTCATTGTCTTCGTGTACGCTTTCAGGTCACTGTGAATGCTAAGTAAAAATACAATTCTGAAAGCAATTCACAACAGGGGGGTGGCGATAATACAACCTTAAACACTGTGAATGCTAAGTAAAAATACAATTCTGAAAGCAATTCACAACTGATTTAGGGCAACACAGATTTATAACTGTACTGTGAATGCTAAGTAAAAATACAATTCTGAAAGCAATTCACAACTCAGACCACTCAGTTCCTGTAACCGTTGAAACTGTGAATGCTAAGTAAAAATACAATTCTGAAAGCAATTCACAACTATACCCGTTGTTGTAGGGCAAAGCGAACAACTGTGAATGCTAAGTAAAAATACAATTCTGAAAGCAATTCACAACAGAATGGCTCTCACAATTGGATTAGACAATACTGTGAATGCTAAGTAAAAATACAATTCTGAAAGCAATTCACAACGAACCCCACATTGCCCGAACCTTGTCGCCTACTGTGAATGCTAAGTAAAAATACAATTCTGAAAGCAATTCACAACTTTGGTAGTAAAGTAGTGGGATCGTACGTTACTGTGAATGCTAAGTAAAAATACAATTCTGAAAGCAATTCACAACCCAATAAGTCCGTTAGAAAAATGGGCTAAACTGTGAATGCTAAGTAAAAATACAATTCTGAAAGCAATTCACAACACAACTTAAAGAAAACACTAAAAGAATTTAACTGTGAATGCTAAGTAAAAATACAATTCTGAAAGCAATTCACAACATCTCTTTGTGATGATCGTTCACAACAAATACTGTGAATGCTAAGTAAAAATACAATTCTGAAAGCAATTCACAACATCTAATAGTTAATTGTTTGTGACCTGGCTACTGTGAATGCTAAGTAAAAATACAATTCTGAAAGCAATTCACAACTGGAAACAGACAAAGGCGCAGGGGAATTTGACTGTGAATGCTAAGTAAAAATACAATTCTGAAAGCAATTCACAACTTTTAATACTAGCGGCTGCAACTGGCTTTTACTGTGAATGCTAAGTAAAAATACAATTCTGAAAGCAATTCACAACACTCACGACCAGTTAAATTGACGTCTACTTACTGTGAATGCTAAGTAAAAATACAATTCTGAAAGCAATTCACAACTAACAGCTTTGTCTTTAGTCGAATTCTTATACTGTGAATGCTAAGTAAAAATACAATTCTGAAAGCAATTCACAACATTAGAGTCGTTTAAACACCACTAAAAAAGACTGTGAATGCTAAGTAAAAATACAATTCTGAAAGCAATTCACAACAACATATCAAGCCATATTTGAAACGTCCTTACTGTGAATGCTAAGTAAAAATACAATTCTGAAAGCAATTCACAACGTGTGTAATTTGGAAGAGCTGGCTATTTGTACTGTGAATGCTAAGTAAAAATACAATTCTGAAAGCAATTGGCATATATTTCCCCTCCCTAAACACAAACAAAGCATCCAATAAAATCAAATAAACTATCTTTGTATTCAATTTAAATCTGCCCTATGAAATTATCAGAAGTCAAACACGTGTTAAAAAATTCAGAAACCATTGGGTTTCAATTGCCCAATGGAACGTTGGTGCCTACGCACTTTCATGTGACGGAAGTTGGAAAAAT
>ENA-OQVM01006403-OQVM01006403.1-marine-metagenome-genome-assembly--contig:-NODE-6403-length-10724-cov-86.288156_pt1 | contig 10724 bp, 11 predicted proteins | sample MGYA00237776_ERZ505498 | MGnify/ENA primary metagenome ERZ505498 (study PRJEB26159, sample SAMN06265151) | marine metagenome | isolation source: Helgoland LTER site | place: Germany:Helgoland, sampling... | reverse complement strand
AGTGATTGCATTGCCTCTAATTGAAATATCCGAAACAATATAAATAACATCACGCAAGTCTGACTAATAATTGTTGCAGCGGCAATTCCATTGAATCCCATTCCTGGAAAATAACCAGGCACACCAAACATAAACAATGGGTTCAAAATAATGTTAGCTACAAATGCTAACATAAGTGCTCTTTGCATACTTAACGTATCACCATGAGCTTGAAGTATTCCATTGCCACCATAAGCAATTAAAAAACCTGGCAATGCAAAAATTAGCCATCCAAAATATCCTAGCCCAGCATTTCTATAGGCTCCAGGTTCTGAGACTATTCCAATAAGTGTTGGGCCAATAAAGCAACCAACTATCATAGATAACAATGTTAGAATTACGGCAAATGTAAGGCCTTGTGAAATGTATTGTCGAACTTGTGAAGTTTCACCACTACCTTTTGCATTGCTAACTAAGGCACTCAAAGCTGAACTCAGCCCAAACCCTAGAGCCATAAGAATAAAAAATGCTTGATAGCCGATTGCTAGACCAGCTTGTGCATCAGTAGACAACTTTCCGGCATAATAAACATCAACAACATTATATAAAGTCGCAAAAAGCATGCCTAAGGCTGCTGGGATAGCAAGCCTTCTAAAGTGTACGGCCATTGACCCTACAGTTAAATCGTCTTTTTTCATAAATAGGAGTATCTTTCTTAATTATTCAATATATTTGATAACATAGATTACTGAAGAAATTTAGTGCATTCAAAATATACTTTAATAATTGGTATATATTATATCAAATGTATACTCTTAGTTTTGAACTAGTTCTTATATGAAAGTGGATATTTATTAAAGTAAAAGGAGAAGCTTTTAAGTAGGCTTCTCCTTTTTTAATTTTTTACCAGGAAGTTAAATCTCTTTCGAATGTTTATAGAGACCAAAAGTTTCAATCAGCTGTAAATTGGAATTTCATCCCCTCAAAGGTAAGATCTCTCAAGCATGAAACACAAGTGGCTTCAGTGCTTGGCCAAAAGTCTATGGCCCCCGCGCCTGTTACCACAAATTTTATATTAATATTGGCTGTGGTTGGAGTTATATTCATTTGTGGACTGAGTGCTTGTACCGCAAAGTTATAGGGCCGATCTGGCGTTCCACTCCAACCAGTAAAAGCATTGTTGCCGCCGCCAACTACAGTATAATCTTGAGTGGTAATCGCTGCTTGGTCCGAATTAAGGACCCAGATCTTCGTTGTAGTAGAAGTTTCTCCTGGAACCGAAAACGTATCAGTATCGTAGGCATATTTAACACTATGATCACCTAGAACTTGGTTCATGTTATTCGCCGCCGTCGGGACAGTGCCTGCAGCCCCACAGGTTACTGAGTCATTGTCTCCAAAAGTCGTTCCATTAGAAACGCAAACTAGACCTTCGATAGGATTGCTTGATCCATCGACTGCTTTGATAGCAGCACCAGCATTCTCTCCGCTTGAGGACTGCCTAGCTGTGCCAGTAAAAGTTTGTGATATCTTAATTTTTTGAGTAGTACCAACCAGCATATATCCGTAATTGTACTGCCCTTCAGTCAAACTTACTTCAGGATTCAAAGGGATGTTTCCGCCTGCTGTTAAATTAATATCAAGGCCAGTGGTATTGGTAAATACTGCAGTACAGGAGCTCTTGTCAGCTGGCGTAGCGTCTGCTGTGCAGATGCCAACTTCATAGATTTTAAAAGTAAGCTGTGATGGAGTCACTTTGCATGTCAGGTCTGCTCCGACTGTAGATCCATCGTCGCTGGCTTCACAAAATCCATCAGCAGTTTCTGACAAAGCAGGGCTAGCTGAAAATGCGATGTAAGCAATTAGGCTAATTAATGTTTTTTTCATCTGTATCATTCCCTTAAACACCTGATGCAATTACGCCAAGCTTGATGGCTTTTTTCATAATGCGGTTTTCACGCTGTACAGGTCTGTGGAGCTTTTCTCGTATGGGTTCGAACTTGGTTGACCATTCTCCATCTTGCTTGACCTTAGCAGGCTGGTTCGCTCCACCTAGCGGCACTGAGTAGTTTATTGATGCAACTGCTTCTGTGTTATTGGAGCTCTTCTTATGCTGCGCAGCAACACGAAGAGTTAGGTTAGGCGCTATCTCAGCATTAATACCCGCTTCATAATGCTCAGTCTCATAACTCGCAGCGTCTTTCCAGTTACTCATCTTTCCGTAAAGGTTGGAAGAGTAGAAGTAAGGGAGGTTTGCTGTAAGCTTAGCATCATATCCATCAAGAGCAGTTTCTTGAATGCCGTTATACGTTAATGTCTTTGATACAGCTTGATATGCATTTGCTCTAAATTCAAAGATTGATGACAGAAGCTCTAAACCAGCACCTACACGCTCATGCTTTGATTGAAGCTCATAGTCATAAAAGATGTTATATCCAGTAATAACTGTATTAGCGTCATTGATATGACGTGCTCCAAAGCCAGTGTTAACTGTTGTGCGGTTGTTAAAGTTTACAGCTGATGTCTGGTTGAACAAGAACCAGTTCCCAGTTTCCTTTAATCGGTACACTGTCATGGCTTCTGTTTTAGTCTCAGACTTATTCTTATCTAACCCCATTGTGTCAGACCCAACAGAAAGCTCAAAGTGAGTGAAGTTTGATGTTGAGAGAACTTTGTCTTCAACTTGATCAAGTCCAGTGTTTGCAGCGGCCACAGCAAGTGCATTCACTTCGCTTTCAACAGCCTCTTCTCCTTGCCCTATATTGAGGGCATTACCGATATTCTTGACTATACTGGCGAATTTGCCTGATTTAGCCACTTCCTGTGCGCTTAAGGGCATAGCGCTTAGGGCTATTATTGTACTCGTAAGGAGTAAGTGTTTCATGAAAATTTACCTATAATAATGAAATTCATATGTTTTTAGTAACATATATATTATTGAGATCAATCTGATATTAATTTTTTCTAATGATTTATACAGAAGTTATGAAATTTACATATTATAGTTTATATTGTGAATCGAATGCTAGGGATTTACCTATTATTTGGGCCGACATATCAAAAGCCAAAAATGAACTTGGTCTGCCGTCAAGCCATAGCATATATGATAAGTGCAAAGATACTTGGAATTGGCAAAGCCGCATTAAAGGTTTTAATCCTTAAATTTAAATAAATTTGAATTTTTTATTAGGAAAATCTTTTTCTTTAATATCAGAACTATTACAGTAATTCTCATCTCTAGAATTAATTATAAATTTTGATGACGGCCATTTAATATTTAAATTGGGATCAAAACAGTTTATTCCTCTTTCATCTAAATGATCATAATATTCTGTAACTTTATAATTTAAGTCCACCCAATCGCTTAAAGCTAAATATCCTCCAGCTACACCTGGTGGTGTGTAAATTTGGTTAAGTTTAGTTTCTGAGCTTAATATAATATCAAAAGTTTTTAAAAATGTTAAAGAATCTGGCCTTAGATCAACTATTGCATAAAAAACTTTACCATTAAAAACTGTTATTAATTGTCCTTGAGGTCTTTTATTTTGGTAATGCATACCTCTTAAAACATTTTTTTTAGAGCGGGAATGATTTTCTTGCACAAAATTTTCAAAGGGAAGTGTTTTGATGACCTCATTTTTTCTGTAGATTTCTTTAAAAAACCCACGATCATCTGAATGTAAATCATTTTCTATCAAAAATGAGCCTTTAATTTTATTTTCTGACAGTATCATGCAGTTACCTGATTTAAAGTTTTTAATATAGCAATTATTTTGTTTTTCTATTTAACCATGATTAATTATATTGTTACCATGTAAGAGTTTCATAACTTTTTAAATAGTAAAATGTATTTTTGCATAGAATAAATAATACTATTTATGATTGTAGTATAGTATCTAATTAAATTTTTAATATATTTTATATAAATTTTTTGAATGTTTATAAATTATGAAATATCAGAATAATAAACCATCAGTAATATTTTCTAAAAAAAATATCCGTTGCAATGGAAGAAAATTTGGTTCAGCATTGGATATGCTAACATACTTTATTGTATGAGATGCAAATGGGAGAATACATTGGCTGCAAAAAATAGCGACAAAGACTTTGTTTCCTTTGATTATATCCGTTGTTTAATGGAAGAGCATGGAAATGACGAGTTTATCTTAAAGTTTCCAAATTCAGCAGGACATAAGTATTTAGTTAAGGGTGAAAAAACATCTGTCACTTGGGCTAAGGAAGATTGTAGGGCTTTAGACGCATAAGTGCCCTTCAAGTGTGCTAAACATATCCCGATGTATTTCGCATAGAAAAAAAATAATGGGAAACACAAGGAGAACATATTGAAAATTAAAATTATCTTGCTTGGCTATTTAGCTTTCGTAATATCTTTGAGTAATGCTTTGGCAGAAGATATGACAATAGTCTCTTGGGGGGGGGCTTATACTGCGTCTCAACAAGCAGCTTACCATGATCCTTATGCAGCAATTACTGGTGTAAATATTATTAAAAGTGATAGTTCAGCTGATGCTGTAGTAAAATTACGCGCTATGTCTGAAGCTGGAAATGTAACATGGGATGTGGTTGATACGCTTGCTGAAGATGCACTTCTTTTATGTGATGAAGGTCTTGCAATGAAAATCGATGCAGACACTCAGCTAGCTGATGCGCCTGATGGAACAAAAGCTAAAGATGATTTTAGTAATTTATTGATAAATGACTGTTTTATTCCACAGATGGTTTATTCAACTACTTTTGGATTTAGAAAAGATTTAGTTGGTTCAAAAGCTCCAACATCTGTTTGTTCAGTCTTCGATACGGCTGCTTACCCTGGTAAGCGATCGTTGGAAAAACGTCCAATTAATAACATGGAATGGGCATTAATGTGCGACGGAATTGCAAAAAGAGATGTTTATGATGTTCTTGCAACAGATGAAGGTCAAGATCGAGCATTTGCTAAATTAGATACAATCAAATCTAATGTTATTTGGTGGTCTGCTGGCGAGGATACTCCAAAACTACTTGCTGATGGTAAAGTAATCATGGGTTCAGCATATAATAGTCAGTTATTTATTTTGATCGAAGAGCAAGGACACAATGTTGATATGCTTTGGGATGCTCAAATATTTGGTCTATTTGGCTTGATAATACCAGATGGATTATCAAATGAACGTAAAACTCGTGCATTAGATTTTGTGTATTTTGCTACAGAAACACAACGTTTAGCTGATCAAACAAAATATATATCATATGGCCCAGCTCGCAAATCTTCAGCACCATTAGTTTCAAAGCATGCTACATTAGGAATTGATATGTCACCACATATGCCAACGGATCCTAATAATGCGAAAAATACATTACTATACAACTACTCATTTTGGGCAGATTATTATGATGAGATTGATGTTAAATTTCAAGCTTGGCTGGCTCGGTAAGCAATTAAAGGCCCCAAGATTAGTTCCAAATTCTAACTTTACCAAATATAAGTGCCCTAATACATCTTTAGAGAAAATTGATACTTTGTTTAAGAAAAGCCTGGAAAAGTTACTGCTGCGCCGATCTAACAGCTTAAGGGGTATGTCACCTGGTTAACCCAAAAAGGTTAACCACGCAGTAATTGTAAAAACACTTAGTCCAGTACACACAACAATAGACGTGGCAGATGTTTGCTGTGCTCTATTATACATACTTGCAAATATATATGTATTAATACCCGGTGGCATTGCTGCTATTAACACAGCTGAATTTCTGACACCTGTTTCTAAGTCAAAAACGTAAGTTCCCATTACATAAACTAGAACTGGGAAAATAAATAATTTGATAATCGCAACGGCTGTAACTTCAGGTAGATTACTTTTTATTTCATATCTATAGAGGACACCTCCAAGTGCAAATAATGCTAACGGCAATCCGCTTCTCGCCATCATTTGAAGTGTTACGTCAAATGCTTCTGGAAGGGCAAACCCGCTAAAATTGAAAGCAAAGCCAAGTATTAGACCGAGTGCTAAAGTATTTTTAAAAATTGCTTTAATTACTGAGCGGATAATTTCATTTACGTTATTTCCATTTGCGTGAACTGTTTCCATACAAGTAATACCAACGATATAACAGAATAGTACATGAACAGATGCTAACGCGTAGTTTGTTGATAACGCTTCAACGCCATACGCACGTTCCATAATTGTTAATCCCAATAATATCATGTTTGAGAATAAGGTTGTAAAACCCACTGAAACTGCCTCGTCAGCGGCTCGTTTGAAAAATAAATATCCTGTTGCGCAACCTAGTATGAAAATGAAAGTCGCAGGAATATAATAAGATGCAAATAATGGGATATTAAAATATTCTTTGAGATCCAAATTTGCTACAGCTAAAAATAATAAGCATGGAATTGCATACTTTTGTGCAAATAAAGCCAAAGCGTCTATACTGCTTTCAGACATTAATTTTCGCCACATTACAATGTAGCCAGTGCCTATAATCAAGAAAACAGGCAAGACAGTAATAAAAATACTGAGCATAATTAGACCTTAAGTTTTATTTGCAATCCGTCATGAGCTGGCACAACATTATCTGGAGTTTCGTTTAATAATGTTAAGTAGTCTAGGTCTACGTGCAAGTTGGTTAAAATAGCTTTTTTTGGCTTGTATCTATCAATTAAACCTAACGCCTGTTCTAGGTTTACATGACTTGGATGAGGTTTGTATCGCAAACTATCTAGTATCCAGTAATCTAAGTCTCTCAGTTCAGTATCATTTCTAACTGTTGATATATCTGGAGTGTATAAAACATCGTTAACTTTTATTGCACTCACTAAAATATTACCATGGTCAACATCAAACGATGTGAACTTTATTGGACCGCCGGCACCTTGAATTTCAAGGGTTTCTGTTAGGTCGTTCATATCCAATATTGGAGGGTATGGACTTCCTTTGGGTGTTTTAAAGGCGTAGCCAAACCGCTCAAGAATAGAATTCTTTGTTTGCTTCGATGCAAATACTGGAAGCCGTTTTTGCATGTTAATAACAATCATCCTCAAATCATCTAACCCATGTAAATGATCTGCGTGCTCATGTGTGTAAATTACTGCATCTAATTTTCCAATTTTTGCATCTAAAAGCTGTTGTCGCATGTCTGGTGTCGTATCAATTAGCACATTTGTAACGTTATTGTTCTCAAATCTTTGAATTAACAATGAGCATCTTTTTCGAAAGTTTTTAACGTTATTTGGATCGCAATTACCCCAATGGCCACCAAGTCTGGGAACGCCACCTGAAGACCCACAACCCAAAATTGTAAATCTAAGTTCTCCCATTAAATTGCTGCTTTCGAAAATAATCTGTTGAAATTTTTTGTAGTTTGATTGGCAAACGTTATGTAATCAACCCCATAAATAGTTGCGCCGACTTCTGCAGTATGAGCAGTATAGGATGGCTCATTTCTTTTACCTCTAAAGGGAACTGGAGACAAATATGGACTATCTGTTTCAACCAAAACTTGATCAATTGGGGCTAATTTAAAAATGCTTCGAAGCTCTTCACTTTTCTTAAAAGTAATTATGCCTGACATTGAAAGATAAAAGCCCAGTTCTAAAGATAATTTAGCAAGTTCTACCGATGAAGAGAAACAATGCATTACGCATTTATATTGACCTTTTTTGAATTCATCTTTTAAAATTGCCGCCATATCTTCATCGGCTGCGCGTGAATGTATTATGAGTGGTAGATCAGTTTCTCGTGCTGCTTCAATATGAATTTTAAGAGACGTTTTTTGGATCTCTGCACTCTCAGCTGTATAGTGATAGTCTAATCCAGTTTCCCCAATGCCAACCATTTTAGGATGTTGTGATATTTCAATTAATTGATCGACACTGGCCAAAGGTTCAGATGCAGCTGACATTGGGTGTGTGCCCGCAGCATAATATACAGCCTCATGCTCTTCAGCAATTTTGCGAACTGAAGGCTCATTTTTAAGTTTAGTACAAATCGTGACCATGCGCTTCACGCCTGCATCATTGGCACGGGCAACTAAATCTGGAATTTCCCCTTCAAAATCTGGAAAATCCAAGTGGCAATGGCTATCAACTATGATGTGTTCTGTCATTTTTTAGCCTTTAGTGCTTTTTTGATGTTTCTTCGAATTGCAATAACATATCTAGGATCACCATAGACGGGTCAAGGTTAACTGCACGTGCATGACTTGTGCGCTCAGAAATAATTTGTGAAAAGTCAGCCCATTTGCGAGCAGATTTTGTATCTGGAGCAAGCTCATGAAAAACTTTACTTTCAATTGATAAAGCTGTGTGATTTTCATTTTTTTGCAAAGCACCAAATTTTGCAAGACGTGAAATAAATAACATGAACAATCGAAGTGTTATTTCATACCTTTCTGCAGCATTTTTACCTGCACAAGAATCTGCCAATTTTTGGATGGATTGCCTGTTCATTTGCGGAATTTGTTTTGCCAACTGAACAATCGAATTATATATTTCAATGCCGTTGTTCGAAATTAATTCCACTGATGATCCAACGGATCCATTTGCAAGAATATTGATCTGCTCTTTATCTTGGGATTGCTCAATATCTAATTGCTCCAAAGCGTTTGCTAAGTCTTCAGATGAAAGGTTGTTACATTTCAATGACCTGCACCTTGATCTTATAGTTGGCATGAGACGAAGTGGTTGATGGCTGATTAATAAAATTAAAACCTTTTTTGGCGGTTCTTCTAGTATTTTTAAAAGAGCGTTTGCAGCTGCGTTATTCATTTCATCTGCTGCGTCGATGATTGCCACTCGCCAGCCGCCATCTGCCGCAGACATGCTAAAAAAGTTTTTCAACTTACGTATCTCGTCAACAGTAATATTTTGTTTGAATTTCTTTAGTTTTTCGTCCCAAAGTCGCCTGACCAAATATAGGTTTGGCTCACCCAAAGCATTTATGCGCTTTGAGACCGGATGATCTGATTGAATATCCAACGTATCTTTTAAGTCTTGATTGATGTCACTTATACTTTGGTTCTGAGATAATATAAATTTTGCAATTTTGTACCCCAGAGTAGCTTTGCCAATACCCCTTGACCCTGTAATCATCCACGCATGATGCAGACGTTCTGTTTTATATGCATCTAAAAAATCTAATTGAGGTGAATTATGTCCATATATTATTTGTGTATGGCGTGGATGGTTAGTTCCAATCTGTCGGTCTGCTTCTGGAATTTCAATTTCGTTCATTTAGTGTAATCTTTAACTATATTTAAGATATCATTTGATACTTCTTCTTTGCTTCGCATGCCATTGATAAGATGGCATCTTGATTTTTCAGTTTTTGATAATTCGCTGAAGCCATTTCTCAATTTTTTTTGAAATTCTAAGCCAAACTCTTCAAACCGGTCTTCTCCTGAATTTCTAGCCAAGCCACGCGTTAAAGATTTTTCTGGGTCAGTATCGATTATAAATGTTATGTCAGGTTCTTTTTTTATTATTATTGAATGTAGCTCATCTACTGTTTGCCTTAGGTCTGCTCTTGCAACGCCTTGGTATACTCTTGTGGAGTCAACAAACCTATCACATATAACTATTTGATTTTTCGTTAGGGCAGGCTGGATTGTTTTTTCTAGATGATCGCGCCTTGCTGCCGTAAAGAGCAGTATTTCTGTTTCTGCAGACCATCTATCAGTATCACCGGAAACAAGCAGGGATCGAATGATTTCAGCTCCAATGCTGCCCCCTGGCTCACGAGTTTGAATGACACTTATCCCTAAATCATTAAGAGCGTCATAAAGAAGTTGTGATTGAGTAGATTTTCCAGAACCATCAATACCTTCAAATGTAATGAATAGGCCGTCAGTAAAATTCATTAATTTGCCCACAATTGGCCACTGATTGCTTTTCTCCCAAGGAGTTCTGCACTTGCTAAAATTTTGTTTAATATTGATCCACTTGCAACGTCTTTTGAAGCAACAAGATGATGTTCAGATTTGCCAATATTTGGTGTGTTTACTGTTAAAATAGCAATTCGATCACCCTTTTTTATAGGTGCTGCAATTGGACCTTTATAATTTATTTCAATGTCTACATTTTTAAGGGAACCTAGCGGAAATAATCCTGAAATATTATCTTCGGCTATTAAATCAATAGTCTTGTTTTCGCCTAACCAAACATCAGCTTTAGAAATTACTTCATCTTTTTTAAATAAATCTTTTATAACAAATTGGCGAAATGCCCAATTTGTTAGCTTTTCTGCCTCATTGGCTCGTGCAGCCTTTGATTCTAGTCCCGTTATCATAAATATTATTCTTCTTTGACCTTGGCGAGCGGATCCAACAAGACCATATCCAGCCTCATTAGTATGGCCAGTTTTCAAGCCATCTGCACCAATCCCCAATGGAAGCAATGGGTTTCTATTGTTTTGCTTTACACCATCCCATGTAAAAGATGTTTGAGCAAAGAATGGATAATAATTTGGAAATTCTGTTATTATAATATTTGCTATGGTGACTAAATCGCGGGCACTCATGCGTTGTAATGGATCAGGCCATCCGGTTGAATTTCCAAACGATGAATTATTCATACCTAACTCTATAGCTCGTTTAGTCATTTGGTCTGCAAAAGCTGTTTCTGTTCCAGCAATATTTTCCGCTACGGTTATGCATGCATCATTGCCTGATTGTACTATAATACCCTGTATTAAATCACGCACAGAGACTCTCTCACCTTCACGTAAGAACATTGTAGACCCACCAATTTT
>ENA-OQVM01006402-OQVM01006402.1-marine-metagenome-genome-assembly--contig:-NODE-6402-length-10725-cov-8.900451_pt1 | contig 10725 bp, 14 predicted proteins | sample MGYA00237776_ERZ505498 | MGnify/ENA primary metagenome ERZ505498 (study PRJEB26159, sample SAMN06265151) | marine metagenome | isolation source: Helgoland LTER site | place: Germany:Helgoland, sampling... | reverse complement strand
CCCGGCCAAAATACCCACCATTGAGAGGCCAAAAATCGTGATCATCAACAGCTCTGGCGTGCGAAACTCCAAAACGATCGGCCGGGCCACCAAAATAAAGACCGTCAAAAAACTCGCGCCAACCAACCCGCCGAAAAGCGACGAGGCAAAAGCCGCCGATAGCGCCCGCGCGGCCTTGCCCTTTTGAGCCATCGGAAAACCGTCCAGGACAGTGGCTTGTGACGCAGAGGAGCCCGGAATCCCCATCAAAACCGAAGCAAACGTGTCAGAGGTTGGCACAACCGCCACCATACCGATCATCAACGCAAGACCTAAGATTGGATCCATACCAAACATGAAGGGCAGCAGTAGCGACAGGCCGGCGATGCCGCCGAGGCCGGGGAACACGCCGATACAGAGCCCCATCAGCACACCCAGGATCAAATACCCCAAAACAACCGGTTGCAGGATTAGCTCCCAAGCCGCACCGAAGGCAGGCAACGCCTCCATGACTACTTCCAAGACCATGTCCTCCCACTTTCCTTTATAAAACGCCCCACCAATCGTAAGCGGGGCGTTCAAAAAGGAAACTTTAGTTCAGAGAAACACCGTATTTTTCTTGGAGCCAGTTCACAATGAAGGCTTTGGCTTCAGCGCTCACGTTTGTGCCACTCACTTTGGCAGCTTCAGCCGCAGCGCCTGTCATCTGCGGATATTTACCCAGACGCTTGCTAGAAATCTCTGCAAAATCAGCGCGCGCTTTCACAGCTTCAAATGCCGCCGTGTAGGTCACAATGGCATCATTGGTCGCCCCTTTTGGCAAGAAGACCATTTTTTGAGCTGGGAAACCTGCAGTGAAGAAGGCTTTCCATGCATCCCATTTTTCCCCAGATGTTTCACAACCATCGGTTGCTTCGCACACTTCTTTGAAGCTTGGAATGTCTGGGAATGTGGGATCGCGCGTGATTTCGCCATCATCATTCAATGCGCCCCAGGTCATCATTGGCACGGCAGTGCCAGCCTCAACCAACGGTGTCACACCAGACAAATAAGATGATGAAGTTTGATAGTCGATATTCGCTTCACCCCGTTCAAACATTAAGCGCCCATCACCGCGCCCTTTGATTCCCATAACGCTCTCAACGTTCAGGCCCAGCATTTCCCAAGCCAGTGTCGGAACCAAATCAAGACGTGTGGCGCCTTGGTTGCCATAGATGAAGTCTGTGTCTTTGAGGCCAGAGGCGTCTAAACCGTCCATTTTTGCGGCAAGCTCAGGCGGTAGATAAGCCACGCCACCTGTCCCAGAAGCCAAAACCACATTCCAGTCAGCATAGTCAAATTTCACCCTTGGGTCACCCAGCAAGAATGGAAATTGCGTCGAACCGGACGAGCCAAAAATCAGCGTGCCATCTTCATATTCTTGCTCTTGGAAATAGTTGGCGCCCTTAGTTGAGCCGGCACCTGGCATGAATTTTACGACAACAGTAGGCTGGCCCGGCAAAGCTTCCGACAGCAAAGGCGCATAAAAATTTGCCCATTTGGCGGAGCCGCCTGTTTCAGAAAATGGAATGATCCATTCAACAGTCTTGCCTGTCAGATCAATCCCATGGCCGCCTGCGTGAGCCTGCAAGCCAAATGTGGCCGTGGCGGCAGCCACAAGTCCCATCGCCATGCGGCGTGTTGTTTTCAGTGTAGACATTTAATCCTCCCAGATTTTTTTTGCCCCGTTAGAAGCAGCGTCAATAGAATCTCTTTGGAGCATATACCCCAGGTTGATGCTTGCTGTGTAATCTGCGAAACTTTCATGAAACTTTCACGGATTGGAAAAACAGCAGTGCGCATCACGCTTGTTGAAGACAATATCAGCCTCGCGAAAGGCATTACCTATCGTTTGGAAGATGCAGGCCATTCCGTGGATGCGATTGCCAATGGCGACGAGGCGCAAGACTACCTCATCCAAGATGGCGCCGATCTCGTGATTCTAGATATCAATCTGCCAGGAATGAATGGGCTGGATCTGCTGGCGCAAATGCGCAAGCGCGGTGATGTGCGGCCGGTAATCTTGCTGACGGCCCGGGCTGAAACGCAAGATCGGGTCACAGGATTAGATGCCGGGGCCGATGATTATTTGATCAAGCCCTTCGAGATGGCCGAGTTGGAGGCCAGAGTCCGCGCCCTTCTGCGCCGCCGCGCTATTCCGCAGCAAAAGCTCCGCAAAATTGGATCATTGCATTACGATCCAAACGCACGCCAATTGTTTGATGGCCAAACCGCCCTGGAAATACCCCGCCGCGAAATGTCGGTCTTTGAATGTTTGCTCAGTGCAGACGGACGGTTGGTCTCCAAAAGCGCAGTGCTCGATCATGTCTATGGGGTTGGGGCTGATATAGAAGAAAAAGTCGTCGAAGTTTATATCTCGCGGCTCCGCCACAAATTGAAAGACTACGGCGTTTTGATCCAGGCACGCCGGGGACTGGGGTATCACATTTTGGCGCAGGAGAGCACATGAAACCCAGCTCTTTGAGGGCTCGGCTGACGCTGATCATCCTGCCGCCTTTGCTCATCATCTCTTTGATTGCCGGTGCTTGGCAGTTCCACAATACAACTCTGCGTGCCCAAAGCATCTTTGACAAAGGCCTGCTCTCCGCTGCAATCGCGATATCGCGCGATGTCGCACTATCGGATGGGGATGCAATCAGCCCGTCGACGCGTCGCCTGTTGGCCGATACCTCTGGGGGCGCGATATTTTATCATGTGTTTGCCCCGGACGGCGTCTTTGTGACAGGATATTCAACCCCGCCAATCCTGCCCAGCAAGGCTCCCAAAGGGGTGACAGAGCCCTATTATTACAACAGCGTGTATCAGGGCGAAAAAGTTCGAGTGCTGCGCTTTCAAGATGTGACTTTGGTCAGTGGCATTGCCGGAATTTTCAACATCACTGTGTGGCAAAATGCACGCGTGCGTAGCAGCTTTGTGCGCAATGTCTTGTCACGATCCTTTGCGGTGATTGCCGCGCTGGTGATGAGCGTTGCTATCGTTGTTTGGTTCGGCGTGCGTTTGGGGCTGCGACCGCTTTTGGAGCTTGAGCGCGCCATTGCCAAGCGTACGCCGAGCGAATTGGAACCAATCCGCAGGGCTGTTCCCACCGAGGCCCAAGGGCTGGTGACAACTTTAAATGGTTTGTTAAATCGGGTGTCTCGCCGCATCAGTTCAAAGGATGAATTTATCTCGAACGCGGCCCATCAGCTGCGCAACCCCATGGCCGGGGTTCTTGCGCTGGCCGAAGCGGTCACCACAGCACCAAACCCCCAAACAGCGCATCAGCGCAGCGCGGAGCTGCTGCAAGCCGCACGCGAGGCGAGCGATCTGACCAATAAGCTTTTGTCCTTTGAGCGCGCGGGGGGCACGGATGTGTTGCGATCAGGCAGCCAGATTGATCTCAACCAGCTGATCGTGAATGCCGTCAACGCCTTTGAACAAAACCACCCCAAGGCCAGCTTGAAAGTGACGCAAGATTTGCCCCGCGAACGCCTCTTTATTCAGGCCGATCAAACCATGCTCCAAGAAGCCATTTTGAACATATTCAGCAACTCTTTGGTGCATGGCGGACCAAAGTTGACGCAAATTTGGGTCACGCTTCGCAAGAGCAACGCCACGGCAGAAATTCTCATTCAAGATGATGGCATTGGAATACCCGAGGAGCGCCACCGCGAAGCATTGAGCCGATTTTCACAAGCGGGCGGTGGCCCCGGCAGCGGTCTTGGCCTCGCCATAGCGGTCCGCGTGATGAAAAATCATGGCGGGCAATTGAGCATCTTGCCCTCCTCCCGTGGCGCGACAATCAAACTGCGCTTGCCTTTGCTGGAGATCTGATCCTCCGCCCGGTGCGGCGGCGGCAAGTGCTGTGCGCAAAACCTGTGAAGTTCTCGAACCGATGCAAAAAACGGAAGCGCCGGTAAAATTATTGTGGCGCTTCTTTGCGCCCATACGCTACACTATGTGTGTTATCCCATTCAAATGACCCGTCAATACAACTCCAAGAGGCCTGCTGCATGAGCGCTATCGCATCCATCGATGTCCGTCTATTTCATATTCCCTTGGCAGAGGTGTTGGTGGATGCCAAACACGGCGACCATCATATTTTTGAGCTGATCACCGCAACCGTCCATCTTGAGGATGGATCATCTGGCACCGGTTATACCTACACGGGTGGCAAAGGCGGACATGCGATTGCTGCCATGATATCTCATGACTTGACCCCATTTCTTTTGGGCCAATCCGCAACGGATGTGGAAGGTCTCTATGATGCGATGCAATGGCACGTGCATTATGTGGCGCGCGGCGGCATCGCTGCATTTGCGATCTCTGCTGTGGATATTGCACTTTGGGATCTGCGTGGCAAACGCAGCGGCCAGCCTCTTTGGCAAATGGCCGGCGGCGCGGCGCAGTCTTGTAAAGCCTATTGCGGCGGCATTGATCTTGGCTTTCCCCTGCCAAAACTTTTGGACAGTGTCCAAAGCTATCTTGACCGTGGCTTCAACGGCGTGAAGATCAAGATTGGTCAACCCACCCTCGCGGAAGATATTGCCCGAATAAAAGCCGTACGCGATCTCATCGGGCCAGATATCACATTCATGGTGGATGCAAATTATTCGATGACAGTCGCAGAAGCAATCACCGCAGCCAAGGCCTTTGCACCCTACGATATTACATGGTTCGAAGAGCCAATCATCCCCGACAACTATTTGGGCTACGCTGAGATCCGCGCAGCAACGGGAATGCCTCTGGCGATGGGAGAAAACCTGCATACAATTCATGAGTTTGAGCTGGCATTTGCGCAGTCAAACCTGAGCTTCATCCAACCCGATGCCTCCAATTGCGGCGGCATCACCGGCTTTCTTCAGGTCGCAGCCCTGGCCAAACAAGCCGGTATCCCGATTTGTAGCCATGGGATGCAAGAGCTGCATGTGAGCCTTGTTTCCGGCCAAAAAAACGCGGGCTGGATCGAGGTCCATTCCTTCCCGATAGAGCAATACACACAGCGCCCGCTCGTCATTGAAAACCACGTGGCGCTGGCCCCAAATACCGCAGGGATCGGCGTGACTTTCGACTGGCAAAAACTTGAGGCCGCGAACCTGTTGGTAGGCTAGTGGATGCACCTATATGGGGTTACCAAATACACTGATCGCTGCGCTTTTGCCTCCCGATGCAGCCATTGGGCAGCTGGCGCGGCAACACTGCAATATGCAGCGCTCGGATCGCCTGGGCGGCGTTCCATCCGGTTGCTCATTGAAATGCGCAGAGCAACACTATGGCACCCAATATGTGCATGTGATTGTCATTGCGGATGGCCGTCAGCGCGACACTCACTTGAAATAGGCCGTAACAAAACCGCAGCAAGCTCAGTTTAGGCTGGTGTGAAGAAGCTACAGGCTTAGGAGCTACTCGGGATTTATAAATCCTCTTACAAACGGTGTTTGAATAAGTTGAAGGGGTTGTATGCCCGAGCTTAGAGACTACGCGCCCGGAGCAGCGCCTTCCGAATAAAAGCATCTTTCAACAGGCACTTGAGTTGGGTATTAAGCCGGTCATTATTCTTCAAAGCCTTGAGCTCATTTTGCGTTAGGCTGTAAGGGTCATCATCCAGCTTCCTACGCAGACTCATGTCGTTCCAAACCGAAGTGATAATTATGCGTTCTTGATCTGTCATACAAATAGTAACGGCAACACAAGCTTCAGTGTTAGTGGGCAGATACATTTATTCCCCCATGCCTAGGAACATCTCACGAGTCTCTATGCAGTATATGCTCAATAGCGGTGCGTGATACTCCAGAACCTGAAACTCATACGCGTTGATGCGCTGCGCCATCATGCTTGTAAGCGCTTATGTTACATGCACCTTAAGCGGTCTCTTAGTCCGATGAGGCAACCAGAGAGCTGTGCACGTTTTAAGCCGAAATTCGAAGCAAAATTCATTGTTGGTTATGGGTTAATCGTCCGGTGAGACCGTCAAAAGGCAATTTAACGTTGACATACCTCATAGCGTTAACTCCATCAAAGAGATGCGCGACGCTGCGAGCGTAAGGCGAAGAAGATCCGAAATGCAAATGAACTTATATATTCGTACATTCACAACACCTGTTGATGCACAGATGTTTAAAAGCGTGCTCCAAACAAAATGGCCTGAGATGATCGCTTCCATCGAGGGCGCCCGCTTTAGGCTGTTATACAATGAAAGCACTCCGAACGTATCAACGGTGGGTTGGGAGTTTTCTAACTCTGAGGTACAAAAGGAGATAGAAGCACTGATCAAATCTGAGATTTCTAAGTTCACTAAGGCGTTACCGAACTGCCCAATTCATTATTCAGGTGCTGTTGAGCTTGATTTTGTTGGGAGAATTTAAGCAGACATACTTCCTGACGTCATGAAAACTCTTCACCGTTTTACAATTCAATGTCTGGCCTGAGTAATACCCGGGTGACAGCCAATCTAAGTGAGCTCAAATTCTCCAACATTCCTCAAGCCCTGGTTTTGGCACAGGGAAATTTATAATGCCGCGGCCCGCAAAACCACTTTAATCTATGTCGTAGTTTTTACCTTTTGGGGATTTTAGCCTCACTATGATACCACTTTCACAAAGGGGGGTTATTAGCTGTGATCGAACCGATGACCGAGACTGACAAAACAGCAGCGGATGTAATTCGGGCTTTCGCTGCGGTTGCCACGGGGGTGCAAGGTCTAGCTATGGGACAATCACCTCCAATCCCCGTTTTGACATGCAAGCAATCCAATAGTCAGATTTTAGTCGACATTTTGGATATAATTTTAGCCACTGGAGGCCCACATGCAAAAGCTATCAATCATCAGGTTTAAACCTAAGCCAGGTTACCTCGATGAATTTGCCGCAAACTTAAGCGCTTACAATGAAACCAAGCACCGAGTGTTCCACTTAATGAAATCAGGCGAAGAGTTACATGCGATCGTCATAAGAGATGCCAATATACTTGCTCAGGATGCCGCCGATGGCGTAAAATTTCTTGATAGCCAGCGGCATCTTCTGCAGGAGTTTGACTCAGTGAACAGGCATACAATCCCGTTAAGCGGCGATTTAATACACACCACCGTGAAATAACTTTGAGTTTGCAGCTCTAAGACTAAAGGAAAATGAACGATGTTATTTATGGTAAAAGTTACGCATGATTATTCAACATGTCAGGCGCACCACCCCACTAAGGCAGATCTATATAAAAATACGTTAGCGAACTTGGGCGATCACGGCATTAAAGTTCACGGGCAATACTCAAATCGGCTCATCCATACAAACTTCATCATATGTGAAACAGATAGCTTTGAGGCGTTAGATGCGGCCTTTGATCCGATCCTTGAGATGGGTCATTTTGAGGCTACCCCTGTTATGAAGCGGGATTAACAGAGCCTGTAAGCAGCCCTCAATTCATGTGTGTTTGTCGGTTTTTGGTACCCAAGGCCGGTATTGTTTCCCTTCATATGCACCACGTACAAACTGATGCAAACAATAACAGTATCTTACGTGTCTGCAGTTCATAATCAAGCATCACATTTATGATACCCATTTGGATACCACAGCTATCTGCAGTCACTGTACGTACAGACAGACGGTGTAATCCTTATCGTTACTAGTACAGGGGATGTGATGGTGGTGATGGTGATGGTGATACACTGTACGTGATGTACACCTAAAGTGACCCTACCCTTAGGTGTTCAAACTAGGACAGTTACCTATCGCATAGGGGTATGCAGGGGCCATGGGGGATACACGGATATATGTATATGGGCTGTTACACAGATCAGGGTTTTGTGGAAAGGTTAAAGGTATATATCTGTCAAGCGATGATACTGCTCACATGGGCAACAATACTTAAAATTTTTGCGTTGGCCTGTTTTGCAGGTGGGAATCCAAGGTAAAGATTTGGTTTGCGGATGGGTTAGTTCTTTGGCAGTACCGATCTGATCACAAACTACCATCAATTATATTTGTAGACAGGCTAATTAATTAATGCTCTTGTTGATTTGGAGGTACTATAATGTCAATCCAGCTAGCACCCAGACCAAAGAATGAAGACAGAAGATTAGTTGCAGTAAAAAGAACTGGAATCATCGACAGTGATCAGTCTGAAAACTTTTCAGTGTTCTGTGAACTGGCTAAGGAAATCACCAACTTCGACTACATTGCCTTCAGTTTGTTTGATGAAAACCACCAATGCAAAATCTCCACTACGAATGGTACTGATAACGAAAAAAGTGAACGAACTGAATTCAATGTCTGCTCGTATGTATTATTAAGCTCTGAACCCACTTTGATCCCAGATTTATCTAAGCATGAAAGATGGATGCACCACCCTGCCGTGTTATCTGGTGAGGGCTATCTTGGATACGCAGGTTTCCCAGTAATTAACAAAGACAATTATGCATTGGGTACTTTCTGCTTGCTGGATTCAGAACCTGCGGCATTAACAGAGCATCAGGTAAAGTTAATTAAAGGCATTGCAGAACGCATCGCACACCAAATTGACATTCAGACTAATCAACGAGAGACAACAGTTGATGCTGTACAGAGCGCCCTAAAAACTTTCGCTTCAATATGTTCTGTTGATAAATTGTCTTTGTTTAATAATTTTCTATCAATATGTGCAGGTAAAACGCTCCCACCTGATGAGATGAAGAGCCTAGAAGAGATGGGGTTAACTAAGAAATTTGAACTCACTAAAAAGGGTAAAGAAATATTGAAGCAGATGAAGCTGCAACCCAAAGTCATGAAGAAGAAGATCGTAAGTTCTAAAGATCAGCCACAGTTCCTAGATGATCTATTGGGAGAACTGTAGATGTTTGCTCGTATCTTCGAATATAAATTCGCTAGTTTAAATCAAGCTAAGATTGCAGCTAATCACATATCTATGGAGCTTGGTGACAAAATTGAGAAGTTTAATATCAACTCCTTGAGCATAACCATTGGAAAATGTGCAAGCATATCTATTGTTTGTAAATTCGAAAATAATAGTGACATGCAAAATTTCGAAAAATTTGCTTCTTTATTACTTGAACAGATGAAACAAACCTTCACTTTTAAATCTAGTGGCTTCCCTGGAGTGACCATATTCAATTACGAAAGTGAAGCTGCAATGGAAGCAATTGAACTCAACTAGCCAACACTTTGAATAAGTCTGGTGTACTCACCTCAAGAGGAGGCCAGTGGTATCCCACAACCGTTAGCAACATAATCAAGAGATCAGCTTAAGGGCTTGTACGAGGCTCTCCGTTAGTCTGGTGGAACCCTCAGATTCATAGCCAAACGAATTGGGTTGGCCCGTTTTGTAGGTGTGAATCCTAGGTAAAGATTTGGTTTGTGGATGGGCAAGAGTTCAAAATTGCTGATACTTTTATGCCCATTCGCCCAATCTTCCAGCAAAATCACATACGACAGTTCTTCGCTATCATGGCAGCACGAATTGCTTCTGCTTCACCTTTAGCTTGTGATAGCTTGGCTGCCTCAGCATCGTTTCCATCCATTGCGAAGGCTGCTGGCCAGAACAACAGCCAAGTCACAACTTCCATATTTTTGTCATTTTTGTATTCCTTATCTACTGCTCCAGTCATCTCAGAAACAGACCTGCGCAAACGTAAATCTTCGGCTCGAAGGTTGTTGCATGACATTGAACTGTAAGCTGAGCTTGGAACGTAAGCCGCCGTTACTTCTGATGCCTTTTTTGCATCTGAACAGGCTTGCAGCATCAAAAGGCTGATCCCGCACAACAATATTCTGTTCATAGCTCTCTCCATTTATTGTTTCAAAGAGAGACTATTGTTGAATCAAATTTGCCAAAAGTAAACTCATAAGTATCTCCAACTGTAAGAATACCGTCTTGTCTAAGTTCTTCTGAACTTCCACTAGCTCCATTACCTTTAGCAACGCCATCTTCTATAGTCCAGTCTACTTCGCTAACCCACCTATCGTTTGGATCAACTTGTTTTACTGATAAATTATCTATTAAAACATCTAGTGTAGACGCTTTAGCAAGTTGTATATAATCAGCAGGCGCTGTTAAGTAAAATACTTTTGTACCACTTGTATTAAATTGAGTTCCTGAAATATCTAGAGTACCTGTTGTAAATGTTAAATCTACAGATACCTTATACACTTTGCCAGTTGTTAGCATATCAATTGGATTAGCTCTTATCGCTATAGTTGCAGAATTATCTGATACCATTCTTAACTGACCACTACTTTCGGTAACAAAGTTATCAGCATCTTCGTTTAAAACTGTAAAGTTATCAGGGTTGTCACCTGTAAAACTACTAAAATCACCATTTGTAACTAACTCACTACCTAATTCTTCGTAGTCACCGTTTAGAACTATATTTTCAAAATCATCCCAATACCCTTCATCATCTGGTGATGCTTCAGGCGTAAAGTCAGTTCCATCTAAATCCCATGTATCATGGAAATCACTTGGTGACTCTTCTGGTGTAAGCTCACCAGCAACGGCAGCGTCAAACATATAGTCTTCTATTATTACCGCTGTTCTTTCAGAAACTGCAGTACTAACAGAAGTACCCATACCCATTTTAGGACACATTAGTAACCGAAATAACAGATTACACCTCCAGTAGAATCAGCTGCAAAAGTTGCAGATGTCCATCTACCGTAAATTGTCATACCTGCTGGAAATTCACAGTTACTTACTGCAATACCACCAGATCCTTCATCT
>ENA-OQVM01006401-OQVM01006401.1-marine-metagenome-genome-assembly--contig:-NODE-6401-length-10726-cov-3.482862_pt1 | contig 10726 bp, 10 predicted proteins | sample MGYA00237776_ERZ505498 | MGnify/ENA primary metagenome ERZ505498 (study PRJEB26159, sample SAMN06265151) | marine metagenome | isolation source: Helgoland LTER site | place: Germany:Helgoland, sampling... | reverse complement strand
GCGCTGTCGCCTGAGGCTCATGAGTCGCTTGCAATGGGTATGAATGCAATCGGTGCGCGATCCAACAGTGGCGAGGGTGGTGAAGATCCAGCGCGCTATGGCACAAATCGTGTGTCGAAGATCAAGCAGATCGCTTCAGGTCGTTTCGGTGTCACACCGCACTACTTAGTTAACGCTGAAGTGTTGCAAATAAAGGTTGCTCAAGGCGCGAAGCCCGGTGAAGGTGGTCAGTTACCCGGTGGGAAGGTCAACGACCTGATTGCGCGCCTGCGATTCTCAGTGCCTGGCGTGACACTGATCTCGCCGCCGCCGCATCACGATATTTACTCAATCGAAGATCTGGCGCAGTTAATCTTCGATTTGAAAGAGGTCAACCCAACCGCATTGGTGTCGGTAAAACTTGTGTCTGAACCGGGTGTCGGCACCATCGCTGCGGGCGTTGCCAAGGCTTATGCTGACTTGATTACTATTTCGGGCTATGACGGCGGTACCGCCGCAAGCCCGCTCACGTCGATTCGTCATGCAGGATCACCCTGGGAGCTGGGGCTTGCTGAGGTGCATCAGACCCTTCGCGGGAACCGTTTACGTGGGAAAATTCGCGTGCAAGCCGACGGCGGTATGAAAACCGGATTGGATGTTGTGAAAGCGGCTATTTTGGGTGCTGAGAGCTTTGGTTTTGGAACAGCGCCGATGATTGCAATGGGGTGTAAGTACCTCCGTATCTGCCACTTAAATAACTGTGCGACGGGTGTTGCCACTCAGAACGATCAGCTGCGCCAGGATCACTTTGTTGGAGACGTCGAGCGCGTGGTTAATTTCTTCCGCTTCGTAGCAGAGGAGACGCGCGAGTGGATGGCGATGTTGGGTGTCTCAAAGCTTGAGCAGTTAATCGGACGCGTTGATTTGCTAGAGCACTTGGACGGCGTGACAGAAAAGCAGCATTCTCTCAATCTTCACCCGATTACCTGGACCGACGACACTGCGATTGATCAGCCACAATTCTGTGAGGTGGAGCGGAATCCGCCCTTCGACAGAGGCGAGAAAGCCGCCTTCATTCTCAGCGAGGTAATGCCAGCAATTGAGGCTCATCAGGGTGGTGAGTTTGAATTCTCATTGACGAACTGTGATCGATCAATCGGTGCTCGGATTTCGGGAGAGATTGCGAAACGCTACGGCAATGAAGGCATGGAGGCCATGCCTGTTGTGTTAAGGCTCAGTGGAACCGCGGGACAAAGCTTTGGTGTCTGGAATGCGGGTGGGTTGCACATGTACCTCGGTGGCGACTGTAACGATTACGTCGGTAAGGGCATGGCCGGCGGGAAACTCGTCATTTATCCACCCAAGGGCAGTCGGTTCGAGAGCCGCGACGCGAGCATTATCGGTAATACCTGTCTTTACGGTGCCACGGGCGGCCGACTATTTGCATCGGGGTGTGCGGGCGAGCGTTTCGCGGTGCGTAACTCGGGTGCGCACGCCGTAATCGAAGGGGCTGGTGATCATTGTTGTGAGTACATGACCGGTGGTTGTGTGACGGTGCTTGGTGCTACGGGCCTGAACTTTGGTGCGGGGATGACCGGTGGCTTAGCGTTTGTGCTTGATGAGCATCGTGCATTTCCAGATCATTACAACGGTGAGTTAGTTGAGATTCATCGCATTAGCGGCGAGGCTGCTGAGGCCCATCGTCACTTTCTGCGAGATAACATTGAAGAATTTGTTGCCGAGACGGGCTCTGCTTGGGGCCAAACAATTCTCGACAATTTTGAAGACTATGTCGGTAAGTTCTGGCTGGTGAAGCCTAAGGCGGCAGATTTCGATCAGTTGCTGGCTCGTTTCCGCTACACAGATTAAGGGGCATGAAGTGACAGAGCGATTAGCAAATCCATTTCAGTTTCTTGACGTCGAGCGGCGCAGTCCCGCTAAAAAGCCAATGGAAGCGCGCACAGAAGAATTTGTCGAGATTTATGATCCTTTCACCGAACAAGCGGTGGCCGAACAGTCGCATCGATGCCTCGACTGCGGTAATCCGTATTGTGAGTGGAAGTGCCCGGTTCACAACCTCATTCCAAATTGGTTGAAGCTTCTGTCTGAAGGGCGATTATTTGAAGCGGCCGACTTGAGTCATCAGACCAATACCTTGCCGGAAGTCTGCGGGCGCGTGTGCCCTCAAGATCGCCTCTGTGAGGGTGCCTGTACGTTACACGATGGGTTTGGTGCCGTGACCATCGGTAACGCTGAGAAATACATTACTGACACAGCACTCGCCATGGGTTGGCGCCCAAATTTATCGGACGTGATTCCGACAGGGAAGCGGGTGGCGATTATTGGTGCAGGCCCTGCAGGTCTTGGCTGTGCTGATATTTTGGTGCGTAACGGTGTTCAGCCGGTGGTGTTCGATCGGTACCCTGAAATTGGTGGGCTGTTAACGTTTGGTATTCCTCAGTTCAAACTTGAGAAGCAGGTGATGCAGCGTCGCCGCGAGGTATTTGAAGAAATGGGTGTTGAGTTCCGGCTCAATACTGAGATTGGTCTCGATATTGATGCAGACGATTTACTCGACGAGTTTGATGCCGTTTTTTTGGGAATGGGTACTTACACGGCGATGAAAGGCGGGTTTGACGGAGAAGAGTTACCCGGTGTTTACAAGGCGCTCGATTATTTGATTGGTAACGTCAATGAGAAGATGGGTTATGCGCAGCCTGAGGAAAATTTCATTGATTTGAAGGGCAAGACAGTGGTTGTTCTCGGCGGTGGTGACACGGCTATGGATTGCGTACGTACTGCTGTTCGACAACAAGCTGAGCAAGTTTTTTGTGTTTATCGACGCGATGAAGAAAATATGCCGGGTTCGCGTCGAGAAGTTCAGAACGCGCGCGAAGAGGGCGTGACTTTTCTCTTTAATCGTCAACCCGTTGGTGTTTTGGACTATTTTGGTGAGGCGATTGGGGTCAAGGTGGTTGAAACACGTCTCGGTGAGCCAGGTGCCGACGGTCGCCGTCGGCCCGAACATGTCGCCGGCTCAGAGGCAATTATTGAAGCTGATGCCATTATTATGGCCTTTGGGTTTCAGCCCAGCCCCACCGACTGGATGGCAAATATGGACATTGCCTTGAACGATTGGAAGGGTGTTATTGCGCCAGAGCAGCAAGTGTTTAAGTTTCAAACATCAAATCCCAAAGTATTCGCCGGTGGTGATATGGTACGAGGTTCTGACCTTGTGGTTACGGCTATATGGGAAGGTAGGCAAGCCGCAGAAGGTATCTTAGATTACCTCGCGGTTTAATTAAAAAAAGATCAGATTGAGCTGCACGTAGAAGCAGCCACTGGGGGATCCAGCCGTTATGGCGCAACTGCAGAACGATAGATTTTTGCGCGCACTCTTGCGCGAGCCTGTAGACCGAACACCGCTTTGGATGATGAGACAGGCAGGTCGATATTTGCCGGAGTACCGCGCCACGCGCGCGCAAGCGGGTAGTTTCATGGATCTCTGTACACAGCCTGAACTGGCGTGTGAAGTCACCATGCAGCCATTGCGCCGGTATGACATGGACGCCGCTATTTTATTCTCCGATATTTTAACGATTCCAGATGCTATGGGCCTCGGTCTGTACTTCACGGAGGGCGAGGGTCCGCGATTTGAGCGGCCACTCTCTACAGAGGCCGACATCGCCGCGCTTGAGCCCAATCGGGCGAGAGACGAGTTGAGGTATGTCATGGACGCCGTGGCCTTGATTCGGCGCGAACTCAACGGAAAGGTACCGTTAATTGGTTTTTCGGGCTCGCCATGGACACTCGCGACATACATGGTCGAGGGCGGCTCCTCGAAGGATTTTGCTAAGACCAAGTCACTGGCCTTTAATAACCCGGCGGCAATGCATCAATTACTCGAAAAGTTAGCCGATGCGGTTGCCGTATATTTAACCACTCAGGTTGAGCAAGGTGCACAAGCGCTTCAAATTTTTGATACCTGGGGCGGAGCTTTAAGTCACAGCGCGTACCAAGAGTTTTCGCTTCGCTACATGCAATCAGTGATTGAACGACTGCCTCGAGAAGCGGATGGACGGCGAGTGCCCGTCATTGTCTTTACCAAAGGCGGTGGCCAATGGCTCGAGCGGATTGCAGAGTGTGGCGCGGATGCGGTTGGGCTTGATTGGACGACCGACATTGGTGCGGCTCGCGCGCGCATTGGCGACCGTGTTGCGCTGCAGGGCAACATGGATCCGACGATGCTCAATGCGACACCTGAACGAATTCGTGAGGAGGTTGCTACGATCCTTGAGAGTTATGGGTCGGGCACCGGACACGTGTTTAACCTAGGGCATGGCGTCACGCCTGGTATTGACCCTGAGTGCGTTGCGGCCATGGTCGATGCAGTGATCGAGTTATCGCCCGCTTACCACTCGTAGTCGGGTATTTCATGATTCATGTTGAGTGCAGGAAGGTCTGAGTCGGGCTTTCCGACGACCTTGGCGGGTACGCCTGCGACCGTTGTGTGTGGCGGAACATCCCTTAGGACCACGCTGCCAGCACCAATTTTCGCCCCCTCGCCCACAGTGATATTACCTAAGATCTTTGCGCCTGCGCTTATTAAAACCCCGTCACCAATTTTAGGGTGGCGGTCGCCGTGTTCTTTACCGGTCCCGCCAAGGGTCACACTTTGGAGAATTGAGACTTGATTGCCTACGACGGCGGTCTCTCCAACGACTAAACCGGTCGCATGGTCTAGCATGATGCCGACGCCAAAGCGCGCGGCTGGATGAATATCGACGCCAAATTTCATCGACGCCCTACTTTGCATCAATAGCGCCAATGATCGTCGATTCTGACTCCAAAGCCAGTTGGCCACTCGGTGTAATTGAAGGGCGTGGAAGCCCTTAAAATAAAGCAATGGCAGGTGGAGCGACTCGCAGGCCGAATCACGATCAAAAACAGCGGTTAAGTCGGTGCGCATGGCGGAACGAATATCATCGCGCGTTGCGAACGCGTCCGATATGACGTGACACAAGACACGTGCGGGGACGCTCGCGCAATCGATTTGCTGTCCAAGGTGTGCGCTGAGGGCGCTTTCTAAACTAGAGTGATTGAGTATTGTCACTGTCAAAAAGTCTGTGAGCATTGGCTCTACTTTTATCAGCTCCCGAACTTCGTCACAGATTTGCAGCCAGAGCGGATCATTGGCGTGTTCACTGTCAGTCCTTGGAAGCACCGGTAGGCTCATTCTTACCTCATTTTTCTATGAACAGTCATCAATGGATCGATGACATATTAGTGATCTAGACCGTGTGCTGTACAGCGCCATAGCCCTTGATGATCCAGCGCGTATTTGCGCTCGAAGAGCGTCAAAGGGTCTGTGACACTCAGCGCAGTCGTCTCCGCTTGCAGTCCTAGCAGTTTAGACGCTTTTGCAAACTCGTCGACATAGATTTTCCAGTTGCTCCTGACCTCAATGACACCCCCTAATGTCTTGAGTAAGGGAAATGACGGGTGCCCATGAATTCGTCTCTTGAGATGTCCTTTTGGGCCACGGATTGGGGTAAAGCAAATAATGCTTTTGACACTTCACTTGGGCTTCAACTAATTCAGCCCAGACGTGCTCGCAGGTTGCTTGAAAGAGACGGTAGTTTTGGTGAGGCACCCGAAGATGTTTTGACAGTCGGTCGGACGACTTATCAATGCCGATGACCAATGCATCTGGGTGATCGGCCGCTATTTTTGTCGTGCTCATTCCTGTCCCACAAAAGGAGTCCAGAATCAGTGGTCCCCGGTGACGGTTGAGTAGCGAGAGGATCTCTTTAGAGGCAGCCCTAGAGTGTTCTGGAGTGGGTTCACGCCAAGATGTGGCGAGGTGTTTTTGTACAAGCCCCTCGAGATCGTCGTGAATTTCTCTTTGGTTCGACTGAACACTTGTTTTTATGCCTTGTTCCATTCGCTTTCGGACCTAGGTGTTACGATTATGAGTAACTTGGTTATGGGTAATGGTTTCAATGCGACGTGACTTAAGACCGTTTTGGGTGAAGCAGGTATACCTAACGTTTCGATCCTTGTGGGTGTGGTGGTTTCTTGCGCCCCGCTGCGAATTGTTGGGAGAACACGCCACAATCATGTCCCCCTGGTTCGTCATTATATCAGGCCCAAATATCCGTATAGGGCACTCTTTTACTGCGATTGGTGAAATACATCACCCCGTGCAGATCGGTGTTTGGGGCAGGAACTTTGGCGAGGGGCGAGTAGAGCTGGGTAGCGCCTGTTTAATGAGTCCCGGCGCGCGCATTTCAGCGAGTGACGAGGTGGTGCTGGGTAACGGTTGTATGATGGCGCACGGATCTTACATCACAGACTCTGACTGGCATGGGCTCTACGACCGGGTTAATCGAGATGCGGTCGCTAAGCCCGTTCGTCTTGGTGACAACGTGTGGCTTGGCGATCGATCCACGGTCTTAAAAGGTGTGACCATTGGCGAGAACAGTATTGTAGCTGCAAGTTCAGTCGTGACGAAAGATGTCCCGGCTAACGTCATTGTGGCCGGAAATCCGGCCGTGGTTGTCCGTCAGTTAGATGCTGATGAGCCGCGTTACACCCGCGAAGATATGTTTCGCGACCCCAGCGAGACTCAGGCTTACTTCAGGGCGCTTGATCAATCTCTGCTTGCGGAAAATTCGTTCTGGCGTTGGTGTTTGTCCGCCGTATTTCCGCGCTCAAGACCCGAGCAGTAGGCGGGTGAGCGGGCAGCTGTTGCGATTGTAAGTGCGTCCACTGTCGCGGCACCGGCCAGCGACAGGGCGGCTGCGGCAGCGGCGAGTGTTGTTCCTGTGGTCACAACGTCGTCAATCACTAGAATCCGCTGCTTATTTAGGCGACGAAGCACCTGAAAGTGCGCTGTGTCGATGTGTCGCGCCTGTCGACTTTTTAGGTGCTGATAGGGCAGTGCTTTTCGATGTTGAAGAAGGGGGGTGGGTGGTGCGGTCACGCCTTCTCGGGCCAGTGCATTGGTCAGTAGCCACGTGTGGTCGAACCCTCTTGTAAGACGCCGACGCCAGTGCGTTGGAATCGGTGCTACGAAATCGTAGCTTTGTGTCGGAACTGCTGACGACGCGCTGATCCAGCGGGCGATAATGGGGGTGAGTTCGAGCATTCCTTTGTACTTCCAGTGAGTGATTAAGTCTGGGACTTTTCCCTGATAGTAAAAGGCGCTGTCAAGACGTCGAACGTCAGGAATAAAAGCGTTCCCCTGGGACTGATGTTGCGTCCGTGGTAAACCAACCGCCGAGGGGTGTGCCAGTGAATCTCTCGCAACAACTGCGTCGCTGCTTGATGGTGTTTGACGATGGTGGCACTCAAGCGAGGTAATGCAGTCGCCACAAAGTCGGTTTGGTGACAAGTGGACAGTATCGCAAAGAGCGCAGCGAGGAACGAGTAGGCTTGTTATGACCTTGTATGCAGGGTGATTAGACGCGCGCCGATCGCATCGACTGGCAATTAAGCTTTTGATTCTGCTCACCATGTCAGTAAGCTTAAACAGTAGTTGTTGTTACGAAGACATCAATTTAGGTCCTCGATCGGACGTGATCGACTAAAATTAGCCAAGCATGACGAAGTGCTAGATCAGAGAGTGACTATGAGCAGTAACAGCGAGCAACCTGAAGGTAATGACGATCACCCTGCGTTGTCCGAGGAGGATCAGGCGCGAGTAGACTATGTCGTGAGGACTGGCGTCAACTCGACGGATAAAAGGCCCTTCAGGCCGATACTGCTGCTGGTGTTACTGGTCTTGGTGGTCACAGGATTTTCGCTTCTGAGCCAAGTTCTGGCGCGGTGGGCTGGCGTTTATTAACCTGTGACGGCTAAGGTGTTAGAGACGGTATAGATTGCGTTGATAGATCCGCTCTTCAATGATTAGCCACAGCATCAGCAGTAGAATCGTAGATTGAATGACCGTATAGGTGGTGAGACTGAACGTTTCGCCCTCGGGCAGGGTTCTGACGAGACGCAGCGTGCCACTAAGATGAAAATACAGCTGCACCCAAAAAATACCAATAAAAACCGGTTCAATATTGCGATCAAAGTTTATTGCGATGGTCCCTGCTGCGATCATCAGGAAGCCAATGAGGAACCGCAGTTGGTGCAATTGGTAGTCCGCCTCTAGATTCGTAAAGCTAGAGGCCATCATTGGGAGGAGCGCTCCACTAAACCAACCCATGACGTAAGACAAAGTGAGCAGCATGAGCACTACCCAGCATAAGCGAAATCGAATCGACCGTTTATAGAGCGTGTTCCTGACGCTTTTCAGATCGAACAGAGGCATGTCTTTGAGCAGTGCGTCAATCTCTTCTTTTGACGGTCTTGGCTCTGCACTTGAATCGGTTTTTTTCATGCGTCTTCAAGCTCCCACTGTTTAAATGCCACGTAAGTTACAGCAAGCAAGAAGGCGGGCCGAGTCACTTGAACAGCAGTAGCGAGCGGATGCTGTGCGACAAAAAGAACTTTATCCAGCACCAAATAGTCCTCAAAGAACATAATCCAAGCGACTAAAGTTAAGACGCCAAGGGTCAGTCTGAGGGAGTGCCCGCTTGCTGCTCGCCACGAATAGACGCTCAGACCGATCACTACGATCCATATTCTAATGGTGCTGAGGTCCTGCGAGAGAATGACCGCACTGGGCGTTGAAGGCTCAAAGGTGTCGCTTTTCAGAACAAGTGTGAACAGCGCTATCACGAGGCTGGCGAACAGGTAGCAAATGGCTTGCGCAACTTTCAGCATGAGTCCTCTTGGCTCGAGCTTGGTAGTTTAATACCGCGTCAACCCGCATTAATTCCCTAGCGGTAGGACGCGTTCGGGTATTAGAACACTAAAAGCGACGAATGTGACAGTTATTTTACAGTGGACGGCCCGCGCACATCGCGCCCACTGTTTGACTCTTTTCGCCATGGTGCGCCTCGGCAGGTAGCGCGATTAGGACATTGGGCGGTACAGCCCCGACAGGGAAGGAGATTTGGCAAAGGTTTTGTGTGCTTCATAGTTTCGGAGGTCTGGTGGCGTTTATCGCGTGTTAAGAAACATGGGGCTGAGGACGTTGCGGCCACGAGGATAACGAACTCGCAGGTGAGAAGAAACCTCAAGATGTGCGCTTACGCGGGCCTGAGCGAGCCTTTGAAAGTGAGTTGTCGCTCGCTGTATCAAGGCCCGCGATAAGTGAAATTGTGAGTCCTCGCGCGCTCACTTGGTTTTTCGTTGCCGATCAGGTCCCTTTGGCGGCCGAGAGCTTGGCTTTGATAAAGTCTGAGTGCGGTACGTAAAGCAGGTCTGACGCTTTTCGGATGGCCGCTTCCTCGTACTTATCAACCACCCCATCGGCGTAGGCAATTTGCCAGAACTGTTCTACCAGTGTAATCCGTGCCTCGATCGAGAGCTCATTGCAGGCGAGGCGTGTGTATGCGTAAAGCCCGGCGGATTGTTCTTTCTCACTGCGAGCACTTTCCAGCAATTCGTCTGCCGCACAGCCCTCCTGAGAATGGTAGGTCTCTAACAGTGTCTTAATTGTTTGTGTCTCTGGCGCGCTTTCACTAAAGTCGCTTTGCACGATTTCGAGCATAAGAACCGCCATCGCGCGGTTAAGTACTTCTTGCTCGGCGCGCTCGGTACTGTCGTCTGTACTTATTCGGGTGAGTTGCTTAAGCCATTTAAACGCCACATGGTATCCTTACATTGTCATCAGTTTGTCGACTGTAACGGCGCGCTAAGCATTACCCAACCCATTAGCACGCACTTTGCAGTCATAGAGCGTATTAAAGTGGTGGTCTTTGGCAAAAGCATGCAAATCAGAACGACTTACAATATTGTTTTTATGATCCCTCTGACGGTCTTTATTCTGGGCCTATTGGCCGTGAGTGCGTCGACGGAGCGCGCTCAGCAGGCTTATGAGGAGCGGTATCGTGCCGGCTTTGAGGCGGACGCTGCGGTCAGAGTGTTGGTGCGTGATGCGTTGGCTGCGCGACTGCAAGGCTACCTTAGAACTTATGTTTCAGCCGTTTCGTCGGCGCCATCGCTCAGCACGGATGAAGCCCTTGGAAGGGGATTCACGGCCTTAATGCAGAACTTCGGCGCAGATTCGAGCTCAACCGTCCTTCACTTTTATGTTGCCACCCTCAATCCTCAGGGCCGAGTTATTATCATTCAGTCCTACCCGCGCGAGGAGCTGGTGGGCGAAGACATAACAGATCATCCAATGATGGCCGGGTTTGATTTTTTCAGCCCTGCTGGGGTAGTACGTCAAACTGTCTACCGTGCTTCACCCGATAATGATCCTTCTTTTACCTTCGAAGGGCCGGTTGCGTTTAGGCATCATGTTTTTCGATCAGAACGATTTAAGGGTCCTCTGTTCGGCATTGTGAAGCAAAATCTCGTCGAAATAGAGCGCTATATTGATCGCGAGTTAAGGGTCTTAGGGCCGCTGCCTGCGTTGGCTGTTACTCACCATGACCCTGAGACAGGGAGCTGCGTATTGGCCTACCGTCCCGACACTGGTGAGATTCCGTGCGCGGACCTGGAGCATTCCGATCCGCTTTCACTGCTGTACTCCTCCGAGCGGCAGGGGTTTCAGAGCTCTATACGTCCGACCGAAACTTACGCGAAGCACGTATTACAGCGACAGCCGTCGATTTTTGCATCGACCGAGTTGGTCTTGACGCTACTGGCAACCTTGGTTGCACTGTTAGCCGCTTGGGCAGTGCGA
>ENA-OQVM01006392-OQVM01006392.1-marine-metagenome-genome-assembly--contig:-NODE-6392-length-10735-cov-7.796116_pt1 | contig 10735 bp, 9 predicted proteins | sample MGYA00237776_ERZ505498 | MGnify/ENA primary metagenome ERZ505498 (study PRJEB26159, sample SAMN06265151) | marine metagenome | isolation source: Helgoland LTER site | place: Germany:Helgoland, sampling... | reverse complement strand
CAACGAATATCTAACAAATTGTTATTAATAACAATTTGTTAGATATTCGTTGGAAAAAAAAGGAAATTCGTTGGAAATAAAAAATAAAATAGAAAGTTAGATTGTAAATTTTGAATCTGACTATGTTTATTATTTATTTTTCTAAATGTAGAAATAAAAAAACTAAAAATATATATTTAAAGACTATTTTATTTGGTAAATTATTTTAATTTATTTTATTTTATTAAAATTATGTAGAATAGAATAAAAATAAACTAAAAATATAATTTAAAGACGAGTTTATTAGGTAAAAATAAAAAATAATATTATTAATCTAAATTATATGTAGAATATAATAAAATAATAAATAAATAATTATTTTATGACTATTTCATTAGGTAAATTATTTTAATTTATTTTATTTTATTAAAATTATGTAGAATATAATAAATTATAAAAAAATATTATATTTTATGACCTATTCATTAGATAAAAAATATTATTTTATTTTATTTTATTTTATTTGTGTTCAATATATGTTTTTTTTTATTTTAATTAAATGCTTTTTTTAGTTTGCACATAAATGATTGTTTTGGTTCAATTATTTCAGTTTTAATAAATGTTTTTGGAATCGATATTTTCAGAATATTTTTGATAGTCATCAGTTTATCATTTTCTTTTTTTTGTAATTTTTCAATTTGTTTTTTTAATTCTTCATTTTCATTTTGTAATTTGTAATTATCATGACAAGCCATATATAATTTTTTATATTTTTTCGCCTCTTCATACCATATATGAGTAGCATTGGTTGGTAAAGCATTATCCTCTACTTTGTTCCTTTTATCAACACCATCAATATATCTTCTCATCAATTTTTTCATATTATCTTTTTTAAATTTATCAATTGATACATCGAATTTTATATCGTTAAATAAATCTAATAAACATTCGTATTTTATATCTGACTTTGTTTGATTTTGCATTTAATTAAGGTTTTATTTAACCCTTTTTATAAAATAAATTTTAAAATGTTTTCAAATTATATATTTAAGATATATATATTTTATGGAATCTTAATCATATTGGCAAATAGTAAATCAGATTCAGTATCAATATCAATTGCCTCAATATCACTAACAATATATGATGCTTTAGCATGCCCGGTCCGTCTACCCATTTTAATAACATTTTTACTCATAAAATAAAAACTATTAGAATGAATTTCAATATGTTTTAAATCTTGAGTTCTTTCGACAGCTCGGGGATTGTAATTAAGTGGGTGATGATCATAATCTACAAATGATGATATTTTTTGGATAGAATAAATCGAATCTAAACCACAATCTATCATTTGCATAAATGCGTCTACCATAGAACTAACTTTTAAATAGGGACAGGTGATAAATTGTACCAAATACCAATCTGCTTTAATTGTATCTTCAAAACTAGATAATATTTGATTCATGAGAATATTATTATCATCTAATAATTTTGGTCGTTGGACAAATGTAATATGTGGATTTGGTAACCAATTACAAATCTCATCATCAGAACAATAAACATATAAATCAATATTAATATTATAATTATTTTTCATATGAATTTTAAATTGAACACACCTATCAAATGTATATTCACATAATGGTTTGCCGTTTAGGGGTAAAAACGTTTTACCGGGAAGTCGTTCATTATTTAACTTGATTGGAATGACTAATGCAATTTTTGATTCATAATTTTCATTTTCCAAATCCATTTAAATATTATATATTATATAATATATATATATTTAAGTAATATGGAAGGTAGTCAAAATAATTTTTGGCAGAATTACTATGAAAATCAACGCAACGAAGAACTATACACTTATCAAGCAGTATTAAATTTTTTATCATTAATGGGATTTACATTTAAATTATAAATGAAACTTAAATATATATTATATTTTATTTTATATAAAGGGTAATATATAACCTTAATTTATAAATAATATAATTAAATATATTTTCTTAACTTTGGCTTATCACGCCGAACCAACATTTTATAAAGTTTGGAATGATCTACTGGTTGATAACGGGGTTCACCTCCAGTATTTAATAACTTAATACCTTCGAAATAATTAATATATCTTTTTGGATATAACTCATTCATATAATTATCACAAAACCAGTTCTTAATCATTGGATTAAATCCAAAACCAAATATCTCATAATGCATCCTATTTATAAGAAATTGTGTCATAGGTAGATTAGGGTTTCCACTATCACCAGCAGAAAAACCAATATTATTATTTTCTTTTAATTTATTAATCATATTTGTTAACCATTCATTATTATCTGGATATTCTATATCATCTCCAATTAAATAAAAATATTCAATATTGTCATGATATGCTTCTTTTAGTAATACATTCCAATGTTCTACAACATTTCCTTTTTCTATATTATCATTAATAATTAATTTACATTTTAGTTTTTTATAATGACTTATAATTTTCTCCATTTCTGTTGAATATAACTTATCATCTGAATCATATGAAATATAAATATGAATACCGGGATAATGTTTATTTAACATATCTAATGATTTATATAAATAGGTTTGGTCATACGAAGACCAGTATCTATTGTTAGAAGTAGAAGGGATCAGAAAAGCAATTTTATCCATTATATATTATACATATAGATTAATTCTTTTATATTATTGATTATTTTATAAATAAGTTTAAATATAACCCTTTTATAAAAATAAATATTATATATATAAATTATTTTATATGGAGATATATTATTTTATAAAAAATAGTATTATTTTTGAGTTGATGGAGGTATCTGACTCATTACAACATCAGATAGATTGGTTGTTATCTTTTTATTTTTTTGTATTTTATAAATAACTGCTGAATTTTCATTAACTGTTGCTAAACTACCATTTGGAGCATGAATGCTTGTAGTTATTTGGGTTATTACAAATGGATGAGTTGCTGTAAATTCTACACCTCCGCCGTCCGTTGTATAGTAGTCCGCATCTCCGTTCTTTTTATCTACTAATCCAATAACTGGTAATATGGCTCCAGTTCCATCCATAAAATTATTTTGAGTAATTATATTTGACCTAATTAAATAATATGGTCTAGTTGTTTTCTTAGGTAGTCCAGTTGCTCTTATAATACTTGAAACTGTATCTCTAACAATTGTAGGATGATTATATGAATAATCTAGTGAGTTTAATGCTCTTCCTCTGTTTATATTTACATCAATAAAATATCCCGGTTGCATTGCTACTGGGACAGTATTATTATATACTGGAAATCCAAAAGCATTCTGTGATCTCGAAAGTATATCAATAGGTATAACTCTCGCATTTGTAGTAATACCCTTAGTTCCAGGTAAATTGGTTGTTTCGGGATATCTAGTATTAATATTTGTAAATGTTTCTGGATTTAATGAATTATAATCAAAACCTAAAATACCCAATAAACTATTATTATTCCAATTTTTTCTATCTGAACCAAATGTATTCCATAAAATTCCACTATTAGTATCATATTCTATATGAGGTATGATATTTGTATTCATTGGCATTGAATAAGGTTTAGCAGTATCGTCTGAATATTTTCTAGACCATTGATATGGAATCATTTCAGGACAAAAAGTATTATGTTTTAATCTTTTATTTATATAATATACTTCTTGGTCGGGTTTTACTGCTTTTTCTGGTGCTGTTGTCCACCAACCACCAGTCCCTTGTTGATTGCCTATATATTCTGGTGAATGAAGTCCCGAGATTGTAAATCTACTTATAGCAGTATCAAAATTAATTAAAGGAGCTGGTGAACCCAAATATACAAAAGGTGCTTTATCATATAATAATATAACATTAGAAGATAAATCAAACTGCTGTTGAAGGTTTACTCTTTTCGCAAAACCAACTGACGAAGCAGAATTATGTGCTGTTTCAAACGAATCAAACCAACCGAAAGTTGTATTACCATTATATAAACCTATGCATGAAGTTCCGTATGCTGAAAAGTGCCAATCAAATCCAAGAGGTCTTCCCATACCAATACTACTTACATTAAATAAATCGGGTGTATTCACTAAACTTTGAGTAGCCGAACAATTTAATGCTATATATTGTTTTTTTGTTGTATGGTCTGTATATTTATGAGCAAAACCACCCCAAGTATTTGTTGGGTTATCTCCATCAATTGTAAAATTTCTATGATTTTTTTGTGAGGGTGTATAACCAATCCATAGTGGAGATGAAGCAGAACCAGATAAAGCACCGGAACTTGGCATTGATGTATCACCGGGTAATAACCAATTATCTGTACCTAGTTCATTACTAGGTGGAAACTCTGTAGCAATATGAATAAATCTTGATTTATCTATACCAACATAGGAACTATTCGGAGTATTTTCTGTATAACTATAATCAAACAATTCAGGATATAGCTCTTGACTATGTATAAAGTCAGCAATATCATTTAAATATATATTACCAGTTACAGCATTGATTTCTTCCCATTCTATATTTAATACAATATCAGATGTATCACTTGCGTTTATATTTATACTAGTTTGAGTTTTAATATTACGATTTAATTTTCTGCCATTAGTAAATAAGTCTGGACGTTTTACACCTATATTTTGAAATGAATTATAAAAATCTAATGTAGATTGACTATATGCTAGATTTTCAATACCACTTGCTGAACCATCTTTATTTACACCAGCCATTAATCGTCTGCTATTTGTTTTATTAAAACTAGTTAAAGTTGCTGCTCTGAAAGGTTTTAACATAGTTGATTCATTTCTGGTTGCTACTTGTAATTCTGTGGGTCTTTTTGGATTGGGTAATGATCCACTATATCTATCGTTATAATTAGAGACTAATAAATTAATGGGATTAGGTTCCCCGACTTGAGATAATTGTTCAGTTAAATTTGTAGCAATATTACTAGGTGTATCAAAACCAACATCTGATTTTAATGTTTTTAATTCTTTATATTCAATATAATCTTCATATGCTATGTCATGACGGGGAAATAAATAAGATTTATAATAAACCGTTTCTAATGCTTCGGGATACCATTTGGTTTTTTTTCTACGAAATATTTTATATCTTTCATTTCCATTTTTTCTTTTGTATATTGGTGGTTCACCCTTCTCCGCAGTTCCACCACTAGATCCATCAACAGAACCATAATCACCAGATATAATTTGCCAATCATCTTTACATCTTTGAGAATATGTTGGTATATTTTGGATATGTCCTATACCATCCCAATCTACAACTGTATTTACTGTTTGTCCGGTAACTGTCCCACCCCAACTTTTACTATAATGATCTATAATTTTAGGAGCCAAATCATTACTAGCTATATTTTCATATAATGATTGTATATCATTATAGTCTATACCAGAAGCAAACCTTCTAGGTAAATGAAAATAATTTTCTCCATTTGTATTTTTATAATATGATACTGAAAAATTAATTTCATTATCTACAATATTAAATGTCTTTTTAATGTTAGATGTATTTTCATCTTTAAAATCAACCAAATTATTTCCATAATACGGGATTTCAAATTCACCACCCGTAGAAGCACTTCCAGAACTATTAAATGGATTAAATACTGCTGATTCTGCTACAGTAATAGGATTTGTATAACTAGTATGTGTATATTCAACTTCATATGTTTCACCATTTGGTAATCCAGTAAATTCAATTACATCTGAACCAGCACCAACTTCTGATACATATGCTGAATTTAAACTTATTTTATCACCTTCTTCAATTTGGATTCCATATGATTGTCTATTTGTAAATAAAGCATTACTGGTATCTTCATTGGTTCGGTTAACATCATCAAGTTGTATAGATTGTTTTCTCGAACATTCTATTAATGTTGTATCAATATATTCGGTTATCTCTGGTTGAACCGGTTGCATATTATATATATATATATATAGTATAAAAGAAAAAAATATTAAAAAAATTACTAACTTTACATTTAAGCATCAAATACTTGGAATTTGCCGTCAGATAGAGTAGCCATACGAACTAACTCTAACCATACTCGCTGGGTCCTAGCACCACTATTAGTCGCATATTGAGTGTGATATTCAATACCCCGACTATTAATGCGTTCATTACGATTTAATCGGTGTGCGGTCCAACCAAATTTACTTCCTAGATTGGATCGGAGATTAGCACCCGCTAGTGTTTTATCAGACATAGATACTTCTCCACCTTCTCCACAATATTCAAATCGAGTTACAAATGGTACCATCCCTTGAGCTTGTGCGGTATTATGCTGGTGCTGTGCGTTATTACTTACATCCAGAGGATATAAGAGGTGGTTATTGTATCTAATGTTTAAGGTTACACTTCCCGCCGACCCACTAGCATTACCAGCAGGATAAATAGAAGAATATTTATTTAACATATTTATTACACCGGTTTGAGCGTCATCTTGAAGACCACCAACAATTTTAGTACAAATACGACCATTACCACCTACATTACGAATCTTTAATTCAGTCCCAGCATCAATACTGGTTTTAGAAAGACGGTAATTCATATAGGTTATAGTTAGTTCTTTATTTGCTGCCGCATATCCAGCCATCATATCTGCCGGGTAATAAATGTAATCAGCAATTAGTTTGGTTTCACTGGTATCAATATCAAAAACAATAGCTTCAACACCGGATTGCCACTGACGACCAGCACTAGGTTCAAATGTGAGTTCTAGTGTTAGCTGCTCAGTCATTAAAAATGTTGGTAATTGCTGTCGACGGAGGAAAGGAAAAATATCCGACAAAGCAATCTGAAGGTTTGCTTCATTACTAATTTCTAAAACCGAAGGCATTACATATTCATCTTCATGCTCGGAATAATCCATTTTATTATCTAGGTAAACACCCTGAGCTTTTGCTCCACTAGCACTTATATCATACTGAAAGTTATGATTAACCATTCGTCCAGTAGAAAACATTTCTTTTTCTACATTATGTTCATTAGATAAAAATGTAGACTCATATGCGGTTAGCATATTATGATCCTGGATTTCTATGAGTGTTTTTCCACCGCTCGATAAACGGGCACTTTTGAGCAAACTATGTACGCCAATTCCAACGGGGAAGTAACAGCGTTCGGTTGCCGAAGGGTTCTTTAATGAAAATATTAGTTTAGAATGACTATGTAATATTCCTTTGTTTTCTAAGACAAACCGGCAGGAAGTCTGACTATGCTGGACCGGTTCTAAAACCGAAGTTTCTACATCCATTTGGGTGTTCGTTGGCATAGCACCAATTTTTAACATATCCGGTATTTGGGTTTGACCCCCCGGCATCTGAGGCGAAGTTGAAACTGCTTGACTTGATGGAGATTGCATTATTATGTTATATATTATTTATAACATAAAAAAAATATACTTTATTTTTTATTTTTTTGGTTAAATATCAATATCTGTATCACAATAATCCATTATTTCATTCCATTTAACAATTACTTCCATATAATCAAACATATCAAAATGATCATGCGTCCACATAAAAATTAATTCCAATTCATTAATACATTCATTATATAATAAATTATTCTTTTTAATTTCATTATTTATTTTACTAGTTTCTTTACGATTAAATTGAAATATATAATCTTTAATATCATCTGGTAGTGTATCAAAATTAATATCATTATTATTCTTTTTTATTTTCATACTTATATATTATGATATATTATTTATTTAAATTTAATTCAAAAACAAATTTAAACCATAAACATAGTTGTTTATTTTTAAAAGATTTGCGTAGTCTAACACCATTTACCATTTTAGAATATCTCCAACTTTTTCTATCTAAAGATACACATTGAATATTTGAAGTAATATTATTTTCTTTATTCTTATTATTAAATGAACCACTAACCCATCTTAAATTATCTTTATGATTATTATTTTTATCTCTGTCAATATGATCAACTTCTTTATAAATATTCGGATGTGTATTTTTAATATAATGTAATGCTACTAATCTATGTACTGATAATGTTTTACGATCACCATTATTATATAAAAATACTACTTTATATTTTTTCTTACTATCCCATTGAGTTACATAATTATTACGATTTTTACTCCAAACTTTTCCATCTGGATAAATTAAATAATTTGGAAAATTTTGAATTTCCATTTTATATTATATTAATAAATATGTTTTACATTTATTTCAAATTATATTTATTGGAGAACTTGAATATTATCACCCGACATAACTAAAGTCTGTTTACAATGAACATATAGGTAGAAAGCATTGGGGAAGTCTTTATCTAAATCTAGTTCCATCTGAATACCGAAGGGGACCCTAGAGAAATCTAATCCTTGACCCGATATCACATCAAAAGCACAACCAATTCCAGCACCAGCCGAACCGCCTTGAAGAGTTTCTTTGTATCCATATGTTGAATCGTTTTTAACAAATGTATTAACCGGGGAAGCATTGGTGCGATTAAGTTTAGAGAATTCTACAATAGCATTCAGGAAGTTCCTTACAATCTGCGAATCAGCAGTTTCATCGAGAGGAGTTGTCCTCTGTAGGGTGTCTAAATTATAGATTAATGGTAGGCGTTCTCCTCCCCTAGTAAATACTACTTGCTGAATATCAGCAGATTCAGTTGCCGATTTCCTCGGGTATAGTGTAGCCAGACCATTCTGAGTTAAGTTATTAATGAAACTAGTTGGGACGAAACGACCAAATACACCTAGAACCCTAGACTGACCTAGGTTCAGAGAAATCTGAGCATTAGTGGAGTTAATAGTATTGTAAAATGTGCTAATACTATTGTATTCATATGTAACTGGGGCAGAAGGGTCGGGAGACTCACCAGTATCCGTAACTTCACAAATTAACTTAAGATCTTTAAATTCATAAAATCCATTTACAAATCCAGAACTATCAGTTCCAGAACTAAACATTACTTGACTGTCCGGTGCTAATTGTAATGTTACCTCAACACCCTGCGAATAAAGTGGGTAAGGATTCTGCGAGCTAGTAAATCCAGAAATTAAGGGAATACAGAATGAATTGCCAGTTGTTACAGAGGCATTCTCAACAACAGTTTCCCGATTAAATTGAGGATTGGGAGCAATCAGAGAACTTTCATTTAAGTGGCCAATTCCATCTTGAAGAGATGTGGTGGCCGGAAGGTATGTACTCATGAAAGAATTGTATCCAGAAATGGTTTCAATTTCAGATTTGGATCGCTGAGTTCTAAACGATAAACTATCTAGTGCTGCGTATACACCTAGATTGGAAGGGGTTTCTAGGTTGGTTGCTGGGACGGGAGCCGCTTTTGCCGCATCTTTGTATACGTGATAAGTCCCAACTAGTCTTAAGGAAGATGGAAGTAAAACTCTATTAGATTCACCGATTTCGAATCTTACCACCGGGTTGCCATTGCGATAACTAACATCAGCATTTGCTAAATGATTTGCTGGGGATATGGAAAGGTTGTAATTCTTAGACATTATTGTATATATATATATATTAAATATAAAAAAATAAAACTTTTATAAAAAAAATGTAAAAATAAAAAAATAAAAATATATTATTTATAAAATATTTATAGAAGGACTTGAACGTCTGCCCCCGAGATCTGAAGACCCCTAATATGACAGCAGTAACAGTTCCATAATTTATTGACTTTCTGACTTACAGCACCGGTGTATTCTAATTGTAACGAGAAATCCTTAGTTCTAGTATCATACGAGCCATCACCTAATGCGAGAGCCCGACCAATAATGAAGTTACGATTAAATTTACGGAACGACCTACATTCGATACCCCCCATAGCAAGTGCTTTCTCAAGTTCGACTAAATGCTGCTGCGAGATACTTACTTTATCGCAAGTTTTTTGTACCTCTACTTTTCTATTAGGCTGTAATTTGTTGTCATAGAGCCACTGATAATTTTGACAGAAATCTGCACATCCTTCTAGTCCTACCCTATCAGAATAACAACTGGTTCCCGAATCTGCCGTTCCACCGACCGATTCTTGACATTGGAAATAAGTCGATACAGCACCCGTATTCTGAGATAGAGATCGGGTTTCAGCATCCGTTGGAATACACCAGATTGCTTTAGCCCTCGAGTTCTGAAGAGGTAGACGGAGATTGATAACAGATTCACTTTTAAGGGTTGAGAAGCGGTAGTTAGAATAAGACAAAAAGTCATAAACCATAGTTCCACCAGACTTCATAGAATTCATAAGAGATGACTTATACGCAACAGGCATATCGAGTTTCTGAACAATTAATTCTAGATTGGATAATTCAAATGTAGCTACTAGGGGAGCAGTCTGTTCGCATGCTGTTGATACCATTACAAAATCAGAATCAACATTTGAACCACTTAGAGATCCACTTGCAAAACTTACTTTAACTTTTTTATTCGCTCCAGTTCCAACAGTTTCTTCTAAACCAGTGATAGTGAAACTACCACCAGCAACACCCGATGCGGAACCTACATCTTCGGTGGTTACAGCGCCAGCAGAATCTACAACATAAGTTCTAGCATCTAACAGCTGAAAAGTTTCACCAACTCGGAATGGAAAATTCTCTAATGAGTTCATAGAGTTATGAGCTGGATCAACAAATATATGACTTACATTAGCACCAACAACAATACCAGCAGCAGCATCAGCACCAGTGATATTGAGGAAGTGAGGGTTATTGTAAGCAAATCGGTATTTA
>ENA-OQVM01006389-OQVM01006389.1-marine-metagenome-genome-assembly--contig:-NODE-6389-length-10738-cov-18.623112_pt1 | contig 10738 bp, 8 predicted proteins | sample MGYA00237776_ERZ505498 | MGnify/ENA primary metagenome ERZ505498 (study PRJEB26159, sample SAMN06265151) | marine metagenome | isolation source: Helgoland LTER site | place: Germany:Helgoland, sampling... | reverse complement strand
TCATTCTGAGGCATTAACCAGTTGCAATAAAAAGCTGAAATTCCGCCCTCCGGGGCGCTGAACGCAACCAGCAAGCTTGTGAAAGCCTGGGAATCCAAAAACGCTAAAAACGCAGCAAAAGCTGGTGGTATCTCGCTTATGGCACTGTCGCTTGCAGCTTGTGGCGGATCAAGCACCACCACCACCGCGGTAGTAGATACCACACCGGTGGTAGATCCTGCCGTTGCAGCCGCCGAAGCTGCTCAGGCCGCCGCCGAAGCTGCTCAAGCCACAGCAGAAGCCGCTCAAGCCGCTGCTGAAGCTGATCTTGCTGCTGCCCTGAAACCAGCTGGCCAAACCATTGCATTGACATCGTCTGCTGACGTCCAAAGTGGCGGCGCTGGCGACGACACATTCACAGCCACGTCCGGAACTTACGGAACGGGTGACGTAGTGATTGGCTCAGATGGCTCTGACACCTTGAATATTGCGGCAACAGGTAACGTTGCAGCAGCTACTTCAGTAACTGGCGTTGAGGTCATAAACGTAAACGCAGCTGTGTTCGCAACAGCTTCCTATGATGCTGCCGGAGTGACTGGGGCCACAATTAATTTCAACAACACCCAGACCGGTGGAGCAACATCCGCAACAGTTAATAACGTGGGCTCCTCCAACTCAGTGGTTTCGGGCACTCAAGTGACGGGCACTCTAACGGTCGACCTAACAAGCACTTCAGCTAACACAACCATTGAGGCCGGTGCAGCTCGTATCGTAACTCTAACAGACGCGGGTTCAGGTGGCGTAACAGTTAACCAAACTAACGTGGGTACAAGCGTTTCCGGCACAACCGACAACGAAATCAGTGTCGACGGTGACGGCGATGTTGCTAACGACGTTGCGACAGTTTCATCCAACGGCGTAGTGTCCCTTGAGACGGCTGCAACAGATCAGGTTGAGAATATTACTTTGTCAGGTAATTCACAGTCGGCCACATACACTTTGACTGCAGGCAACGCTCCGGAGAAAGTCACATTTGCAGGTGACCAAGACGTTACACTTGTGATGGCTGCGCTTGATGCGACCACAGAGACTTTTGTTAATAACCTTACTGGTGACGCAACCGCGACAGTGCGGATCAATGCGGACGATACCGCTGACTTATCAAAGGTAGCAACTTCGATTGTGATTGATATTGCTGATGGGACTACTGGTGGCGACACTTACAGCTTGGCAGATAATGCAACCGTGAAAGTAACAGCTGCGACAACAACCGCCACGTTGGATTCTACCGTAGCCACTAACGGTACAACAGAAACGCTAAATCTGATTATCGATGATACCGGTAACCAGACCACTTTTGACGTCTCTGACTTTGAGGTAGTTAACATCAGCGGTTCAGATACATCAGCCACTGTTGCGGGTGACGGAATTGCTACGATTGCTACTTTAACTGGTGCAGCCACAACCGCATTTGTGGCAAGTGGTTCTGTCAATCTTACACTGGGCAGCACCGCCGCCACCGCTAAGTCTATCGATGCCTCTGCTTTGACCGGCAAACTCGTTACAACAATGTCGGCTAACTCCAAAATAGTTACAGGTGGCGAGGGTAACGATACCATCACGGGTTACGCTGGTAACATGACAATTGATGGTAACGGTGGGTCTGACACGCTCGTGTTTGCAGCTGCAGCCGATCTTACAGGAGCAACTCTCTCAATCACTGACCTTGAAACAGTTTCTATCACAGCGGCCGGAGCTGTGACATTGGAAATGAACGCCTCAGATGTGACGGGTGAAGCCTGGATTGTCAAAGGTACCGGGACTGAAGATACACTCGACGTGACACTAGACTCGGCGAGCGTAGATCTCTCTGGTTTAGTAATAGACGACACCACAGTGGCAGTCACCTACACTGACGACGAAATTTGCGCGTGCTTTGCGGCAGGTTGTTTTTGAGACGATCTTCAGATGTGTAGAAAAACTTCATCGCAACTTCAGTGGCGCGTTCCAAGCTTTCTGTCTTGGTTGAAAATCTATGCCAAGAGCCATCAGCCAGTTCGACCCGTGCTTGCCACTTTGCACTGCCAGGTCTGGTATCCAGTCGAATGTGTTCGCTGACTTTGATGGTTCTATTGGTCTCCTGCGCAAACCAAGTGTACGATCAAAAGCCTCATCAGATAAGTTATTGATTTTATTGAAGGGGTGCCAGTATCGAACCGGTGTACACGGATTTGCAAAAAATATACTTTATATAAGTCGTTGATAGTAAAATTATAATTTTTCACTGTGTATCGGGTTGTGTGAACCTGTTTGTTGTGACCAGAGGATTTTTAACAAACAAGGCGCAACAATTCACGGATAATGACTGCATGACGATCGGATACAGTGGTTCATAATGCGTCCAAAGCTTCAATATTTTGACTGGCTTCTGCGCTTTTAAAACCTGATAGGCTTGGCGGTGTTGAGTATTGGTACGCCTATAGTACCAGAACCGAACTGATTCGCACGGATTTGCGAAAAATAGTCAGTTTATTTTCCTGTTGTTAAATGATTAAATATAAAAAATGCGGTGCGTATGGAGATATGTAAATCTAAGTACTGCGCTGTAGCGAAAATTGTTTTTTTGGGCTGATATCAGGGACGCATGTCTGGTCTCAAGTCTTGCAAAAATTCAGCGGGGCCACTTGCGCTTGATGGATTCAGCGGGGCCACTTGCGCTTGATAGATATAGTGGTATCATATCAAAATGATTTTAAACTTCTGAGGTTGCCTATGTTCAAAAGTGCTATAAATAATAACGTCGTAACAGCGAACGTTGTGGTTTACGACGAAGCTAAGAACCATGGAGATACTCTTTCCGAGTCAGGATTTGAACTGAAAATTTCTGAATTTTCACTGGACAAGCTCTTTTCTAAATTCCGTGCAATAAATGAACGAAGGGTCCAGCAGGGCCTTTCGTTGCTTGTGCTCGCAATACCACTATCAGCTTGCGGGGGTAGCGACAGCACCCCGGCTACAGAAGTAACGGGCCGGGCGATTGATGGATATCTCGCTAATTCTAAGGTCTTTCTAACGAGCAATCCAGACGTCTTCGTCCAAACCAGCAACGAAGCTGGTCAGCAAGGTACGTTCTCCGGATTGTTTGGATCCGGTTCTATTGTTGTTCAAGGCGGTACTGACATTTCGACTGGTAAAACATTTACCGGCGAGTTGCGCGCGCCGGAAGGCGCGACAGTCGTAACCCCCCTTACGACCATCGTGGATGCCGTTGTCCAAAAAGCTGTGGCGTCGGGTGGCGCCCCCGTCTCTGCGGCTGAAGCACAAGCGCAAGTTGCGAAGGGTCTTGGCCTATCTGAAGGTGCAGACTTGATGGCGACAGACTTCGTAGCGACAGGATCCGCCGGTATGAGCAAAGCCGCTGCGCAGGTAGCGAACTTGATTTCAATGGTATCCGCAGCTGGGGGTTCAGATGCGTCAGCTGCCGTGATGGCGGAAGTTTCGACCAAGATTGCCGCGGCGGGGTCTGCCGGCGGTAAGTCCGAGGTATTAACCCAAGCAAGCGAAATCAAGGCGATCCTAGAAACTGTTTCCTCCACGACGGACGTATTCGCGGATGCGGCCGGATTTGATGATTTGGCAGCGGTGATGGACAATATTGCGACTGTCGCTGAAACTGTTAATGCCAAGATCGAAGTTGCAACCTCGCTCAAAGATATCGCTGCCACTCAGCAGGCAGTTCAGGAAGATTTTGTTGCGTCGATTTCTGCGGGTGTGGTCGTCGACGTAGCTGCAATCGATACGCTAATTGCTGAGGCGACAGCAGAACTTGACGTGTACATCGAGTCGCTCGGGGATGATGCGGGTTTTGACTTCACGGCAGTCCTTGATGTGTCAGATGTGGATACAACAATCCAGGTGGTGGTGATTAGTGAAGATGGAACTATTTCTGTACCAGATATACCTGATGGTGTAGAAATACCTGATGGTGTAGAAATACCTGATGGTGTAGAAATACCTGATGGTGTAGAAATACCTGACGGTGTAGTTGTTGGCGGCGGTGGCGGTGGAGCTAGCGGCACAACAATCACGGAAACAGTAGCCGCTGGTGGTTCAATTTCTGACGCGCTTACAGCTGCACAAGCAAAAGTCAGCAGTTCAGCCGATACAATTGTTATCTCACTTAGTTCAGGGCGTTACGCTGAGAATGTTACGATAGATGCCGATGCCTTGGGTGTGGCGTCCGTTACGATCGCGGGTGCAAACGTTGGCAAATCGCTTGCCGTTGATATTTCCGGCAATATAACAACGGGCTTATCTACAGCTGCTTCTACCGTTCAGACTTTGTACGATACGGATAATGTGGCACGGGGTGTTACAGGCGGAGCGTTAGAGACTTGGATTGATGGTAAGATAACAGTCGCGTCTGACAATGTTGTACTAGATGGGTTGCGCTTGCATTCATACAATGGCGGATTGGATTTCAGCGGCAATGATATTGATAACTTCACATTGCAAAATAGCTATGTAACCGGTTTCTCGGGAGCAAATTCTGTCAGATACACTGGCGACACCACGGATGGAACAAATACTGGCTGGGTCCTGAAGGGGAACATGATAGGTGGTGTGTCTGGCGGCACTGGCGGATCTTTGTACTTGGAAAATATGAGTGGCGCTTCGATTGAAGCAAACACATTCTTCAGGCCAGGTGCTGCGCACATGTATCTGACCGACACAGACAACGTTACTGTGAAGTCAAACTTTTTCTACCACGGCTTGCACGCTGATGGAGCAAATTTTGACAGTAGCTTGGCAGATTTCCAAGGCGCAGCAGATGAGGGTTACGGCTACGTCGGGTTCAACGGTGATGCTGGTTCTGGTTACGGTGGATACGGCTTCGGATACGGCTATGGTGCCTCCGATGCGTCGTTCACCCAAATGGGCTCTTACGGTGGATATGGTGGGTACGGACCATCTGGGTATGCCCCATCAGGCTACGGTCTTGAAGGCTACGGCGGCGGCGGGGCCAGTCAAGCAGATTATCTTTTCTATGGCCGTAACTATGTGGCTGAAGTTAAGGGAGATTCCGACACAGTCGTTTTTGATGGCAACTGGGGTGCCTATAACAGTGGCGGGATCCAATTCTGGGATGAGGGTGATGCGGATCATAGCTTCAATAATACCACGATCCAAAATAACCAAATGTCAAATTTTGTAAACGCTGACCAGGACGGTTTGCTTGCCGCTGTGTCGTCTAGACACAAGTCTGGGATTGAGGGTGGTGTTGTTTACCAAGTAAAAGACGGAAGCGCTTCTACTAATCTGTTAATAAAAGGCAATGAGATTTATGGTGATATCGGTCAAATTTTGAACGATAACGACTTGGATGCTTTAATTGAAGTTGGTGGCGAAGTCACGGGTCTTGCAATTGACGGGAATACACTGAAGTGGTCAGGGAGTGTGTCGTCCAGTGAACGTATCTCAACAAGTGACGTTATCACCCAGGGCATTCACCTTTACGGTGACGTCAATGGGGACGGCGACCCACTGGCGATAGTAGTTAAAAATAACGTGTTTGATACAGCTAGTATCGCCTCCAATTATGAATCTAGTGCAATTTTCCTGAATACGGCTGCCCAAGCAACTTTAGGCACACTGAGGTCGGATGTTCATATATATGATGATGATAGTGCAAACTATACTGTCTGGAAGACTAGTTCTGACGTAGGAAATTACACTGATTCAGGAATGTATGTCATTGGTGAGACTGCGACTGTGTATGCTGATAACACTGATCCGTCTAATATACTTTATGCAGACACAAGCTACTTTTGATAATCAAGCTACTTTTGATAATATAGGCTTCATATGAAATCTTCGCTCATAGTTGGTCTTTTGGCCGGGGTTGTTTATGCGACACCGGCCCTTTCTGACGGTAATTATAAAGATTATGCTAATAGTATTAAGCTTCTTACACTATCCGACCCAAAGCCTGCGATCGCCAATATAGCCGGTGGCTTTGGAGCTGGTCATGGTTTATTTTACGCCGCAGTCAGCTATTCGGATTATGATCTCCAGTCAAGAGATCGCAACGATGACGATGGTTCAATAGCCTTTGGTTTGGGTCTTGGAGATCCAGTAAATTCAGTTGGTGGCGAAATCACTATTGGGATAACGTCTGTAAGTACTTCCTGGTGGGGTGATGGTAAATTTGCAGACGAAGGCAATTTAAGCGGTAAGCTTCATCGCCGGGTGGAGCCTTTGATGGGCGGTAATGCCGCGTCCGTTTCTTTGGGTGTTTCTAACATCGCTGGTTGGGGCTCTACAAAAGATAACCCAGCTAACTATTACGGCGCTTATTCGGAACAACAGAATTTTGGATCTTTCAAGCAGTACGGTGTAGCTTATACTCTTGGGTATGGGTCCGCAGTATCTGACACTGAAACAGAAGGCGACCCCTTCGCTGGTGTTGCTATTGGTTATGATGATTACAGCTTCTCGCTTAGTCGCATTGGTCGAGAAACGCATATTGCGAGCACACTATACTTCCCTTCGATGCCGGGCATTGGATTAACAATAGCTCAGGCGGATGCTCTGAATGAACTTAACTCAAAACGGTTAATTCTCAGTTTGAGTTTTTCGAAACAACTGTTCTAGTAGGGTTACTAAACATGATTAAACTATATAAATTACTTCCTTGGTGTGTGGTTAGTATTATTCCTGCAATAAGCTTTGCCGGGCAAGTTGCCGTGGTCAACCCAGGGGCTGCAAGCGGTGTCGCCATAGTCATGGCGCCCGTCGTAGCGGCAGCGCCTGCGGTGGCAGCGCCTACAGTGGCTGCACCTACAGTGGCAGCGCCTACAGTGGCTGCACCTACAGTGGCAGCGCCTACGGTGGCTGCAGCGCCTACGGTGGCTGCAGCGCCTACGGTAACCACACCGACGGTGGCTGCAACGACAGCGACAACACCCATCTCAACAGCACCAGCTGAAACCGCACCAACAACTTCATATGGATCGCCAACACAAAGTGAAAGTAATTCTAGCGCGGCATCCTCTGCTCCGACTAGTGTTTCCGGTTACGCGCCACAAGTTGTAGTATCGATGCAAAGTATGAATGTGAGTACATTTACTCCTCAGCAGGTTAATACATTAATAAGCTCGATAGATGCGCTAATCTCCCAACCAGGTACCACCAACTCCGTTCGTCAGGCACTACTATCAGAGAGAGCTAGGCTTAGCGCAATCGCTTCGCAGTAGTTAGTTTCAAGCTGGTAACAGAAAAATTATTAAATTTTACGAAGCTTGGACGCATGCTGGTGCTGCCAGACAAATGAGAACTTGCATCGGATTGCTGGCGCAGCCTGAATCTATGCGCTCAATAATTGGCGCCACTCAGTAAGAGTGGCGGTTCGGTTTAGCTTGAAATTGGTGCGTGAAAAGCGACCCAGTTACCAAACAAAATTACCCCCGAATGATTTTGCAACGCTAAGTAAATTCGCTGCGGCTGCGCGAATGTCTCCTCTTGTGATCCATTGGGTATTGATGATCCGTTTGAATACGCTGATTGCCCATCTGATCTGAAATATGGCTGTTAGAAAATTTATCAATTTAAATCCATACTGAACCATATTATTAATGATGTATGACCTTTGACCAAATCGCTCAGTCTGAAATTGGGGTTATCTAAATCGTCATATTAACCATATTTGCAGCTTCATAACCTATAAATATAATATTTGACTATATAGAAATATAGTCTCAAAATTTAACAATTTAATATCAGAGTGTTACACTTCTCAGGTCCACCAAGAAAAGATCAAAAGAACTCACATAAAGTTTTCTGCCATTCATGATATTATCTAACTGCGGAGGCGGAGGTGGAAATTCGTACGGAAGCGACGGAAAAACAACCACGGGTTCATCTACATCAAATCTAAGTAGTGGAAACCACGCAAGGGCATCCACTTCAGTTTAACTGATGATACCGCATTTGATAGCTTAACCCAAGGGTCTAAATGTAAATTGGAGCCGGGAGAAAAACTACAGATTGCAATCGCAAATGGAACCTCTGGTGAGAGCTTTAACCCAATTGGGCTTTTTGAGCAAAGATGGCAACAGGTATCCAATAATATTGAGGAATACACCGAATTAGAATTTGAGAATTTAGGAAATTTTCAATCAATAAATGCTGCAACAAACGCCGGTGCTGATTTAACATTAACAATTTCAGGCTCATATTCTGGCGGTTTATTTGCTGGGCCTTATATAGAAGATGCACTCGCACAAGCTGGCTTCCCGAGCACTACAGACAACCTATATAACGGCTCACAGGGTGACGTTATATTAAATATTGATAGTACGTTGGTTGATATGGCATCTCAATCTACTGGCGACGGATCACGTTTCTTTTACATTTTAACGCATGAAGTCGGACATGCGATGGGACTGAAACATCCACATGATGATGGCGATACCGGACGCCCAATATTTGGCGATCCCGATGCACTTCAAGCATCATTAGACTCTGATATTTATACCGTAATGAGCTACAAACCCGATGGATATGGAGACAGAAGCATAAAACCAATGACCCTGCAACTTTCATGATTTATGACACAATCGCATTACGGATGCTCTACGGGAAACATATGAGTGCTAACTCTGGAAATACCATACACACGTTAGATTATACAAACTACTACAGCACTATTTGGGATGCGGGCGGCACAGATACGATTTCAGCCGCGGGAAGTGATAAAGACTGGCACCTCAAACGGGTGACGCACTTGAGCCAGACCTAGTGAGACTAGGTTATACTTAGGTGGTAACGTTAGTTGGCGAGAATATATGCATAGTTCAATGCTGTGGCGAAGCTAACCCACGCCCAATAAGGCAAAAACAAATAGCTTGATACCCTATCGATCCGAAAGCTGATCACGATATACGCAGTAATTGTAAGCCATAATAATACGATTATGGCAAACGCACCCTTCAAGTCAAAAGCTCCAAAGAACACTGGCGTCCAAAGAGTGTTTAGACACATCTGCAAAGCCCACAACCCCAGTGCTATACTCTTTGAGTCACAGTTCTTTCGGTAGCTTAGTCTATAAGCACTAGAAGCAATTAGTAGGTAAAGTGTTGTCCAGACTGGCCCAAATAACCACGCAGGAGGCGCAAAACTCGGTGCGATCCATTTGTTGGCATTTAAGTCTCCGACAAACCATATTGCCCCACCGGCAGCCACAAGTGTGCAAGCGTAGAACATAACCCAGATGATGACACGACTTCTCATTGAAAACTCCTCTCGATGATCTCTAGGCATTGAGCCACGCAAGGTAATTGCCAAAAATTCACGACAGCAACAGCTAACACTGCTAAAGTTTACTGTGTACTAATAATTAATAGCAGGTTTTGCAGTGATACAAATTCCAGTCCTTTATAACGATACTTACGACATAAATGTGCCAGAGGGTCATCGTTTTAATGGGACAAAGTTCTCTAAGTTAGTAAGCCAACTAAAACAGAGTGATTTTAACCAAAGGTTACATTTCTACCATTCTTCACCAGTTCGCTATCGAGATGTTTTACGAACCCATGCCACTGATTACGTTCAACGTGTTGTACAACAAACTTTGTCAAAGGAGGAAGTACGGCAAATCAACCTGCCGATAGACAGCCAACTGGTCAAACGCAGCTTTTTGGCTTTGAACGGCACTTTAACCACAGCACTAAAGGCTCTAGAAGAAGGCGTTGGCTGTCATGCCGCAGGGGGAACGCATCATGCACATTATTCTAATGGATTAGGCTTTTGTGTTTTCAATGACTTGGCTTTTACTGCTTTGAATTTGATAGAACATGGTTTAGTCGAAAAGGTCTTGATCTTAGACTTAGACGTACATCAAGGTGATGGAACCATTGACATATGCGATGGTAAGAAGGGCATATATACTTGTTCCCTGCACTGTGAGCAAAACTTTCCATTCCAAAAGCGTAAAGGCACCCTTGATGTAGCACTCAATAGCCACTTGGAAGACACCGCCTATCTAGATAAGTTGCACAGTACTTTAAAATACATCTCCAAAGATTTTACGCCTGACATTGTTTTGTACGATGCTGGTGTAGACGTATTTTTCGGTGACCAACTCGGGAATTTGGATTTAACGCTAGAGGGCATCTTGAAACGGGACTGTGCTGTTTTAGAGTACTTTAAGAACCGTAACACACCAATAGCCACAGTAATCGGAGGTGGCTATAGCCCATATGACACCGACATTGCACGGCGACACCTCTCGATTTTTCGAGCAGCTACAGACGTATTTTAACCAAATCAGGGTTCATGAAAGACCCCCTCAGTGGAAATTAAAGCCCACGAAGAAGCCAAGGGCTAAACCCCTGATAATGCTTCGTAAGCTAACAGGTCACATCACAGGCTCTATCGCCTCGTGATAACGACAATTACGCCCTTGTGGTTAATAACTATTGTTATTCAATGGGATGGGGTGATAGCGTCATGGAGGCGGGTATGAAAACCACCCTGTTGAGTAGCTCTGTGCTGATTGCATAACGGGAATACCGAATTGTCTGATGCAGTAATTCTCAGGCTTGGATAGATGCTCGTGTGAAACCAAGGAGATTACAATGCTTACTAAAATCTACAGAGCGATCATGTTGGCCCAAGCCTCTAGTGCCGCAAACCGTACAGCCGCTTACCTTTCTGACCATCAGTTGAATGACTGGGGATACACTCGTGGTTCCTTCGC
>ENA-OQVM01006388-OQVM01006388.1-marine-metagenome-genome-assembly--contig:-NODE-6388-length-10740-cov-6.160461_pt1 | contig 10740 bp, 7 predicted proteins | sample MGYA00237776_ERZ505498 | MGnify/ENA primary metagenome ERZ505498 (study PRJEB26159, sample SAMN06265151) | marine metagenome | isolation source: Helgoland LTER site | place: Germany:Helgoland, sampling... | reverse complement strand
ATTTTTGAGTCATGTTCTTCCTCAATATTGTCAAATGCTTCCCAATTAGTAATTCTAGATAAATTTCTTGTTCCTTTATATTCGGAGAGCAGGTTCTTACGATTTACTGTTGAGCCTGCTCCGTCGAATACTACATAAACAGATGTTGGATTTGTTTGTCTAATCATGGCACCTAAAGAACGGAAAAAACCACCTAACCCCCCAATATGAACTCCATCAGGATTAACCATATTCATCATAGCAAAGTTTCTAAAGAATAGATTTAAACCATCTAAAATTAGTACTCTATCATGTCTTTTCAAAGGAGTTTCTTCCCCTTGCTCCTGAACTGTATCCAGGAGCTTAAATAAATCTTTATGTTTCATGTTTTGTTTTTAGATGTCTGCTTGGTCAAACAGAACAGGTGTTACATCTTCTTGATCTTCTACAATTTTGAATGTTCCTCCACCTAAGATTTTTGTCCATTCATCTGAATGTTCTTTTTTGTAGGCGTTCTTATCTTTATCAGTATCTTGTATAAAACCATGGTTTGTCATAACAATTTTACCTCTTGATTGCATACCATTAACATGGTTTTTATCAATTTGTAAGTTTGTTCTTTTACCCCATTCTACTTGCTTACCACCTTTAATTGCTTTAATTTTAGATGTTCCAGCATTAGATACATTACCAAATGTAACTACGAATGTTGCATCATACCACATAGCCATACCACCTTTATTCATCATCTTTGGTTGTCCCATAGGTGATTCTGCTTTAGCGGTCCATACTTTATTAATACAACAAAGTGTATTAGTAAATGGTGATGATTCTTTACGAGACATTACAATACTTTGGTTAACTGTATTACCAAATTGAGTTGACATTGCTCCAGCATTCCATTCATTATTATTTTTCAGTTTTTCAACTGACATTGCACAAGGAATAGAACCAATTGAATCCCAAAAGAACGCTAAGTCATAAGGTAAATTACCTTTTTTCTGCTCATTTTGTAGATCCATAATAAATGCTGCTACGTCTTCAATTGTATGTAATGTTTCTCTATCAACATAAATAAAGTTACCTTCATAATCTACAACATTACCCTCATCATCTTTGATTAGTTTAACTTCTAATCCCATTTGAGCGGCATGTTCCCAATTCCATTTCATCTCAGTAATGATAAAAACAGGTAGTACACCCATTTTTTGTGCCGATACTGCTGCTTCTAATAAAGCAGTTGTTTTACCTGTATCAGAATGCCCTCTAAGTAATGAAATATGTCCCATTGGAACACCTGGTACTCCAGATATTTCTTGGAAAGCAGGGGATAGGGGTATCCATTTTTGTTCCTTAAATTTGACGTTTTTATCTAAACCTTTAGACGATTTAAATTTATTTAAATCAAATTTGCTCTTAATCTCGGCAGACACTGCTGCCGAGAGAGACTTTGATATTTTTTTCGCCATATTTAGAAAGGAAGATCATCTTTTGGAGTTGTTGAATCTTCAGGAAATAAAGCATCAAATTGATCTGCTTTGTTTTTCTTAACATTACTAGTATCTAAACTAAAATTAGAAGTAGATGGTGTTGCAACAGGTGCTTCAGTTACTACTTCGTCCCCTCCTTCTTCAGGTGCTAACCATTTTTCTAAAGCGGATTTCATTTCATCAAATGAATATGATTTAAATAATCCTTCTTTAGGGTTTGGTTGTTCACTAGTCCATTGTTCTACTTGTTTAGCATCTTCACTAAGAGGTGATGTTTTTAATCTAACACGTACTGATGATTTATTATAAGGAGTACCTGTTGATTCTGGTCCTACTGTTTCAACTGTAAGGTCTCTACCATTTACAATATCAGTGTAATCTCCGATTTCATCATCAACAGCTAGTGCTAATAATTCTTCATATACTTGTTTACCAAATTGCCATAATCTAACACCTTTATCTTCTTCTCCACGTACTACTACAGGAACGAAAATACGGTTTTTAGCATCTAACTTTTTAGCTAGTACATAATTTTCTTTAGTATACTCTTCTCTAAGTTTTGCTGCGAAGAGTGCAATTGGGTCTTTTTCACCAAAATTAGTAGGTGAAATCATTACCTTATTGGTAATACCATAATAGAATTTTAATTCTGTAAATGGGTTTGAGGAATCATACGCAGATGGTACGATTCTAATTTGTTGTTTACCTACTGTAGGTCTCCAAAAAATGGTTGTGTAATCAATTTTTCCACCAGCTTGTGGTTTCGATTGGAGTGTATCCAATTTTGCTTTTAAGGCATTTAAATCCATAATGTAACTTATTTTTAATTATAACTGTTTATATGTAACTAATATACGAACTATATTTTGGGGAACCAAATTATACTTCGATTATTTTATATATTTTTGTATTCAATTGGTTTAAATCATTATGTTGTGTAAGTAAAACACAATTTCTATAATGTTGCCAATCTATTTGATATTTAGTATCTACAACACCTCCATTTAACTTCTTAATTAACTCGTTAAGGGCATTAATAGTGTATAAAGTATTAGATTCTTTCTTCCTATGTACCAATATAGTGTTTTCTGGAATGGTTTGTACATTTCCTTGGTCTACATTATAAGTTACAACGTATTCATCTTTGCCCACGATCTCGAGGACAAACATTTTATTGTATATAATGGTGTATCTGCTTGTAATCTCTTCTAATAAAGAATCTAAATTCTCTAAATTTGTGAAGGTACAAAATAACTTATTGTTCAAATCTCCTATGTTTTGGAATGACGTTATAACATCATAGTTCGTGTTATACGTATTTGGAGAATTATTTAAAATCGTAGTCATAACCTTCTTTTGTTTTTGTATTCAGTTTATACTTAGTAAATATATTTTTTATATCTTCTATTACTTCTTTTTCACTTTCATCCCAGTCAATTAAGAACGAATCGTAAGTATATAATACCAATTGAGACTTCTTATTTCTCAATATCGTTATCATATCCCATAATATACAAACGTTCATTGACGTCTCCAAATTTTGTAGCAAGTAATTAAAAAGTTTTTGTGGATTCATTTCCTCCAAATTTTCTTTTTTATATACAAAACTAGAAATTGGACACGTTATCTCCCCTTCGCTTTCAAATTTATTCCAGAGTTCTTTTACGTATATATTAATTTTCTTAAAAAATTCTAGGTGTTTGTATTCCTTAAATACTCCTCCGTATAGTTGTTTAAAAGTTAATTCTTTAGACTTAGCGTAGTCCACTTTATATAACGTTTGTAAATGGCTGTGAATATCAACAGAGGGGAAATTATAATCAATGAGGCGACAAGACAAGCTAGGATGGTAGGCACTAATATCAATGTCAATAAACCTGTTATTACTCGGTATAAAACTTTTTCTACACCCGTTTTTATGTGAGAGAGCTGCATAATTTACGTTTTTAAATTTGTTTGAAGGTCGTGTTGTGGTTGTCCGAAGGTTGTACTGAGTGTATGTTCGTTCACCATCAATTTTATGGAAGTGTTCTTCGAAGGTTGGTTTGTGTATTTGTATTCCACTTCGTTCGAGGTAGTTGAATACCAAGGATACTTTAGTATTAAAGAATTCATCATATTTAGTTTTTTCTCTGTTAATATTCGCTTTTAGATCTTCAAAAATGTGTTCGCACAATTCATAATGTTTAACAATCGGGATAATCGCGTTTACGCAAATTTCATCCTTATGTTGGTTGTAAAATATTTCGTGTGCTTTAGTAGTTGGTCGTATATACGTATGAGGAGGTGCGGTTATGTCATAAAGAGTTTTTAGAGAGTAATAATGTAGTATCTCTTTCTTATCACGGCAATACAACACATCAAATTTGCTCAATAATGTGTATACATCCGTATCTAAAGCATTTAAACCTTCATTGTGCTTAACGCATACCATAAACCCTTTATGTGCGTTAATTGGTCTAATATACACAAGGCTAACCTTGTTTAAAGTTGGGTGGATTGTATCATTATAGGGGATTACTTCGACAAATGCCTCTTTAAAACCACTATTTAATAAAACCTTTAATTGCTCCTCATTTTCTATCAACCAGTACATATACCTTTATTTATAAGGTGAATATACGAAAGATTTATCTAGTAGCCACTATTTCCTTGATAGTTTGTTCTTATTGATGTTCCTACTTCATTATCAACCCTTACTTGTACCTCCCCTTTTATTTCATCTCCTTTAAAGGGGATTAAAATATTGTGAAATGTAGGTTTGTGAAATTTACCTTCCATTATTTTTCCAAGATTAGGATTAACGTGATAAAAACCAGCATAATTTTCATTATTAGTTTCTATTTTTAATTCCCCACCCTTAGTATTAAAGAAATTTTGAGAGGTAGGTCTATAATACTTAACAAATTTACCTCTAAATGAAAATGAAAAACCAAGTAAATTTTCTTGATTTTCCGTTAATAAAGTTATATTTTTGTTTACCTTATAAGTATCAAGAGGGTTACCAGTAAGATCCCAGTTTATTTTGATTGGTGTGTATAGAGGGTATTGAGTGTTTGGGTTTTTATTATTATAATTAATGTATGTTTCTTCATTTACCTCCATGTATATAGAGGTATTTGTTTTTTTTAAAAAGTATCGTACAAATTCTCCTGTTTGGTATTCTTCTTCAGTGGGGAAGGGTATACTAGAGGCAGGTGGTATTGCTTGGTTTAGAGGGAATTTTAAAGAGTTAATATACCTTGTTGGGGCAATGGTTTGAGTGGTTCTATTATTTGTTACTAATGCAACCCCAGATTCTGCGTCTTCTAAATTTGTGTTTTTTGTTACTATTGTTAATGCTAATTCATCATTAGGACCATCTTGAGGGGTTTTACCAGTATAATATTTTCCATCGGATGTGGAAAAATAACTACCTATATAACCCTCCCCATTACTAATAAGGGTAAACTCACCAGAAACTGCTGTTAAGTTAGTTGTTATTTGTGATAAAGGATAATACATAATTAAAATGTTTTTAATGGTTTTTTTATGAAAAGAAACTATTACCACCATTATTAAACTTCTGTAACATTTGCAAAAGTTCTAGTTGTGGAAAAATGTCAGTTTTATCTATTGAGGCTCTGAATGTATTATGTGATAATATTCCGGGTATATTGTAGTTTGTGGTACCCTCTAAAGGGAACATTGCTTTCCACTGTTTAGCATTCATATTTATTTCGATATCATGTCTAAAATTGAGTGTAATTAGTGTTGACTCTAATTCGGAGATTTGTTCTGTGGTGTACTTTTGATATCTTTTATATCCTCTATAACCTTCTGTCATTACCTCAAAATCATTAGGCCCTGATCCAGTGCATCTATAAGGTAAAGCTGTATCCTCCTCCTTAATCTCTTGACCATAGTTATCTATCCATTGGCCACTAGCATTTTCGGTTACAAATCCTATAGCTACTAGCTCTATAGAGATACTACGCTTGTTTGCTGCCGACCCATTATCTCCTCCTAAATGATAAGCCCAATAATCTGTATCAAAAACATAAGTCCTAAGTCCACTTCTGTCTATTATATAGTGGGTTAATACGTGTGGTTGTTCTTTTATCCAATCTTTAATTTCTTCTTCTGCTGTTCTTCTTCCTGCTGTATGGTGTAATACTATTTGGGTTTTTGTTGTTACTTCATTAAAATATTGTAGTTCCTGAATATTAGGGTTATATAATTCAATGTCACCTGGTGAAATTGTGTATTTTAATTCTGATGAAAGGTTTTCGAATTTTATTTGATTTTCTGCTGCGATAATTATTGATTCTATTATATCTTCCTCTAAAAACCCAGATAAATCTTCTGCTTTTGTTTTTGGTACTGAGATTGTAGAAAAACTAGTTTCCCAATTATTATCAGAAATTTTATGGTTAATTTTAGTAACTATAAACTCTAATGCCTTTGGATATTGTGAAGGTAAATATTCTTGGTTAATATTTAACTTTTGATATATTTTAGCCCCACCAATACCATCAAGTGTTAAATCCATAGATACAGGAATAAATCCTATTTTAGTAGATGGAGAACCGGTTTTTACAAATATATTATTATCAATAGTGTTTACATACGATTTAAAAAGAGATTTTCCCATTCGTATAAACTCACTATTTAATAGGAAGTAATATTGTTGGGTATTTGTTTGTCCTGCTATCTTTCCAGTAAAAGCTTGAATTAAATATTTTATATAACTAGGACTAATTGCATTTGGTCTTTTAGGAGGTTTTTGGTTTAATTTATAATTTATACAAATATCAACATATTCTTCCCAAGTTCTAGCCCACCAATAATCCTGAGTCACAGGACATTTATCTATATCCCTTGCAGATTTAAAAGTATATCCGAATTTAGAACTATCTTTACCAAAAGATGGTCTTATAGCCCCCACTGGAATAAATTTATCTGGGTCACTGTTTTCAAATTTACTTGCCATTCTTTTAACCTCATCTTCAGTTAAAGGGGCGAATTCAGAATCATTATTTACACGAATTTCTTCTTCTGGGTCTTGGAAATCAAATTGGTATTGGTCTTTTAACCCTGAATTCCAACTTGAAAATGCAGTAGCGTCATAATTTTTTGTTGAAGAACCATTTGCTGTTGCTCCTATAGATATCATAGAGGCTAATGAAGGATCTATTTTTGTTTTAAAACCAAATTCTCTAACAATGTTAGAAGTAGTTTCCTTATTATTAACACTATACCCATACAAATCTATTGATGAGGATTCAATAAAATTATCTTTAAATTTAGTTGAGGTTTCAATCCCTCTAATTTTATTTTGGTCTTGTATTACAAGTGTTAAATCGTCTTGAATAACTGGTTCTAAATTAGGAACTCCCCCTAAAGATTCATTTATACCATCGCATATGCTTTGAAGGAATTTATATAAAAAAATTTCTCCCTTTTTTGTTGTTTTTGCTAAACATTGGGCTACAAAATCATAATTAAGATAAATATTCATTGTTTGACCATATATAAGCCCATCATTCCCTTCTGTTACCATCCAATCTTTCATTCTAGGAATAAAACCATAATATGTTCTTATACCATTTTTCTTTTTTTGAAATTCTGTTGGGTTATTGAAAGAAAGTTTATCAGTAAAATTAGGTCTAACTAAACATACTTTAGGGTCTAGTGAAATTTGGTTTGGGTAAACGGACATGATGTTGGTTGTAACTTCATTATCTATCCCTATCATAGAGTCTCCAGATAAACGAGGTATACATAACGTTTGCACTTTTTTTAGTAATTCCCCAAAAGTTAAAAAATAACTATATCTATCAACGTCTACTCCCTCTCCTTGGTTGATTTTTATAGAAGGGGAAGTACTAGAAGCCTTCCCGTATGTTTCTACCCATTTTTTATGGTCAGGGTTAGCAACAGAAATATAGGTTCCTTGTGTACCACCAGTATATTTAAGTTTTGTTTTGGGTGGTTCTTTTGGGATTGCTTTATTAACCTCTTTATCTTCTCCTAATGCCCAGTATAAATTTAAATAAGGAGAATTCCACCCCCACCATTTTTCACCAGTGTTCTCTATTAAATCTAAAAATAAGGAATAGGCTAATCCAGAAGTACCGGCATTAGTAACTATGGGAGAATCTTTTATCTCTTCATATTGATTTAAACTATCTTTTTTAGAGGTTTTTGTTCTATATCTCTTTAATGTTTCTTCTATTTCTGCTTCAGTTTTAATTTCTTGTGGGTTGTTTACTTTTATAGATTCAACTACATCACCTAATGATATTAAATTTAAGGTAATATTGTAAGTCCCGTCAGTATCAAAATCCCAATTAAAATTAGAGACTTTACCTACAAACCCATCATAGTTACCACTATATGTATAGTGATATTCATTTACTTTTCTAATTAAACCCCTAAAATTTACAACATCGTCGTCAGCAAACCAAATGTCCTCCATTAGGGTATTCCCCATTTTTTGGAGTTCACCTTTATTGTTTATAAATTTATCATTACCCCATTCTAATAACATAGTATACCCTAACTTTAAGTATAAAAGTTCTATTAACTCAAATTGAAATTTATTATAAGCCTTTAATTCTATTGTTGCTTCTCGAATTGAACCCCTATTTTTACAGTCGATTTTAGCTGAGATTAAACCCGGGCTAGGTACAAGACCAAAATCTGTCCCTCCTAAACCATAACTACTGTTATTCCATAAGCTATTAGTTTTAGATACTCCAGACCTATTAATATAAGTGTTACCCCCATCTGGTGATAATTCTGAAAGGGTGTTAAATAAAATAGCTTTTCTTGCTAATTGGTTTCCTGTAAATTTACTTGTGTTATCTAACCCTATATCTCTTAATTTTTGTTCTCCTGCGCTGATATTTGATTCTAATTCTTCAAATTTTCCGGTAGTAGGATTGTAAGTAGGAATTGATTCTTCATTATACTCTTCACCACATTTTTCACTTACTGTTTGACCTATAACTCTTACGGATGAAGCAAGTTTTAACCAAGCATTATTATTACTTAATACACTAATATCAGATTTATTTCTGGTTTGTTTCCCATGTAAATACTGTCGTATTGAAATTTGACTTGAGACACTATTATTAATTGATTCTCCTATTATACTCATCCTTAAAACTTATTTAACTTATTATATGCACTTTGTATAGCACCGATATTAGTTGGTATCCTAATTTGTATTCCTAATGGTAAATAATAAGTATCTTGTGGGAATGAACCATTTGCTGTTGATATTATCCACCATAGGGAAGGATCACTATAGTACTCATTAGCTAAAATATCAAACCTATCTCCCGCTTCAGCATAAACATATATGTCATCCGGGGATAAAGCAATTTCAGGGTATTTTACGCCCCTATAATATCTTATACCTCTAGTCCCGTTTGGGTCGGTTTTTGTTAATATTCTATTTCTTGTATATCTTCCCATTATATTAATAAATTAGGTGTTTCAAAACTTGAAAATGAATTAAAATCAATACCATCAGATTTTAGAGTACTAGTGGGTACAGCATCTACTCTACTGGGAACATAATTAATATTACCTTTACCACCTGAGTAGTTATTTTTACCCCCTGTTGTTGCTAATCCAATATACTGCTCTTGTCCGTATTCTCCAACGAATGTTCCACCTCCTTTTAGTTCAGAACCATTTTTAAGTGGAAAGAAATTTTGTTGTACTTTAGGTACAAAATTATGAATTGGTATAAAGGTAAACCCAGTAACTTTAATTATCATAGGTAATTCTTTAACTGAAGCATCACTTAGTATAGTTGAACCATCTTGTGCAAAGGCTTTATTTCCTTCATCAGGAAGAGCTATTTCCCAAGGTGATTCTGTTGGAATCTCTAAATTTAACCCCTTCATTATACCAACTTGTTCATAACACCAACCACCTATTGTTAATGATATTAAGTTTCCACCCATATAACCCTCTGGTGAATAATCAGGGGCACATACCGAAGCTAAGTAATTTAACTTTTGATGCATTGGTATTAATTCTTGTTTTGATTGAGCTGCTACAGTCCAAGATAAAGATATTTGTCTATCAAACCCTTGGTATTTATAAAATTTTTCACCCCTACCCATATATGCTTGATCTTGCCATTCAGCAGTAAAATTATCGCTCATACTATCAATAAAAGCTCTAAAATGAATATATGTTTTTAGATTAGGGTTTGAATTAGATATAACTCCAATTCTAAATTTTACTAAATCATTTTTAATAGTATCTGTGGTAGGTGAACTTGATTGATATATAGGTAAAGCATTAATTTTATCTAAAGCTTGTTTATAACCAGAATTTTGTGATACTGTTAAATCTTGTCCTAATTCTTGTCTACCAATAGTATAACTTATTCTATTTGCTCTTTTACCTGGATTCCCTAAATTAACTCTCTGTTCAATTTTATGCTCTGAGGTGTAAGGTAAAGTATCTGGTATTTGTTGGCTTCCATTTTTTGCTACTATTTTTCTAAAATCTGTAATATTATCAGATTTACCTGTTGTAGAAAAGGGTGTTGCAGATTCTATATCCCCTTGTGTCCAAACTTGTCTAGGTACAGTTCCACCACCCTTACCAACACCACTCTTAAACCCTACATTATCAAGTTTTGTTTCTAAGTTATAAGGATTAAGGGAGTTATTATAAATGCTATTATGTACAGATGTTCCACTAGAATTAAAATGATTTAAAAAGGTAGATGATCCATTATAATCATTACTAAAAAAGGCAGCAGAAGCTCCTATTCTATATACTTTATCATTATTAATTTTATCTGATAGGTTTTCATCATTAACTGTTGGTGAAAAATTTCTATTTGGGCTTGTATAAGTTATAGCTTGTCCACCTTGTATACGTGTTTCACTAAGAGGAAAAGGATTATCAGGGTTACGAGCATTAAATACTATAGCTTCAAAATTAGGAACTTGCCTAAATGCCGAGCCTATTCTATATTTAGGACCTGCTATATTGGATTCTATTATTTTTCTAGTCAAAGGATTATTAACACCCGTTCTTTGGTCTAATGGCATCCTAATGTTAGTTTTACCAACACCTAAAGTAGCACCTGGCCCTCCTGAATATGAATATAAGTCGGTAGGACTGTTACCAAAGGTAGCTAAAGGTACATTATTTTGTAAACCAAGAAAACCATATAGTCTACTTTTAGGACCATCAGTTGCATTAGTATGAATAGTATTTAAATATGTAGGTAAACCTAAAAGAGAATTTCCAT
>ENA-OQVM01006387-OQVM01006387.1-marine-metagenome-genome-assembly--contig:-NODE-6387-length-10741-cov-3.551763_pt1 | contig 10741 bp, 9 predicted proteins | sample MGYA00237776_ERZ505498 | MGnify/ENA primary metagenome ERZ505498 (study PRJEB26159, sample SAMN06265151) | marine metagenome | isolation source: Helgoland LTER site | place: Germany:Helgoland, sampling... | reverse complement strand
AAATGGAAAACCAATATTAGGAGTTATTTTTGTCCCAGTAAAAGGGTATCCAAAATCCGCGCTTTAGTTAACGTGGATATGGGTGAAGTGATCAGGATTTTAGATACCCCCCCATGCAATAGCGCAGCGGCTTCACTGACTTTTGCCGCGCACACGCCCACTGCCCCAGCTTCTATCTGCATGCGCGAAATAAGCGGGCACTTGTGTGTTTTTGCGTGAGGTCTAAAGCCTTTACCATGACTGGTCAAATGCGCAGACATTTTGGCAATATTCGCCTCCAACGCAGGCTTATCTATGATCAACGCCGGAGTTGGCAACTCTTCTATTTCAAATGGTCTGGGCAACATTGTTGCTTCGACTGGCTTGGCGCGTATGTTTGCCAACGCTAACTCTGACGACATTGAATTCTCTCCAACTAAAAAAGCAAAAGTAGGGACGCACGATTTAAAAGAACTTTTTCAAAAAACTTGCAAGAACCTCCGCATAAAATGACCGCGAAGTTCAAACAGCTACTCATTCACTACGGCGACTAAAAAACGAATAGTGAAATGCCAGTAACAATTTTCTAGCTGCGCGATAAGCATATTGACGACCTTGCGGCGCAGGAAAAAATTCAGCGCCAATCATAGCTGGTATCGAAAAGAAAAAAATATCCCAATTAACCGCTAGTGACCAAATTTGTTTAATGAAAATACAGCCTCAGGCAGGCTGGGTTGGCAAGGATTTAAGGTAGGATTGAGCGCAACACAGATGTATGACGCTGCCAATCTGGCAGAGCTCAAAAAGCCATTTAGACAAACGGCCAAACGCAAACCCTCGGAGTAGGATTATGAAAGTTCAAGGTGGATGTTACTGTGGGGCGATACGCTATGAAGCCAACGGCGATCCCATGATGAGAGCAGAATGCTATTGCCGCGAATGCCAGTATATTACTGGCGGCGCGAACGTCTTGGTTATGACCATGCCAATTGATGGATTTACCCTTGTACAAGGCGCGGTTAAGGGCTTTACTCGAGATGATATCGAGCACGCTGTAACTCGAGAATTTTGTGAACATTGCGGCACACACCTTTTCACCAGAGCGCCTAGATTCAAAGAGGGTGTCATCATTAAAGTTGGATCAATGGATGACCCGTCGCTATTTGGCAAAGCCGACAGCGCTAACCATGTGAGCGATGCCCTGCCTCACCACCGTCTACCTGATGACATTCCGCTGCATCAAAAATGGATGCATAGCTGATTCCAGCGGACGCCTAGCAGCCGCATGCGAGCTGCTCGCTCTTGGTTCATGACAAACAAAGGCTAATTGGTAATAGCGTTTTGGTCATGGGCCGCTTGTATCTTCAACGCGGCGACTAAATGCCTACAAATTAAAATGCCCGCCTGCTTACGCTTTTGCTGCTCTTGTTTCTTCACGTTGACGCGAATTTTTTTCTGAACAGAGGGCCTGATTACTGCGAGGTTGACCCCCTGAGTTGAGTCCGTAGGCGCTAAGCCCAGCAATGACCGCTGATAGCCAATTTGCTGATGATCTTTTTTATCAGCAACAGTCGTTTGCGGCCGCTTGGTTATCCCTACTAAGGATTCTTTGGATCGTTTAACGAACCTTCTGGACTCTTCTAAATCGTCTATACACCGTTGGCGCAAATCGCACGTTTGAGCGTTTCCATGGCGGGTTGCGCTCTTTTTCTTAGAAGAATTGTTCTCTGAACTGTTTTTTTCTGTACCGTTTTTCTCTGAAACATGTTTTTCTGAAGAGACTTTTTCTGGATAAGCCTTTTCTGAATGAAACGGATCTATTGACGAGGCCACAATTTCATTTAGAGACTGCTCCTGCCGTGCGGGCTTTTGTTTTGAACGCAGTTGCTGAGCTAAAGTCATAGCTGCCTCAAAATGACGGGCCGAATTTTCAATATCCGGCGTTGGACTTGGCTTAGTCCTGTTTATGCACCTCACTGGCATCATGTCCGAACCCTCGATATCAGCACTTTTCTCCAGTACATCTGACAGATGGTTTTGACTGTGAGGCATGTTCGCCACGTCTAATCGCGGGGTTTTGCCCTGCGCAACTGAATGCTGAATCGCCACCTGATGGTTGGTGTCCTTGTTGAACAACACTACGTTGGATCCAGAGAAAGGCGTTGCCATGCTCTGAGAAATACTCTGAGAAATGGCTTGAGAAATGCGCGCTGAAATGACCGTAGAAATAGGAATCTCTAACTGCTCAACCTGACGCTGCTCACCGGAGATAAGTTCACTCATGCCTTGGAGACCCAGCGGCAGTTCGGCCTGATGAACATTGAGGTAATTTGTGTCGCTTCCTATCGACGCTGGGCTAGCGGAGCCAGCCTGGTCCCTGGCGATCTCACTGCAAGAGTCCACTACTGTCTCTTTAAGCAAAGCCTTCTTTAGCAAAGCCATTTCCTCTAAAGCCTTTTCATCCAAAGCCTTTTCGTTTACCGCTTCGATTAGAGACGCTTCATTTAGAGAGTCTTCATTTAGAGAGTCTGTGTTTAAAGAGTCTGTCTTTAAAGAGTCTTCAAACAGAGAAAGCGTCTCTCCGATAGCCATGATTTGTGTCTTTGCGTCTTTCATACTGTATATATAACAAGTACTGTATAAATAAACAATAGTCTAAATCGAACGAATCTCCAACTGACCGTCTTTCCAGCTGCCTTGCAATTGCGTGGCATTAGTCAAATCCAAAGTCAAAAGTGCGTCCGCCAAGGGGTTTTCTATCATCTTTTGCATCGCGCGCTTTAATGGTCGAGCCCCGTACACAGGGTCATAACCTGCAGCAACTATGGCTTCCATCGCACTGCTGTCTAGCACAATGCTTAAACCTTGCTCAGCTAGTCGATTATTCAACGAGGTCAGTTGCAACTGCGCTATGCGCCCTATTTCTAATTGGGTCAGAGGCTGGAACACCACTATATCGTCGATACGATTTACAAATTCCGGCCTGAAATGCTGGGCAACAATACCCATAACCGTGGGTTCAATGCGCTCGTTATCACCACTTTCCGTTAACGCCTGTATCGCCTCGGAGCCTAAATTAGAGGTCATCACTAGCACACAATTACTGAAATCTACCGTTCGCCCATGACCATCCGTTAAGCGTCCGTCATCCAGTAATTGCAGCAATATATTGAACACATCTGCATGGGCCTTTTCAATTTCATCCAACAAAATCAAAGAGTAAGGCCTACGGCGAACGGCCTCGGTCAAATAACCACCTTGCTCGTAACCCACGTAGCCGGGAGGCGCGCCAATGAGCCGGGCAACCGAGTGCTTTTCCATAAACTCAGACATATCCAGCCGAATCAGCGCCTCTTCACTATCAAACAATACCTGGGCCATGGCCTTACATAATTCGGTCTTACCTACCCCGGTTGGTCCGAGGAACATGAAAGACCCATTCGGCCTGCTAGGGTCAGACAAACCGGCTCTCGAACGCCGCACCGCTTGGCTAACCGCTTTAATACCCGCGCTTTGACCCACTACCTGTTCGCCCAAGAGCGCCTCTAGCTGAAGCAGTTTTTCTTTTTCACCAGAAACCAATTTAGCCACCGGTATGCCGGTCCATTTGGCAACAATTTCAGCCACCTCTTCTGCGGTCACTTTATTACGCAGCAACTGTGTTTCGGCCACATCTGCGGGCTGTTCAATTTTGCGCTCCAAGTCGGGAATCACCCCGTACTGCAGCTCGGACATCCGCGCCAAATCGCCTGCTCGCCGAGCAGCCTCAAAGCTCAGCCGCGCGGATTCAAGCTCTTCTTTTATGTCTTGAGCGCCTTTGAGTAGGGATTTTTCCTGCAACCAAACGGTTTCAAGGGCCGCATATTCTGTCCCCACCTGGGTAATAACTGCCTCCAGCTCTTCGCGGCGCTTAACGCTGGCACTATCGCTTTCCTTTTTTAGCGCTTCAACTTCCATTTTCAGCTGAATCAAACGCCGATCCAGGCTATCCATAACCTCAGGCTTAGAATCCATTTCCATACGTATGCGGCTTGCCGCCTCGTCAATCAGATCAATGGCTTTGTCGGGCAGTTGACGATCTGGAATATAACGGTGGGAAAGCGTTGCCGCCGCCACAATGGCAGGGTCAGTAATGTCCACGCCATGATGCACTTCGTAGCGCTCTTTCAAGCCGCGCAATATCGCAATGGTGTCTTCAAGATCAGGCTCATCGACCAAAACTTTTTGGAACCGACGCTCTAATGCGGCGTCTTTTTCTATGTGGGTACGATACTCATCCAACGTTGTTGCGCCGACGCAGTGCAGCTCACCGCGGGCTAACGCTGGCTTCAGCATATTCCCAGCATCCATTGCGCCCTCCGCATTACCCGCGCCAACCATGGTGTGCAATTCATCAATAAACAAAATGATATTGCCTTCCTGCTTGGCCAGTTCGTTTAGCACAGCCTTCAACCGCTCCTCAAATTCACCGCGATATTTGGCACCCGCAACTAATGCGCCTAAATCTAGCGAAAGTACCTTCTTGTTCTTTAGGCTATCTGCCACTTCACCATTGACTATGCGCTGAGCGAGGCCCTCAGCAATGGCGGTTTTACCCACGCCAGGCGCACCAATTAGTACGGGGTTATTCTTGGTTCGGCGTTGCAGCACTTGCACGGTTCTGCGTATTTCTTCATCTCGACCAATAACTGGGTCTAACTTACCCGCGGCCGCCCGCTCAGTAAGATCTAGAGTAAATTTCTCCAGTGCCCCACGCTGCTCTTCTTGATTTTTATCAGTCACACTTTCACCATTTCGTTCCTGCACAATGTAATCGCGCAAAACATTTTCTGTAATGCCTAGAGGGGTCAAAAGACGCGCAACGGCGTCATCTTCAAGCATCGCTAGCAGCAGCCAATCTTCCGCAACGTAGGCGTCTTTGTGCTCTTGGGCCAATGCACTGGCCTTGTTGATGATTTTTGCCGCACTGGCGCCGAGGCCTATGTCGCCCGGCGGGTTGGCTAATCTTGGCAAATCCTCAACCACGCCACGGGCGCGGCCCCTGAGACCCTCTAGTGAATCGCCCCCATCACGAAGGCGATTAATCGCTTTGACCAACAATGATTGCTCGTAATTCAGCATCGCCAGCAAAATGTGTACGGGTTCTATACTCGAGTGATTACTCGACAATACCAAGCTATGGGCTTCGCCCAATAACATCTCAACACGCTGAGTAAATTTTCCATCTGCCATAAATTCCTCCTAATGCCTCGCTGTCGAAACCCAAGAGCAAAAATTCATCGGGCTTGCACACGCAGTTCACACTCGACTGCTACAATGCGGACACAACTTGCTATTTCAAGCAAGTAAATGAAAATCCTAAAGCCGAGTACTGCTCTTCCCACCAAGAACAGCCTCAACACACATAAACCGCGCCGAGAAATAGCCACAAAATTCACCAAAAATATGATCAAAACTGAGGAATTCGAATTCGAGCACGCACCAAACGGGCTCGTAGGTAGCATCACACTGCAACCCAACCAATCGCTGAGTTGGCGAGCGTTCAAGTACTTCATCCTATTCATGATGTTGGTGTCGTTTGGCATTGCCACGGCCTTTAGCGTCATGGGTTATTGGGTGATCTTGCCCTTCACAGTCCTGGAAATGAGCGTCCTCAGCTATTGCCTTTGGCTTTGCCTACGCCGTACGAGCATGCAGGAAGTCATCTCTTTCAGTGGCGAGGAAATTCGCTTGGAGGCGGGTGTTAAAACGCCTACAGAAATAGTGACTTGGCAGCGCTTCTTCACCAAAATACATGTTGAGCGCGCCATCCACCCTTGGTATCGAAAAACCGTTTCCCTTGTACACCGCGGAGAAAGCAGGGAAATAGGCAATTTCTTAACCCAAGAGGAACAAGAAAAGCTTATTGAGACGCTCAATCATTTGGTCCGCCGAGCAGACCTTGCCCAGAGAACTTTTCCCAGCGCAGAGCACCATGACGCTGACTCAAAATCTCCTGAGACCGGCTAGAGCACCAACGCAGGGCCCCTTGCTCGGCAGTGCCCACCTGCACCGCGCCTTCCAGTTGATAACGAGCTACAGTACGTTTATGCGGGTGACCATACTGGTTAGCGTAACCTGCGCTGTACACTACCCAACGCGGTGACAAGTGGCGGGTAAATCGATACAAGGAAGAGCTACCGCTACCATGATGCGGTGCCAGCAAAAAATCTATATCACGGGGCAGCTGCGCCAACAGGCCTGCTTCTGCCTTTTGCCCTATATCACCGCTGAGATAAGCTGACGTGCGCTCATTGCTAATCAACAACGTACAAGATCTGTCATTTTTATTACTCTGAGCGTGGTCGACGACAAGTAGAAACTCCACGCCATCCCATTGCCAACGACGACCATTCTCACAGCGCGCTTGTAACCCAACTACAGGGCCGGTTGCATAACGCGCCAACAAAGATTTAATGCCTCCAGCATGATCATTATCGGTATGACTGACTAACACTTTGTCCAACTGATCTTGCCCTGTACTTCGAATTGTCGGAATCACTGAGGCAATCGCCGCATCAAAACCAGAGCTGAATACAGGCCCTGCATCTAAAATGAGCCTGTGCGCTGAAGTATCAACAAGCACTGCGCTACCCTGCCCCACATCAACTACCTGAATACAATATTCAGCGAATATCGGCGTATTCCCGCGCAACAAAAAAAGCAGTACAAAGGGCAACAACATTGCTAGCCTTTTAGGCAACGACACGGGCGACAAAATTAAAATCGCCGCCATAAACCCGCACAAACCATTAAAAACAGTGAAATAACCGAAGCTTCGATTGTATTCCGGCACCGCCGCTTGCAGACCCTGAAGCCATGCAAATATCAGCGCTAGACTGAAATCTGCAAATTGCAGCAAGCCAATACCCAGCTCTGGTGCAATAAAATATAGACCCAACCCGATAATCAGCATAGGCAAGGTAATCACTGTAATGATCGGCAGCGCGAGTAAATTGGCAGGCACTGACAACAGGGAAACCTCACCTACCAACAATCCTAGTACAGGCGACAGCCAAAGAAAGATCACACATTGGGCAAGCAAAAAACCAAAAACCGGCCCAACAATATTAGATCGCGGACTAAAGGCCCAAATCAAGCCAGCCACAGCAAAATAGGAAAGCCAAAAGCCTTGGCTAAAAAATGACAGCGGTTGAAAAACAAGCGACAAACAAAACGACAAGGCGAGCAAATGCCAAAACGGCGGCTTACGAGCGCAATACACCGCCACCAACGCCAGCATCAACATAAAACAAACCCGCAAAGCCGGCGCACCCAAACCGGTGATCACAGCAAATACAAATGTTGTTAATAGCGCACCCCCTAAAGCGATCTGGTGATCAACTTGAGTAGCAGTAAAGGTGAGCAATAGGCGCAACGGTATTTGCAAAAACCAATAAGCCATAAACGCAACAACAGCTATATGCAGCCCGGAAATAACCATAAGGTGAATGGTGCCGGTAGCGCGAAAAATCGCCCAATCCTTAGACTCTAAACCAGCGGACTCCCCTATCACTAATGCCGACAAAATTGCTGGATAGACCAATCCCGCTTGCTGCAAAGTGGTCGCTACATAGCTGCGCAGCAAAGCGCTGTTGGTGGCAAGATCCGAGACCGCTCTATCACTGGCTCGTTCTAATAACTTACCGCTACGCAGATAACCGGTACCGGCATACCCTTTCGCCAGCAGCCAGCGCCTATAGTCAAATGCGCCGGGGTTGGCTGTTCCTCGCGGCGGCTTAAAGCGCCCTGTTACTTCCACAACATCACCAGAGCCTAAAGACAATTGGGTCTTCCAAGCCACACGCAGTTTCATACCATTTATGGATGCAACGCAGGCATCATCTCCGCGATCCTCGCCGGCATCGTCGACAACTATCGCTAAGCGCCAATGCTCTGTAGGCAAATAATGCGCCGTGAGTACTTTAGCGCGAAAACTTATATCCACACCTAAAGCGCAATTGGTTAATATAGCCTGCTGCGCCAAAGACCATCTATGCTCAACATAAAGTGTCAGAAAAACGAGCAGCACAACAATCGTGCTGGCGCGAACACGGGATTGGATAGAGGTCACAAACGATGCTTAGCGTTCAATTGTAGAACCAAGCCCTGATTCACTAATAGGTTGTCTATGCTAAAAGATCGGCTGCTAAAGCTTCTTCCGAAACCTGAAAAGCTTCGTGAGAACCGCACCCTGAAGCCTGTAGCTCATCTGCTACAGCGCAAGGAACTGTGGCAGGTCAACCGGCGCTCTGTCTGTAGTGCCGTCTTTGTCGGCCTATTTTGCGCATTTATTCCGGTGCCCTCACAGATGCTGTTGGCGGCAATTATCTCCATCTTTATGAGAGCCAATCTGCCCCTATCTGTTGCGCTGGTTTGGATCACAAACCCGATCACAATGGCACCAATGTTCTATTTTTCTTACCAGCTCGGCGCTTGGTTATTAGGCTCTGAGGCCAGCGCTTTGGAAGGTAATTTCACCCTCACGTGGTTGTTCGAAAACTTGGCTGCCATCAGCGGGCCGTTACTCTTAGGGTCAGTGCTATGTGGCTGGATGCTCGGCACCACAGGCTATATTGCAGCGCGGATTATTTGGCGCAGCAAGGTTATGGAGAAGTGGCGTCAGCGTCGTAAACGGCGCGGGGAGAGGAATAAGTAACCAGCGCCCCGGCCAGCGTTGTTTTCAACACTGCGCCAGAACAATTGCGCCGGTATTTCAATGCAGGTTTTGCGCAGGATCTAATTGACTGGCGCTGCGCGCAGGCAGCCACGCGGACCACAACGCCAACGCGCCGCTGGTCACCGCAATAAAGAAAAGATCCCAGTACAAAATTCGCGTCGGCACAGTGACAAAGTAGGATCCATCCAATAAATGTTTGCCGCTGAAAAAGGCCAAAGAATCTACAACAAGATCAATATTTTCAGCCAACAGCAGACCTAAAATCAGCCCTGCCACGGTGCCAAAAAAGCTAATCACTGACCCTTGAAGCAAAAACAAACTGAGAATAAATCGCTGAGTAGCCCCCATAGTGCGGAGAATTGCGATGTCTGATCGTTTGTCGCTGACCATCATGAACTGGCCGGCAACAATATTAAAACCCGCTATCGCCACAACCAACAAGAGCAACACAAACATCATAGTTTTTTCTAGCTGTACCGCTTGAAAGAGCTCACCAAAATCTTGCCGCCAAGTTAATACCTTTAGCCCTGGATTTTCAGTCACCAGCAGCGACGCCACGTCTTCAGCAAGCATGGGGTCGAACAACTGCACCCGTACCCCCAAGGTCCCCAAACTGCGCCATTCTTGCGTCTGTTTATCCGCTAAATTGACAATCAACATGGAGTAGTCAGGGTCGGCACCCAACTCAAAAGTGCCAACTAGGTTCAAACGCATAGTTTCTAGCACGGCGCTGTCCCCCTTGGGTTTGGTCACCGCAACCAGCAAGCTATCGCCAATATCTAAGCCAAAGTAGCGCGCCAGCGGTTCGCCCATAACCACGCCGCTTTTGACGGACGTTAAATCAGTAATGCTGCCAAACAACATGGCGTCTTCTAACGGCCCAAGGGCACTGGGGTCTGCTGCGTCTACACCAATTAAACTCACAGGGCGCACACGGCCACTTTGCGCGATGGCGCCAATGCCTCTATAAAATCGACTGACATATGCCACGCGCTGATCCTGCTCAATACTCTCAAGCATGGCGACAGAATGATCGTCACCCACAAGCGTTATGTGCGGTATAGAACCCAGCAAGCGGTCTCGAAGCTCGTAATCAAAACCGTTCATGACGGTCACCACAAGGGTCAAAACCGTCACGCCCAAAGTCAGACCGATTAAAGACACCCAGGTGACAAAGCGCGCAAATTTATTCGGCGCATGAGAAATAAGCCGCATAGACATACTGAGTAGCAGCCTCACAGAACCCATGGACGGTGTCTTAGTCATCTTGAGAATAAGCTTCTATACGACCTTCGTTTAAAGTCAGTACTCGATGGAATCTATGCAACATGGAGACATCGTGAGTGACCACTAAAAACGCAGTGCCATTGGCCTCACTTAGCGAGACCATTAGATCCATTAGTTGAACAGCGCTGGCTTGATCTAAATTGCCAGTGGGCTCGTCAGCCAAAACCAATCTGGGTTGGTGAGCCAACGCCCTTGCCACTGCAACGCGCTGACGTTCGCCGCCGGACAAAGCCGACGGTAAATGTGCCAACCGGTGCCCCAACCCCACTGCCTCGAGTATTTCTCGGCTGGACGCCTCTGCAACATTTTTGTCTAGCCGATTCAGACGCTGGGGTAGCGCAACATTCTCAACAGCGGAAAATTCCGGTAACAGGTGATGCTGCTGATAAACAAAACCCATGTGCGCACAGCGCAGAGCAGCGCGTTGTTCACTGCTAGCGCCACCCATATCTTCGCCTACCACGCTCACCTGCCCTGCGTCAGCGGTGTCTAGGCCTGCCAAAATATGCAGCAGGCTACTTTTGCCCGAACCCGAGCGGCCGATAATCGCAACACGCTCACCGGGTGTAAGAGCCAAGTCGACACCGTTCAGCACGGGTACTTCCGTAGAGCCTTGATAAAAACGCTTACGTACGTCAATTGCCTGCAAAACAGGGGCTAATGGAGACTGCTCATTCATTGGCTAAAATTCTACTGGGTAAAAGGCGAGTTGCCTGCAATGCAGGATAAAGACTTGCGAGCAATGTGAGTACTGTG
>ENA-OQVM01006385-OQVM01006385.1-marine-metagenome-genome-assembly--contig:-NODE-6385-length-10744-cov-8.445111_pt1 | contig 10744 bp, 8 predicted proteins | sample MGYA00237776_ERZ505498 | MGnify/ENA primary metagenome ERZ505498 (study PRJEB26159, sample SAMN06265151) | marine metagenome | isolation source: Helgoland LTER site | place: Germany:Helgoland, sampling... | reverse complement strand
GGGTTTACCAAGATCGTAAATGTGGAAGGTGGAACTTCCGCATGGCAGTCGGCCGGACTTCCCGTAGTAGAAGGAAAGAAAGTCATGTCACTGGAAAGACAGGTGCGGATCGCCGCGGGGTCTCTCGTCGTAATCGGGGCGGTCGTTGGACAATTCGTGCATCCGGTTGGGTATGGATTATCGGCTTTCATCGGAGCAGGGTTGGTATTTGCCGGCGTAACTGACACCTGCGGGATGGGGATGATGATTGCCAAGATGCCCTGGAACCGGGCCTAGTAAGCATTCCTACCAGACTTCCACGGGGCCCTTGGGCACGCCGATTGCTTTTCTTTGTTTTGCCTGAAAGGCATCCTCTTCTTCCATGAAAGAGGCAACCATCGGTGCCATTTGATAACGCTTCAGCAATTCGCCCTTTTCATCGGTAAATTGTTTTCTCCATTCGAGGTAATCTGAAAGAACCTTATCAAAATCCGAACGAGAACTAATTCGTACCACTGCGGTGTTAAATGGTTTAACCGGTCCAAATCGTTTAGAATACCAGGGTGCTACTTTCCGAAACTGGAGCGATCCACGGTCTTCCCCAAATACTTCGACCATCAGGTCGTAATGCCTCCTCATAACGCGGATTCTTTCTTCAAAGCTCGGTTCGGCAGGTAGTTCACCCGAAACCAAGTATTGTTGGGTGTGTAGGAAAATCCAGGGATTATAAAACGCCCCACGCCCAGCGGATATTCCATGGCAACCCGTGTGATCTATCATGTGCTTAGCGGCTTGTGGTGTGGTCACATCTCCATTTCCTATTACCGGAATTTGATCTACCGCCTCCACAACCTGGCGGATGCCCTCCAAGTTCACAACTCCATCAAATCCTTGGGCACGGGTTCGACCATGTACAAATATGGCAGCCACGCCGGCATCTTCCAGAGCCCGGGCGAGATCCGGAGCAGTAAGGTTTTCATCATCCCAACCGAGTCGCATCTTGGCCGTGATCGGAACATCGACGGCACCTGTCATTGCCCGAATTAACTCCTTAGTTTTGGGGAGTTCGTTCATCATGCTGGCCCCGCCTCCGGTCTTGGTAACCTTGGGGACGGGGCAGCCCATATTAACATCGATTGAATCAACTCCATGTTCCTGCAAAATAATCGATGCATCCCGCATCTCTTCTTTGACTCCGCCGAATAGCTGGACGGAGAGGGGACTATCCTGCTGGTTGGTCTCGATTAATTTGAGGGCTTTAGGGTTCTTTTCAACAAGCGAGCGGGCATTAACAAGATCAGTGGTACAGAGATCAACCCCGCCGACTTCACGGATGACCAAACGGAAGGGCAGGTTGGTATAGCCTGCCAGGGGGGAAAGAAAAAGATTGGATCTAAGTTGTAGTTTGCCCAAAGAAAACATTAATCCTAATAATGATGGATTGGCTGTTTTTTACAATCCAACAAACTAAGTAAACTTGACATACATTTAAGGAAGCTCTGCAGTCTATTTCCGAAATAGAATAATAAGATTAATCGAGGTCAAAAATAGATATGTTATGGTCAAGAATATATAATCATAAAAATCCTCTTCGTGGATATTAGATATTATGTTCGAATTGATAATTTTAATGTACAGCTTAGTGTAACAGACTATTAAAATGGCGAGTATTCGATATATAAAAAAATATTCCATATTCCTTTTTCCTGTTGGGATGGTCTATTTCTTTTTGATTCAGCCAGTTTTAGCCAAAAAAGAGTTTTCTATTGAGGACACCTTCAAGACTCACTGTGTCGAGTGCCACGGGGCGAAGGGTAAGGTGAAAGGAGAAGTGAACCTTCTTTCTTTTACTCAGGGTAAGGATATTAAAAGTGATCCGGAACTGCTGCAGACGGTGCTGGAAGTGATCGACTTTGGAGAGATGCCACCGGAGGAAAACCAGCCTATTGACAAAACCGAGCGAAAAATGATTGTCTCCGAGTTGAAAAAGCTTTTGGAGGAAGCGGTTTCAGGAGCGAATGAGGAATGGGTGAATGCTCCGATTCGTAGAATGACGCGTTTTCAATATGCTAATGCAGTGAAGGATTTATTGGATTTAAAGGTAGAAGTGTTTCCCCTGCCTGAAAAGATGATGCGAGACCGGTCTGGATACTTTAAACCTGCATCCGGTAAAATGCCGTCGAAGATGACGGTAAGTAGTCGAGCTCTCGGGAAGTCCGGTCTCATTGAACCGAGAATGGATGGGGTGGCACCATTTCCTCAGGACCTACGGGCTGAGCATGGTTATGATACTCAGGGAGATCATCTTTCTCTTTCCCCACTTCTGATGGAAGATTTCTTCCGGTTGAGCCGGAGTATCGTGAAAAGCCCTTCCTTTAACCAAAAGAACGTTGGCTCATGGACCAAATATTTTGGAGAACCTAAGCCAGAGGTTAATCAGATAGCTGAACTGAAGACTCGGTTACGCAGTCTGCTGACCTTGGCTTTCCGTCGACCGGTTCAAGATCAAACCTTCAGGAAATATTTTTCCTATGCCAAGCAACAAATAGATCAAGGTCTTGGGATGGGGGATGTAATGAAGGAAGTATTATCTGCAATTCTGGCATCCCCGCGTTTTCTTTATCTTTACGATCAGGATGATAAAGAGAGTACTCATCCAGATTCTAGTCAAAACTTGGATTTGGCATCACGTCTGTCTTTTTTCCTTTGGGGGAGTTTACCAGACGAGGAGCTTCTGCAAGCTGCGAAAAAAGGGGTTCTTGTTGAGGAAGAGCAGTTAAGTAAGCAGGTAGGCCGAATGCTAACCGATAACAAGCTGAAAAGATTCTGTGATTCCTTCCCTACCCAGTGGTTGCAGTTGGACCGGATTATTTCAGCCGTGCCGGATGAAAAGAAGTATCGGGATTTTTATTATGCTGCCCCGTTATATCGCACGACTATGGATATGATGATGGAGCCACTCCTGCTTTTTGAAACGGTGTTGATCGAAGATCGGTCTGTCCTCGAGTTGATTGATTCAAATTATACTTTTCGTTCTCCACGACTGCGTAAATGGTATGGTGAGGAACCTAAGGGGAAACTGGGTGGCCCGGTCTCCATTCCATTTGCAAGGCAGTTAGTTGAAGATCGTCGGCATGGCGGAATGATCACGAATGGGGCGGTGATGACGATGACCTCGGGTCCATTGGAAACAAAACCGATTACACGGGGTGCCTGGATTGCGGGGGTCATTTTTAATTCGCCTCCGCCTCCACCTCCCGCGGAAGTGCCTCCTCTTCCTGAGGAGAAAAAACTGGACGAAAGCCTTACCCTGCGTGAGCGATTTGCAGATCATCGGGAACGGGCGGATTGTGCCGGATGTCATGAGAAACTGGACCCGCTGGGCTTTGCCTTGGAGAACTTTGATCCGGTGGGGCGTTGGCGGAAAAAATACCATAACGGACGGGAAGTGGATGCAAGTGGGATTCTTTTCCGAACTCACGAATTTTCTAATGTAATCGAATTTAAGGATGCAATCCTGAAGGAAAAAAACCGTTTTGTCCGTGGACTTGCCGGACATCTGCTGGCCTTTGGACTCGGTCGCGAACTGAATCCTTCTGATAGCCTGGCTTTGGATGAGATCGTGGAAAGAGTGGAGGCGGAGGATTATTCGATGAAGTCTTTGATCCACGCCGTTGTGCAGTCGAAACCTTTTCGAGGTCCAAGTAGTAAACTTGCCTTGCATAAAACCAAGTGAATTTTGAAAATATGAAAACGATGACAAATATTGGCCGCCGTACTTTTCTTCGCGGAATGGGAACTTCCGCTCTTGCCCTGCCATGGATGGAAAGCTTGGCGGTGGGTAGTAATCATTTTCAAATTCCACAGCGTGCGGCTTTTTATTATGTGCCCATCGGGGTGGTAAGAAAGACTTTCTTTCCGGGAGAGGAAAAGAGTGCGGTACAGCAAAAGTTTACCAATGATAGTTATGATGCAGGGAGTACCCGATCAAACATCGAAGTCGGTTTGCATGACCTGCAGTTGACTCCAACGATGAAACCCCTGTCGGGGCTTAAAGATAAGGTTACTTTGATCACGGGGTTAGATCGTACTTTCCAACCGGGTACGGATGTACATGCCCAGTGTGCCTCCTGTTTTCTTTCCAGTGCCAGTCCATTTAGCCTGAAGCACACGCCTTATCCTCAGGCACGGAGTTTGGATCATATTATTGCTGATAAAATTGGTAGGGATACTCCTTTTAAGACATTGGAATTCAGTTGTAATAGCCACAAAGATAACAAGGAATCGATTCAGTTTGATAATATTTCCTGGTATGGAACGGAGCATGTGGCTCCCTCGATGCGGGATCCATTGCTTGCGTACCGGAGGCTTTTTAAATCGGATGAAAGAAGTGCTTATAAAAATATTACTGATCTGGTGCTGGATGATGCCCGGTCGTTGAAAAAGGATCTTGGCTATTCGGATCAGCAGAAATTCGGGGAATATTTTGAATCGATCCGGGCAATTGAGACCCAGATCTCGAGACTCGACGGGATGAAGGCTGAATTAAGCAAGGTTGAGCTGGATGTTCCGATGGATGGGAAAATGCCCCGGGGTGAATACATTCGCTTGATGGGGGACCTGATGGTTGCTTCTTTGCAGAGTGGACTGACCAATGTGGCAACCTTTATGGTGGGGCCTGAAAGATGGGATACTCCCTATTTATTCGAGAGTTTGTTCGATAAACCCAAGAGCCATCATATGATGTCCCATAACCAAGGGAAATTTGTTGAGGACCTTATCAAAGTGGATCACTTCTATATGGAGCAATTTGCCTACCTTTGCGAAAAAATGAATCGGATAGAGGAGGTTAATGGCAAGAGCCTGCTTGATAATATTATGTTCACTTATGGTTCTGGATTGGGAGATGGATCGACTCACCAATACAGTGCATTGCCTATTCTCGTTGCCGGTTCCGGGGGTGGGAAGTTGATTACTGGAAAGCACCTGAATGTCTCAGCTAAGTCTGGACTGGTTAAAAAAGTCGGGGGTACTTACAAAACGCCTGAGGGTGGGGTTCCCTTGGCAAATCTTTGGCTTTCACAGGCGAATGCGATGGGTCTGAAGTTAGACCGTTTTGCAGATAGTACTGGAATGATTTCCAGTTTATTCGCTTAATCGGTGACTTTATCTCTTAGTTTACGATCAGTGACGAATGTACCAAATGGGATAAGAGTTGCGATAAAAAGGTAAGCTCCAAATTTAAAACTCCAGTTGAACTTCTTCATGCAAGCGGCGAGAAGTATACAGTAAGCTACAAACAGAACGCCGTGAGCCATTCCCGTGATTTTGACGGCCATGGGCATTTCGAAATAATATTTCATAGGCATGGCAACCCCAAGAAGAAGCAGGTAGGAAATTCCTTCGATATTTCCAAGTAATCGTAAAATTTTGATCATGTAAGATTAAGAAAGTTATTTTTTTCGAATAAAATAAAGACGCGACTGCAATAGAATCGCAAATATACCGGCAATCAACAATCCAAACTGTATAGCCGAGTTAATATTTTGAGCAATTTCCTGGGGTAGTTTAACTATTTCTGCATGTTCGTACACCCAATGCATGGGGATTATAGACAGCGGATTTATAGCTAATAACTTTAAGATTAAGCCTATGTTCTCTTCTCCCCAACCAACCCCCAGAACGAGACTGGCGAGGAGCGGGGTGATCCATAGCAATCCGACAAATCCCCAGAAACCGAGGTTGAACCATTGTTCACGACTTGCCTGCAGATAAATCACAGCAAGGAGCAGGGTGCCCGCGGGGATGAGGCATAAAGAAAGAAAGGAAGAGTTTAGTACCCAGGCATCTGAATGTAATGCCAATTTGATCAAGACCGAATAGGTGAAGAGGGTAATGGCAGTAAGAATCAGCATAAGGCCTAGCCCACTGCTTTCATCTGCGATTCGTGGAATTCGGGCGAGATTGAACTTTGCGATTCGCTGGATTCCTTTGAGATAAAGGTGTCGGTCGGGACAACAAATATTAATCAGGCAGAGAATGAAGAGAAAGGAAAGAGAGAAGAAGATTCCAATCACTAAAATGAGTCCAAGAATTTTTTCTTCTTTTCCGGAGAATTCATTGGCTGACAATTCCTGCCCAATCAGTCCGCTTGCTTCCCCCTTATCAAAAAAAGTCCATAAACATCCTAGGAGTAGAAATTGAAAAATAGAGTATATGAAAAGTGCGGAAGATTTCGACAGCGCCGGCAAAGCCTGATTCCTCCATTTCCGATAACCTGTGATGAGCAGAATCAAAATGAGTAGACCCTGCATCAGAAAAGTGAAGGTGGTGGGCGAGATTGCAAAATCAAAAAAGGGAACATCCTTCCAAAAATCTGCAATGCGAGCTTCATAATCAAAGTGGCCCCTTTTCTGATACCCTTCTTCCCGAATGATAGGAAGTATTTTCCCGAAGTAGGTTGGGAGAATAGTAAGGAAAGATAGGAAAGAAATTCCTGCCTGACCCAGTCCTGGTAGCACCACATATAACCCAAGAACGACAATGCGGGAAACCCATGAGGCAGCACGGGGTTTGGGGACCACCAAGCCGACTGCATGTGCGGTGAGGTGGTAGAGAATGACCGAGCAAAAGAAGACGGAATATAATTGAATGATGTTTCCCCACGGAAGTTTTCCCACGAGGATAGCATGTCCAAGAAAGGGGAGAGTGAATAAAAACATGTAGTACTCCCGGGCAGGGATTCCAAATATATAGCCAATGATCTTAGATAGCGGATTCATGGGAGTCATCCGTTGGTAATCGAGTAGACCGGATTCCCTTTCCTCGGCGGTAATAGAAGCAACTCGGCCAGTACCCAGAAACATTAGGTAAAATCCCTGCAGGGCGAGGATGAAAGTGAATGCGTTTCGGGCCCCGTTTACTGGAGAGCTTTCTCCCTTTACCCATTCTTTGGTTTGGGGGTCCTTGCTATATTTTCCTTCAGATCCCTCGAGGTAGGAGGTAAGGTAAACCGTTGAACATACGATTAGGGAGAACAGTCCGGCTGCGATCAGATGTTTGGGACGGAGGTTTTCACGGATGCCTTTTAGAATAAGTGGGTTCATCAATTTTGATCAAATTCTGAGGATCCGGATTCAATTTCCAAAAACAAATCCTCCACTTTTGATTTTCGGGTAGTAAATGAAGTAACTTTCAGTCCATGCTCAATCATTTGTGAAAGAATTCCGGGAATTTCTTCACGACCTCCTGAATGAGATATTTCAAACTGGGCTTTTGTGTCGTGCGTTTTTTTGAGTTCTGAAAGAGTAGGCCACTGTTCTACAAATTCAGTAAATTGATGCGATTCTTCCAGGAGTTCAATTTCCAGTTTTCTTGAGGATTTTTTGCGTTGTGTGATTTCCTCAATGGATCCAGATACCACCATTTTTCCATCTCGCATGATTCCGATTTCATCACAAAGGTCCTGCAGTTCGGTAAGTACATGGGAGGAGACGAGAATGGTTTTCCCCTGATCTGCAAGTTTCCTGAGCAGCTTACGCATATCAATACGGGCCTTCGGATCAAGATTGGCTCCCGGTTCATCGAGTAGCATGACGGAGGGATCGTGAACCAATGTCTTCGCGAGCAGGGCACGCTGTTTCATACCGCGGGACAAGGATTTGCAGAGTTCCCTGCGCTTGGTGGTTAGTTCAGTCTGAGCTAAGGCTTTTTCTACCTTTTCTTTCCTTTCGGCGACTGATTGTCCGTAAGCGTGGGCGAAGAGATCACAAAATTCTTCCACCCTCAAGTCGTCGTAGACTGGAGGGAAATCGGGCATGTATCCAAGCATTCGCCGAGCTTGTTCCGGTTGGTGTAGGACAGAAGTCTCTCCGAGCATAATTTCCCCGTAGGTTGGTTCGATTAAAGTGGCAATGGCCTTGATTGTGGTAGTTTTACCCGCACCATTAGGCCCGATCAGTCCAAAAACCGAACCTGGTTTTACCGAAAACGACAGATTGTCTACAGCAACAAAGTCTCCGTAGTGAATTTTGAGATCTTGGACTTGGATCATGAGAGGAAGGATCGATAGGAAATTAAAAATCAAGTTAGGTCAACTTTTCCTTGCCTAAAATGATTAAAATTGGACATTGAATAGGGTAAATCAACTTATTATGAAAATATCCAAAATCATCCTCTCCTCCTTTTTTTTAATCTCTTCCCTTTTTGCGGAAAAAAAACTCTTTGATGGTAAAAGCCTTAAGGGTTGGGAAGGTGATCCAAAATTCTGGAGCGTTCAGGATGGTGCAATTCTTGGGCAAACCACAAAGGAGAACCCGACCAAGGGAAATACCTTTCTCATTTGGAAGGATGGAAAACTGGGCGATTTTGAACTCACGCTTGATTACAAAATTGAAGCGGGAAACAGCGGAATTCAGTACCGTAGCTTTGTTAAACCGGGAAAGCATGACGGTTGGCGAATTGGTGGATATCAGGCTGATTTGGAAGCAGGCGATAAGTTTTCTGGCATATGTTATGGAGAGGGCTTTCGGGGAATACTCTCTATGCGTGGCATGAAAACTACTTTAACTTTAGATGATAAGGGTAAACTTAAAAAAGATGCGAAGCAATTTGGCGATTCCGCTGAGATTGGAAAAGCGGTCAAAAAAGGTAAATGGAATAAGTACAAAATAACAGCCAGAGGCTTCAATTTTCAACACTTCATTAATGGGGTTAAGACGACTGAGTTAATCGACAATGATGAGAAAACCAGGCGTAATGATGGTTTGCTCGCTTTGCAACTTCATGCCGGACCACCAATGAAGGTGTTATTTAAGAATATTGTTCTTAAATAAGCGAAAAACCTTTAAGTATACCGCTCCTTGAACCGAGTCGATTTACGCAGCGACACGGTCACTCAACCTACGGATGAAATGCGGGCGGTTATGTCAACCGCTCCAGTAGGGGATGATGTCTTTGGGGAAGATTCAACTGTAATTGAATTACAGAATCGAATGGCTTCTTTATTGGGAAAAGAAGCTGGGTTATTTGTGCCCAGTGGAACCATGTCCAACGCCATAGCAATTCGTTGCCATACTCAGCCTGGTGATGAAATCATAACCGAAGAAAATAGTCACATTTATGTGTACGAAGGAGGAGGTTACGCTGCTCTTTCTGGTTGTTCAGTGGCCTTAGTTCCAAGTGAAGTAGGAATTATGGAGGTTACTAATGTGGAATCGAAAATTCGAAAATCCGTGGACGGTAAAAGTCATTACCCAAACGGAACTTTAGTATGTCTGGAAAATACTTCCAATCGGGGCGGGGGAACTTTTTACCCCCAGGGAAATATTGATGACATTGCTAAAAAAGCGAGGGCTCAAAATTGTGCAGTCCACATGGATGGGGCCCGGTTGTTCAACGCCGTGATTGCATCGGGTGTCGAGCCTTCCCGGATGGTGAGGGATTGTGATACCGTTTCAATTTGTATTTCAAAAGGTTTGGGTGCACCGGTGGGTGGTGTGTTGTTGGGTTCGAATGAATTGATCCAACAGGCACATCGGTGGAGAAAAATGTTTGGAGGTGGAATGAGACAAGCCGGAGTGATCGCGGCGGCAGGACTATATGCATTGGATCATAACCGTGAACGTTTAGCGGAAGATCATCATCGGGCTTATCAGCTGGCAAATGGCCTGATCGATATAGATGGCATCGAAATTGATTTAAAGTCGGTACAGACCAATATGGTTTATCTTCAAACCAAGACTTCTGCAGTAGAGATCGTAAAGAAATTAGCGGATCATGGAATTGATGTATTGGCGATTGAGTCGAACCTTATCCGTTTGGTGACTCATTTGCATATCGGAGACGAAGATATAGAAAAAACTATTCATGTATTTCAAAAAATTTCTGATTCTCTTGGTTAAATGAATAAAGTTGTTTTGGCAGGTGGGTCGGGTTTTTTGGGACAGGCCCTAACGAAGTCTTTTTGCAATGAGGGAGTGGAGGTAGTAATCCTAAGTCGGGGTTCAGGAAAGAAGACTTCAATAGGAAGATATGTAAGCTGGGATGCTCAATCGTTGGGTGAGTGGACAAATGAACTGGAAGGAGCTGATGTCGTAATTAACCTGACCGGGCGTTCCGTTGATTGCCGTTACACGAAAGTAAATCGAGATCTCATTTTAAATTCCCGGGTTGATTCCACCCGAATACTGGGCGAGGCGATTTCGCAATTACAACGAGCCCCCAAAGTTTGGCTTAACGCCAGTACTGCGACCATTTACAATGACTGTCGTGGTTCCTCTGTACCGCACGATGAAACGAGTGAGGGAAATGCAAAGGGATTTTCGGAAGATGTGGGGCGGGCATGGGAAAAAACTTTTTTGGACGGGCAGCATGAAGGAGTTCGTCAGGTCGCAATGCGGATTAGCTTTGTATTGGGCCAAGAGGACGGAGCCTTTCCGGTGTTGCGTAGATTTGCCAAGCTGGGCTTAGGGGGAGCACAAGGCCCGGGAACGCAATGGATGAGCTGGTTGCACATTGACGACTGGGTAGGTATTGTCCGTTTCCTAATTGAAAATGAGTCGATTAAAGGACCAGTTAATCTAACCGCCCCCAATCCGGTTACTAATGCTGACTTTATGAAAGAAATGAGAAAACATTTTGCCCCGCTCGGAATTGGCCTACCTGCTCCCAGTTTTGCGGTTCATATCGGTGCACTCTTTTTAGGTACTGCTCCAGAACTAGTCCTCAAAAGTAGAAAAGTGGTATCGAGGATTCTAAAAGATAA
>ENA-OQVM01006379-OQVM01006379.1-marine-metagenome-genome-assembly--contig:-NODE-6379-length-10752-cov-11.477471_pt1 | contig 10752 bp, 25 predicted proteins | sample MGYA00237776_ERZ505498 | MGnify/ENA primary metagenome ERZ505498 (study PRJEB26159, sample SAMN06265151) | marine metagenome | isolation source: Helgoland LTER site | place: Germany:Helgoland, sampling... | reverse complement strand
TAAATAACAAAGACGCGCACCGGTCTAACGACAGTGGTGCACCGCGCTTAGGAAATGACTGCACACACGGGGGTGACCTGGTATTGACGTGATAGAAAGCCTATATGGAACTATTGCGGAAGAGAGTTCGAATCTCTCCACCTCCACTAAAACAAATAAATTATGAAGCATCAACAAACAAACCCACCAAGTAAAATATCATTCACTGCATGGGGCGAAACAGCAACAATAGAACTAGAAGGTTCTGACTTAGATATGGAGAAATTCTATGATCTATGTGTAAGATTAGCGGGAGCCGCAGGGTTCCACAGAAATAGTATAAAAGATTATTTTGGAGACAAATAAGAACAAAAAGTTACTTGATATCGCGCAGGGAGTTGCGGATATTACTGAAGAGCTAATGGAAGATAGTATCGACTGGCAGCTAGAGGATTTTCCTCAAGACGGCGATGAATACGGTGCTATACACGCCGAAGTATTGCAAATGACTATTAAAATAATGTATAAAAATATAACCTCTAGAGCATATAATTAAGAATATAGCTTCTAGAGACTATAATAAAAGCTACGGGTCGAGATTTTCATTAAATTCTAAAATGAAGTCCGCGAGTAGAGGCAACTAGGTATGGCCAAGTATTGAAGTAGGTAAACGTTTTCACGAGCCTATAATGACTATGACTACTGACGAGTATGAGGGTTCGATTCCCTCGCTAGTTACTAAACAAATTAAATATATAAACTATGAGTAAAATAACCAAAACATTTGAAGACAAGAGTTACAGTATGAATACTGGATTCACTAAAGACTTAAATCTATTTAAAGTAAATGCAACAGTGTGGAGTTACGTTGGGGTAAGCTTCAACGAAATAAATGATATAGAGCTATCATACGAGATCAACGGTAAGCATTGTATACATGTAGGGTTTAAAGAACTATACGAAAAACTATACGGTAACGATACTTTTAAAAAGTTTGAAAGCGATATAACTAAAGAATTTGAAGAGGCATACTATGCAAATACACCTTACAAACTTAAAACAAAATGAGTAAAGAAACACAGAACATTGGAAAAGAAAACAAAAAAGCATTGACTTTAGGTGGTGTTAGCAACCGTTTTTCTATAAACAAGACAATACTTTCAGATTTTGCATTATTTGCCATAATAGATAATAAATTGAATAAGGTGGTGTGTCATTTGGTGTATGATAATGGTGAAGAATATTGTGATGAAATGGCAAATAAAATGTTAGTTGGTTTAAATGGCTGCTACGTAGGATTGGATAAGTCATTCCGCCATCTATGGATAATTTAAACTGAATGTTAGACTTAAATAAATTAAACGAAAAAATAGATAAATTATGAAAATCAAAGTAAAACAAATGACAAGTTCAAGATCAGGTGGCCCTGTGGCTAACCAATTTATTATCTACACGATAGAAGGAGAATACTTTCAAAGCTACGATAGTATTATTGCTTTTAATAATAACGGCAAAATAACGCTAGACAACAACACTTGGGATTACTCACGTACAACTAGTAAATACAGAAATGAATTTTTAGGTGAAGGTATTGCAGAAACTAGAGCTAAAATTGAATCAGGTGAGTACACACTAGCAAATCTTAATTAGTTACAAACAAAATACGATGACTAATGGATAATATTAATGTAACAAATAAAAAATTATAACTATGAAACACCTTTACCAAGAACTACAACAGTTTGAAGCTGACTTAAGCTCAGCTATTGAAGACGGAGAACTACAAGCAGAATTAGACGAAATAACAGAAAATCTTTACTTTGAAGACATATTAGAAGTGTGTCAAGAGATCGTATATCTTAAAGAAGTATTAATTAACCTTGGCTACGAACTTTAAAACAATAAATATATGAGATCAAATTTACTATCTCGGCTAAAGCCCGAGTTTAAAAAAGGCTTAGAAGACAACAAACTAAGATATCCTAGTATGACTAACGATATTGAGTTCTTACTTACTCAGATCTTTTACTATGACGACTTAACTGTTCGTCAAGTGTTAAACATCTTTGTGTTTTCTGATATGGAATATCTTGACAGGAAATCATTTGACTGGCGTTATGGTGAAGACGTATTCGAAATTGAAAACAACGTAGCATAATGGTTATGTGCGAATGGACGCTTGCAGATATTAAGAATAGAGCAAGCAATAAAGCTTTTGCAAAGGTTACAATACTAACCTTAGATGTTGAAACTTACAAGGAAGACTTAAGAACAGGTAATATCGGAGGTGTTACTTATGAAGAGTTTGAACAAGTAGTAAAAGGCCACGAAACAGAGCTTCAAATATGGAATTATATAACAGAATTAATAGAAAAACAATAATATGAGTAAAAAACTAATCACAGACGAACTAATTTACGAAAGACTAGAAGCTAAAGGCTTTGGAGAATATCAAGCTAATGACGAAGATCTAGCTAAAGAATCAGTGTTAAAACACTTCAATGTAGAATTTACAGACGATTATTCTAGCAATGCAGACTTCTATATATACGAAGAATCAACAGCTGATGGTTACTCTGTATTTATTGCTACGCATGATCAAGATTCTGTTAACGTAAACGAAAACGTTTACTATTATGACAGCGATCTCGGTGATGCTCTTGAAGAATTTATCAAATATTCTAACGGCGACGAAGATAATCCTGAAATTATATATGTAGATGATCTTCACCAGCAATTCATTGATGACGCTATCGTACAGTTGTTTGAATACTTAGCTGAAAAATTCGAAGAAGAAGTTATCGATGAATTAATAGAAGAAGGCTATGGGTGGTCAAATGTTGATGAAATTAAAGTAACACTATAAACATGGCAGATATTACAATGTGCAATGGAGACGGTTGTGAAGCGAGGCATACTTGTTATCGTTTCACAGCAAAGCCGTCTGAATACCAATCATACTTTGCGTCTACCCCTATAAAAGATAAGGGTTGTGAGTATTATTGGAACACCAACAAGCAATAAGTTGCTCTTTAACCCTTACTTTGGCACATAAAGAGCAATATGTTGCCTTTACTTTAAAGCAAACGAAACATTATACTTGACTTTTACAAACTAAATAATAAACAAAATGACAGAAACAAAACAAAAATTACCAAAGTGGTTCACAGGATCACTTTACACAGAAGGATTAATAGTAGAAAATCCATTTAGCAAAGAAGAATACGAGTTAAACAACGTGGAGCTAAGTATGTATGACTTCTTAATGGGTTGTGCTTTGCTATTTGAAAGAGCATCTAACAGAGTTAACGACGATATGATAGGAGATTATGAAAAAGGTATCAGATGGTTCAGGCAGAATAACCCTGAAGCTTATATGGCTTTACTAGATTAACTATGAATTTACTAACACAAAATACTAAATTAAAAAAGACATCAAAAGAACTCGGGCTTCGGGTTTTTAACTTCGGCATTCCCGCCTACAAATCGTCAAGTGGGAAGCTGACATGTCCCATGGCTGACAGTTGCGTTAAGTTCTGTTATGCCAAAAAAGGAGCCTATACCTGGTCTAATGTAAAACCGGCGTTTGAGAAGCGTTATGAGCTGAGCAAAACAGATGATTTTGTAGAAGCTATGAACACTGAAATACGTAAGAAGAAACCTGATTACGTCAGAGTCCATGATAGCGGAGATTACTATTCTCGCGCATATCTAAAAAAGTGGATCGAGGTTGCTATACACAACCCTAACGTACGGTTTTACAGTTATACCAATATGATTGATATGATGTTAAAAGCTTCATTGCCAGACAATTATGATATAATCTTCTCTGACTCAGGAAAACAAAAGCATATGATAAATGAAAAAAAACATAGACACACCAAGATCTTTTCTACTAACAGCGATCTTGTACGCAATAATTATGTGGATGCTTCTAGTATTGACTTAATGGCTACGAGATGGTTCAGTAAAAACCACAAAGTAGGATTAGTATTTCACTAACTTACAAACTAAATACGATTGTCTTCGGATAATATATATGTAATAACAAATGTCTCATGGTGTAATTGGCAACACGTTGGTTTTTGGTACCAAAGAGTCCAGGTTCGATCCCTGGTGAGACAACAATTATTAACAATTAAATTAAATAACTTATGAACAAATTAATTTTACCAATGCAGACTGTAGAAGTCAATTCAACCGCTATACAAAAGGCTGATTATGAGTATGATAACTATAAACTAACCTTAACTTATACAAACGGTAGTTCTTATGATTATACTAAAGTTCCAAACTTTGTATTCGAAGGCTTAAGAACATCAGCGTCTAAAGGCAAGTTTATTAACAAGCATATACTATCAACTTATAACTATAGAAGAGTAGCGTAAATGACAGATAAAGAAATGAGCAAGTTGGCTGACATTATTGTCGACAAGATAATCGAAAGACAAAAAGCTTATGACGAAGAGTTTAAAGCCGATATTCAAGCGATGGTAGGTGAAAGTACCGACCTTGAGTTCGGCGTTATAACTCAAGACGAGCTTATAATTCAAGAAATAGATAGTCTTCAAGAAAGATTAGCACAACTAGAAGAAAAAGAAGACTACGAGTCAGCAAGGATCGTAGCAAATAAAATTAAACACTTAAAAAATAAATACAATTTATGATAAAACCAATGCTCGCATACAAAGTAGACAAAAAACCTGTCGACTGGTCCGAGAAAGTATTCATACAACCTAAGCTTGACGGTGTTCGTTGTATATTCACTAAAGATGGTGCATACTCTCGTACAGGTAAAGAATTTAAAAACCTAGCTCATATCAAGTATGATCTAACAGATTATTTTAGAAAACATCCTAACTCTGTACTAGACGGTGAGTTGTATAATCATGCTCTAAAGAACGATTTCGAAAAGATCATATCATTAGTCAGAAAACAAAAACCGACTGAACAGGACGCGCGTGAGGCAGAAGATCTTGTACAATATCACGTGTATGATACTATCGCTGAAGGCGTTGATTATGAAGATCGTTTTAATTGGCTAACTCGTTACTTACCTATCGCAGCTACAATGACTCTTATTAAAAATACAGTTGTTGACAGCCAAAGTGAAGCTCAAATGTTACATAATGTGCACTTAGCACAAGGCTATGAAGGCTCAATACTTCGTCTTAACAAACCGTATGAGCAAAAACGTTCTTACAATTTGCAGAAGTTCAAAGACTTCAGTGATACCGAAGCTACTATTGTAGGCTATGAAGCTGGCAAAGGCAAGTTTACAGGTCTTATTGGCAAGTTCTTTATGCAAGATGACGACGGCAATGAGTTTGGCTGTCCTATCGGTAAAGGTTACAACTTTGCTGATCGTAAAGTTATACTAGACAACATACACGAGTACATCGGTCAGCGTGCTACCTTTACTTATTTTCAACGAACAAAAGCAGGTTCTTACAGACATCCGCTGTTTAAAACATTACGTAATTATGAATAGAGATAAACACATATGGGGAGGCTGGACAGTCGGTCACTTTATAGATAATATAGAGCCAACTTTTGATACAATACAAAGATCTGACGGCTTCTGGAATAAGGTTGGTTTTGAATCTAAAGCTCAACTTAAAAAATGGGTTAAAGATGAACAGCCTTATTACAAGAAACATATACCAGAAGTGTATAATTATTTCTTAAAAAAATCAGGATTATGAGTAAGCTTATATGGAAACTATACAATGAAAATATGATAAGTGAAGAGGTTGTGCATCAGCTTCTTGACTGTCATTATAACAGAGTAAATAAAAAGTATGGGTAAAACTAGAGAGTTATTTGAACAAATGAGGTTGGAGACAGAAAATGATTATAATAATAATCATATTTTTTACCAACAATTAATACCAACTGAGGACTATGACAACAGCCCTCGAATATAAATAGTAATAGGCTTATGTCACACGAAAGAAACCTTGATTATCTTATCAAGAGACGTATCATATATCGTAGATCACCGATCACAGACAAACCAACAGAGTCGTTTGACTGGGGTGATTACTATGAAGATGGTACATATGAATGCTATGAATTATTTCGTAGCAAAGCTAAGATAACAACATACAAATCTCTTAAGTGGCATATGCTTGTTCTATGGTATTTAAACCCTCAATTAGATCAAGATGAGTTTCAAGCTTTATTTAAGTATATATGTAACAAGCGCACTGGTTTTATAACATTTACTGTTAATGAATCGTTGCTATACACAATGGTATATGAAGTGAGTATGATGGATTTAGATCACCCACCGCGTAACAAACAACGTAAGATTATCTTCAAAGAGTTTTGTAAACTCACAACTGAAGAAAAATTAAGTGTTGTAGGCAAAATGGTAGGTCGTTCTAAAACTGTACATGAAGATGATATTTACCAGTGCATGTTAGATATACACGATATGGGTAAGAAAATAACAATAGCAAACATAGCTAAATTATTAGATTGCTCAGCTAGAACAATACATAGAAATATGGGTATGGATCTTAAGAAAGAAAAAGAATTATTAAATCAAGAATTATGAAACAAGACTTTAACGAGTGGATGGCAAACATAGGTAATATATACTATGCTGATAACAGGCTAATGTCACAAGCTTTTGAAAAACTAGAAGATTATGAAGAAATATAATGTACCCAATTACGTAAGATATAAAAACGATGTCAAGACATCAATAGCAAATCTTGAAGGCAAAATGTGGGACGAATATACTAGAGATGAAATGATCGTTAAGTTCATGCCTCTTGTAGAAAATCTAGCACGTAAGTTTTCAACTACGCAACAAGCATCAGGTGTTATGAGTATTAATGATTTGATTCAAGAAGGAAGTAAAGGTTTAATTTTAGCAGTAGACAAGCTTGATTGGGAAGAAAAACTAGATAATTCACCTGATATAGAAAAAACATTAAAGTCTTTCTTTTCTAAAAGAATTAAAGGTGCGATACGTAGAGCTATAGATATAAACAGAGGTAATATAAAAATACCAGAGCACAAGTTAAATCAAATACGTAAGTCACCCAATGATGAAAAAATGGTTTCAATGTTTTTTAACTCTATATTTTCTAGCTACGACAAGTTTGAAGATAAAGAAGAAAACTTTGCTTACCAAGTTGAGGATAAATCAGAGCCATACAATATAAACTTAATGAATATTTATATTTTAGGTTTAATGAAACAACATTTATCTAAAACACAGTACGACGTTGTTAGATTATCTTACGGTTTAGATGAAGACAAAATGTCAGCAAAACAAATAGCATCATACATAGGGCTTAGCGTAGCTACTGCAAACATAAGAGTTTCGCAGATAAAAAAAGACGCAATAGACATACTTATAGAAAACGTAGATCCATCGCAAGTGATTGACTACCTGTAGGTTGAGCGATTAATTATTTAAAAAAACACGTAATTATATTAATATACCAATAACAAACCATATGACCTTAAATGAGAAACTGGCAACGATCCAGACAAAGTTTAAATCGAAAAAAAGTAGATTTAACTCATTCGGCAAATACAACTTCCGGTCGGCCGAAGACATCCTTGAAGCAACAAAGCCCTTTCTATTAGAGTTAGGAGTATCAGTAACTATCAATGAGATGTTGGAAGAAATAGCTGGTTTGCCAATTATGGCATCATCAGCTATACTAAGTGACGGTGAGAGTGAAATATCAGCTGTAGCTATAGTTGGTGTGGATCTAAATCAAAAGGGTATGAATGTACCTCAACAGTTTGGATCAGCATCTAGTTATGCTAAAAAGTATGCACTTGGAAATTTATTTCTAATTGACGACACAGCAGACAGTGACGCAACAAACACTCACGGTAAAGGTAACGCAGTCAAACCTAAGTTAGAAGGAGCTGCACTAACAAAAGCAAAAGCTTTTATTAAATCAGGTGGTAGTTTGGAAGCTATTAAAAAGAAATATGATATTCCAGCTGCGACACTAAAAACGTTATAATGAAAAGAAAAGATGAGTTAAACAAGTTGAGAGAAGATGAACATTACTACGGTAAGTTTGGAAAACAGTTCCTAAGTAATTCAGATATCTCGACCTTATTAACAAATCCTTTGGCGCTAGGGAAACCAATGAAACCGATCCCTGCATTCCTAGTTGGAGGCTATTTTCACACAGCTATTCTTGAACCACATAAGCTCAAGAATTTTAAGATAATAGAAACAACGACTAGGAATACCAAAGCGTACAAAGAGATCTCAGACGGAGAGCTTTGCTTATTACAACACGAAGTAGATCAAACAGAGTTATTAGTAGACAAGATGATGTCTAATGAAATCTGTAAGAACTTAATACGTGGTGAAAACGTAGAGTACGAAGTACCTGGGATTGCTGAGATATTCGGTAACCAATGGAAAGGTAAAGCAGATATTGTTAATCACGATGAGAAGTTAATCATTGATCTAAAAACAACTGCAGATATTTCTAAGTTTCAATACTCAGCAACAAAGTACAATTACAACAGTCAAGCTTATATATACCAAAAGTTGTTTGGTTATGAAATGATCTTTATGGTCATAGACAAAAACACGCATCAAATAGGTATATATGATTGCTCTGATAAGTTCTTATCTTATGGAGAAGAAAAAGTTCAGCAAGCAAGTGAAGCTTACAATTTATTTTTTAAAAACCCGGACTTTGAACCGGACAATTATTTTATCAACAAAACCCTATAATTATGGCAAGTATTATTAAAGCAAGTATCAACTTAAATGAAATCCCAAAGGACAAAATTTATGTTGGAAAAAAAGGTAAATATTTACCTATTACAATTACATTAAACGATGAAGTAGATAACTACGGAAATCAAGGACCAGTTGTGGTCGAGCAATCTAAAGAAGAACGCGAAGCTAAAGTAGCTAAGACTTATTTAGGTAATGTCAAAGTAGTATGGACTAACGGAGACAATGTTGCAGCAGCACCACGTGATGGTCAACCTCAACAAGCAGCGGCAGTACCAGAGCCTGCAGATGATCTACCGTTTTAATGCTATACATGTGTGAATTCTGCGCTAAAGATATGACTGAAAAAGAGCACAACTTTTGTGACATATGCCCAGAATGTAGAGACGGAGATTAACAATTAAATTAGGTTGTCTTTAAGTACCCGTATCGCACAGCAGGGTTAAATAAGATGGAATTTCTGTTGCGAGAACCAGAATGCTTATATGCCAACTAATTAAAAATTAAATTAAATTAAATGCAGACAACAGAGATCAATGGATTTTTGATTGACGAATTCAATCAACATAAGCTTGAAGAAGGAAAAAAGCAAGGGGTTTGCCCTTTGTGCTCCTCTGATAGAAAACCTAAGAATACTAAAGCAAAATGTGCTTCGTATGATTGGGATCGGGGTCTCGGTACTTGTCACAACTGTAATACATCATTTCAACTACATACGTATCAGCGTAAAGGTGCTAGTGAAAAGGTATATGTAAGACCTGCAGAGGTTGTACATAAGCCTCCAGCTAGCAAAGTAGTTGAGTGGTTTAAAACTAGGGGAATATCTCAGCAAACCCTTACTGATCTTAGGATTAGTGAGGGACCTGAGTATATGCCTCAGACCGGTAAAACCGAGAACGTTATAAAGTTTAATTACTTCATGGGCGATCAACTTATTAATGTTAAGTATCGTGATGGACGAAAGAACTTTAAATTATATAAGGGTGCTGAAAAAGTATTCTATAATATAAACAGTATCATAGGTTATGAATATTGTGTTATTGTTGAAGGTGAAATGGATGTGCTTGCACTACATGAAGCTGGAATTACAAATGCAATATCAGTTCCAAACGGAGCTACGCTTAACAGCAACAACCTTGATTATTTAGATGCTTGTATTGATTACTTTGAAGACAAAGATAAGATTATACTAGCATGTGATTCAGATGAAGCAGGGCAAGCTTTACAAACAGAATTAGTTAGACGACTAGGTTCTGAAGTTTGTTTCTTAGCATCGTTTGATGATTGCAAAGATGCAAATGAATATTTACAAAAGTATGGGAAAGAAAAACTATCAGAGCGTATTTCAGGAGCAAGACCAGTACCGCTGGAGAATGTTACAACATTCAGGGATATTGAAGATGAAGTTACGGACTTTGTTCGTAATGGCTTTAAGCCAGGATTTCAAGTTGGCTTGGAGAATTTAGATGACATATTTTCAACATATACTGGTCAGTTCATTACAGTCACTGGTATTCCGTCTTCCGGCAAGAGTGATTTTGTCGACCAAATGGTTGTTGGGTATAACGCTAACTATGGATGGAAAACTGCATTCGCTTCGCCAGAAAACCAACCGACTTATTTACATGCTCATAAGTTAATGCGTAAAACTTGGCAAGGTATGCCAACTAAAGAAGATATTGGCGGCGATCGTTGGAACCAAGTAGCAGATCACTGTAATAGTAATTACTTTCATATTGATATGGAACGTTATACTTTAGAATCTGTATTGCGTAAATGAGCTGAGCTAGTAAAACGTAAAGGTATTAAATGTTTAGTTATTGATCCATTTAACAAAGTTAGAGATGTAGACTGTAAGACTGAAGATGTTAACAGGTATACTATGGAGTACTTAAGCAAGATTGAAATCTTTGCTAAAAAGTATGATGTGCTAGTATTTATTGTTGCTCACCCAACTAAAATGTATAAGAATCAAAACGGCCAGATTGAAGAGCCTACAATGTATTCTAGATCGGAAGAGCACACGTCTGAACTCC
>ENA-OQVM01006375-OQVM01006375.1-marine-metagenome-genome-assembly--contig:-NODE-6375-length-10756-cov-6.996629_pt1 | contig 10756 bp, 10 predicted proteins | sample MGYA00237776_ERZ505498 | MGnify/ENA primary metagenome ERZ505498 (study PRJEB26159, sample SAMN06265151) | marine metagenome | isolation source: Helgoland LTER site | place: Germany:Helgoland, sampling... | reverse complement strand
AGTCACCTAAAAATTGCAGAGTCATTAATTGGATCAGGAAGACCAAAAGAAAACAATAAGAAATCTTTAATAACCCCTATTTCTGTTGGTATTACTACTATTTTGGCAGTGGTAATATTTGGTAGAAGATTTAGTTAAAAAGTAATCGAAAAATGAGATGTTTTTAGTTATATTGTGCCTACTATTTTAGTAACTATGAACCGTATAAAAGAGGTACTTAAAGATAAAGGCATTAAGCAAATTTGGCTCTCTAATAAGCTTGGTAAGAGCTACAATATGGTCAATTGCTATGTACAGAACAGACATCAACCGAGTATTAAATGTCTTTATGAGATTGCAGAAATATTAAATATTAATGCAAAGGCATTATTGATAGACAGAAAAATAAATAAATGAATGTATTAGACTTGTTTTCTGGATGTGGAGGCATCAGTTTAGGATTTAAATTAGCTGGTTTTAAAATCAGTGGAGGTATTGATATTGATCCTGATTCAATAAAAACTTTTCAGAAAAACTTTCCAAAGTCAAAAGCTGTTTGTGAAAGCTTATTGGAATATAGTGATGAAAAAATTGTAGAGGATTTTGGGGATAAAGAAATTGATATTGTTGTAGGTGGTCCACCTTGTCAAGGTTTTTCATCTGCTAATAGATGGAATAAAGAAAATGAAGATCCAAGGAATAAATTATTTTTTGAGTATTTAAGATTTGTCGAATTACTAAAACCAAAAGCGGTAGTAATTGAAAATGTCCGAGGGATTTTAACAAGAGACAAAGGATTTGCGAAAAACAGGATTGAAAAATTACTAAAGGACCTAGGATACACTGTTAATTGCAGAGTACTCAACGCTTCAGATTATGGAGTGCCACAAAATAGACTTAGAGCTTTTTTCGTTGCAATTAGAAATGATTACAAAGAAACTTTTGACTTTGATAATTTAAGTGTTAAACCAAAGGTGACTGTCAAAGAAGCAATTGGTGAATTGTATGATTTAGACAAGAACCCCAAAGACATACTAGAAACCAAGCCTAAAAATAAATATTTGAAATATTTGAGAAAAGAAAATCAGGAAATTTACAACCATGAAACCAAATATCCAGCTAAATTAACTCAAGAGAGAATAAGCCATGTACCTCAAGGAGGTAATTGGGCTGACATACCAACTGAACTTTTTCCAAATAACAGAAATAACAGGCATTCTTCTGCTTTTAAAAGATTAGATGAGGAAGCTTGTTCAGTAACGATTGATACCGGAAATGCACACAGTAATTATTTTCATCCGTTATATAATCGAATCCCTACAGTAAGGGAAGCTGCAAGAATTCAAAGCTTTAAAGATGACTTCATTTTAGAAGGTAGCAGAACTAGTCAATATCGACAAATTGGTAACGCAGTTCCTCCATTACTTGCGAAAGTAGTAGCTGAAGAATTATTAAAATATTTAAATAAAAAATGAAAATAATAGATCTTTTTTCTGGTGTCGGAGGCCTTAGTCAGGGGTTTGAATGGAATGGTTTTGAGCCAGTTGTTGCAATTGACTTTTGGGATGATGCAATTAAAACGTATAACCACAATCGAAAAGATAAAGTTGGTATTTCAATGGATGTTACTCAATTCAATGATGAATTACTTCCAAACATTTTAAAAGAACACAAAATTGATGGAATAATTGGAGGACCACCATGTCAAGGTTTTAGTACCGCCAGATTGTCCAACGCAACAGAAAAAATTGGTAAAATCAACGAAAGTAGAAACCATTTATATCTTGAGTTTTTTAGAACGGTAAATATTGTAAGACCCAAATTCTTTTTGATTGAAAATGTTAGAGGATTAGTGTCCGCTAACAAAGGAGCTTTTGTAAAAGACATAATCAAAAGATTTGGAGGCATTGGATACAATGTCTCTTATAAAATTTTAAACGCTTCGGACTATGGAGTCCCACAAAATAGACAGCGAGTTTTCTTTGTAGGCTTATTAGAAGGTGAATTTGAATTCCCAGAGAAATTCGAGTATAAAGTTTCTACTAAAGAAGCTATAATGGATCTTATTCAATCTAATGAAAAAGATGTCCAAAAATACAGTACACCTTCAAAAAATGAGTATCAGAAATTGATGCGAAACGGCAAGAAAACAATAAAAAATCATGAAGTAACTATTCATAATGAGCAAACTACAAATGTAATCTCAATGGTTCCAAATGGAGGGAATATCAAATCCTTACCGCCTGAATACTGGAATATTAGAAAGTACAACAAAGCTTTTCAGAGGATGAATAGTGAACTACCTTCTAATACTATAGATACCGGTCATAGAAATTATTTCCATTATGAGGCTAATAGAATACCAACGGCAAGAGAGTCTGCTCGTATTCAAAGTTTCCTGGATTCTTTTGAGTTTCTAGGAACTAAAGGGAGCCAATATAAACAAATAGGGAATGCAGTCCCTCCTCTTTTAGCTAATGTATTGGCTAAGAAAATTAAAACTTACTTATGAGCATTGAAAAACTTAAACGAGATCTAATTTCTTGTGGTAAAGATTTCTTCATAGATAATTTCTCTGAAATAAAAAGATATACAAAAGGAGAACTTTCAAAGGAAGAACTTGTAACAATAATAACTGATAAAGATAAATGGAAAAATATTTCAACCCTTAGTAACAGGGTAAGTGCCATTAAAATGATTATTGAAAACAATCAAATTGAAGATGCATTAAAAATAACTATTGCTTCAAGGGCAAAAGTTAATGTTATAAATAAAGCTAAAGAGATTTTTGAATCAGAACTAGGAAGAAAATTCGATGAAAATAATGACCAAATAAAGAAGGTAATTGACTCTAATCTAATCCCCGAAATTTTAGTAGAACTAAATAATGAGATAATTCAAAAATTATGTTTACTTGAAATATTTAACTTACAAAAAGGAACAAATAAACTAATCGAATTTGAAAATTATAATGATTTAACCAGGGATGAAATTATTTCTTTGTTAGATAGATTCAAAGAGTCAAATACAACATTTACAAAGTTTATTGACACTCTAAATAAAAATAGTAAAGAATTTAAGTTTCTTACAATTGTAGGTCAATTAGTTAGTTATTGCGATGTTCATGCTGCAAATAAAAACATATATAATGAATATGAAGACAAGCGCACTATAGCAAAAGCTGGCGTTAGAATGAATGCTTGGATAGAAAAACTTCTCAATTATAAAATTGAAGATAATGATTTAGGACAACTTACACCAAGTATCAGAAATGCTATTAATTTTCTAAAAACTCCAGAAAATGAACTCACCATGCTCAGTGAAAAACATCGTGAAAAGTTTTCAATAAATCTACTACATAAAACTTACGAACCTAATAGTATAGTAAATGATTTAATCACTTTTTTTGAACCTTACGAAATTGATGTTGAAAATGAAGAAAATCGTACTTTAATATATTGTAAAATACTTTATTCTAAAAATATAAGTCAACTATGGCTTAATGATAATAACATAGTGTCAGAAAAAAAATCTGAAACTAAAAAAATTAATGATATGAAAATACCTTTAAATCAAATTTTTTATGGACCTCCTGGTACAGGGAAAACTTTTAATATTTCTTCGGAAGCTGAGAAAATAATTAACAATAATTCAAATAGTGAGAATCTAGATTTGGAACAAAAATTTGAACGTATTGTTCGAAACATTCGATCAGAATATGATGAATCTATTTATAACAAATTAAATGCTAATAGCATTTACCGCAATTTTAGTAAAGCAATGGTTGTTTGGGGATATTTTCTAGACCCAAGGTATGACTCATCTAATACCATTCTACATGAAGATTTAAAAGATATTGAAGGTTTTAAAAGGTCAGGTTGGTCTCAAAGAATGAGATATCTAACTGAATTTGGATTTATTGAGGGTGATTGGTATAACGATTTTTCTGGTCAATTGGGTTTCGATATGCACTTATCAGAATCAGGAATAGAACTTAAAAACAACTTACGTTCATATATGGAAGAAGAAGCTATTCCTGCTGGAGATTTACTCTCTTGGCCTAGAGAAAGAGGGCTGCCAGAAATAGTAATAAGTTCATATGTTAAAGTGCTAACAGAAGTTTCTCCAACATCTAGAAATATTACAGCTTTTGAAAAGACAATATTTTGTGCTTTAAACATGTGCCTTCAAGGTGATTTGTTCAAACAAAATAGGGAAAGCAGGCCTACAACTGAAGAAGAAATAGATTTGGTTGAGCAATATTTTGACGTTAATAGCACAGGTAATTCAGACTATAAATGGATTGGTTGGGTTGCTGAAAACCTCGTTGACTTAAATCTTGTAGAAGAAATACATGAAGAAAGGTTTAATAGATATTATTATCAGATAACAGAGGCTGGTCGTAATTTGGTCGAAGAGGTCGTGAATAAATGGCAATCTGAATACTCTAGCTTATTCGGTAAATACATCAACTATGAAACTGGGGTTGGGTTAGGTCAGATTGAATTTATAACATTTCATCAGTCATATTCATATGAGGAATTTATTGAGGGTATACGGCCTAATTTAGATGGCGAAAATGAATTAACCTATTCTTTGGAAAAAGGTATTTTTAAAAGGGTTTCAGACCGTGCAAAGTTAGATCAAGACAACAATTATGTGATAATAATTGACGAAATCAATAGAGGTAATATCTCAAAAATATTTGGTGAATTAATAACATTAATTGAACCATCAAAAAGACTATTTACTGAAAATGATGAGCATCCAAAAAAAGTAACACTCCCATATAGTAAAAAAAGGTTCGGAGTTCCAAAAAACCTTTACATACTAGGTACAATGAATACTGCTGATAAATCTATTGCCTTGCTTGATTCAGCATTAAGGAGACGATTTTCATTTACTGAGATGTTACCAAATTCAGGTGTAGTAATGAATAATATATCAATAGCTGGTATTGAAGTTGAAAAACTTTTTGAATCTATAAATTCAAGAATTGAGTTTTTAATTGACAAAGACCATACGATTGGTCATTCATATTTTCTAAAAATAAAAGACAACCAAACTGTTGAAAGTTTAGCTTCAATATTTAAGAATGAGATTATCCCATTATTGACTGAGTATTTCTATGGTGACTTTGAAAAGATTCAACTGGTTCTTGGTGAGAATAAAGATTGGAAATCTAAAAGTGACAGTAAATTCTTTTTTAATAGAAAACCATCACAACAAAAAGCACTATTTGGTAAAGAAGAAGCAGTAGAAGGATATGATGAAAAAATAATTTTTGAATTAAATGATGATTTATTAGGGCTAAAAGAAAATGGAAATATTAAAGGCAAAACAGAAGATCTAGTTAAACTATTTAAATCTGTTTATACTCCGAAATCGAACTAGTGAAAAAAAATTACGAAATATCGGAATATGGTGTTATTAGGTCTATGGATGATTATGACGTAGACTCAGCATTTAAATCTTTAAAGGAGCTTTATCTACCAAAAGAACTTTTCAATGACCTCTTTGAGTTTATTATGCAAAATCAAGAGGAAAAGAAAGAAGGAGAACGTATGTTCTCAATCTTTTCCAAAGGAAAAAAGCGTCAAATTAAAACAAAAAATTATGTTGGCGTGATTGAAACTTCAAAGGGTCTTACTTTGGAAATTTTACCTAAAATATTTTTCGATTATTCTGATGAGGATTACAATACTGAATTACTTGACACCAAAAAGGTGTTTCTAAAGATGTTAAGTAAATTAAAGAATTCACCATTTCTAAATATCAGTTCAGCACATCTCAAAACATCATCTAGCTTCCCTTTATTAGAAGTATTTATTGAGAATTACATAAAGGAGATAAAAAAAATAATAAGAGGCGGTCTTAAATCTCAATATGTTGATAAGCAGGAAAATTTAAACTTCCTGAAAGGTAAGATTGTAAACTCATTAAACATAAAACATAATCATTCGAATAAAGCGAAGTTTTATTGTGCATTTGATGAGTTTTCTGATAATATGGTTTATAACCAATTGATCAAATCAACGTTATTAAAACTGAATAGAATTTCAAAATCACATTACAACAGGACAAGTATCCTTCAGTTATTGCATCATTTTGATCCAATAAAAGAATCAACTGACTTGATGTCGGATTTCAGAAAGGTCAGCGGTAGCAATCGCCTATATTTAAATTACAAGCAAGCTATCTCATGGTCTGAAGTTTTTTTAATGAACAAATCGTTTACAAACTTTAGCGGAAACTCCAAGAACATGGCTATACTATTTCCTATGGAAAGAATTTTTGAAGATTATGTTGGTTACTTAATGAAAACATATGCCGATGGCCATGAAATAAAAACCCAAGACAAATCATATTATTTGGTATCTAACCACAAAGACAAGAATAAGTTTAGACTTAAGCCTGACATTGTAGCTACAAATGAGATTAATAATGAACAACTAATATTTGACACAAAGTGGAAATTGCTTGATGAGTCAAAGGAGAAAAAAAACTATAATATTTCTCAATCTGACATGTATCAACTATATGCCTATGGAAAAAAATATGATTTAAAGAATGGACTTTCAACAGAGCCTAAGCTTGTATTGCTCTACCCGTCCAATCCAAATTTTCAAAAACCACTTGAAGATTTTATTTACGAAGGAGAACTTATCTTAAGTGTGCTACCTTTTAATTTAAAGAATTCTCTTTCTAAAACTGATGAGCAAAAAGAGCTTAACAACATTTTAGTATCAATTAGTAACCATTGATTAATAGATAACATGTTTATCAATAATGAATCATTTATAAAGAAAAATTAACGTAATATATTTAAACATAAATATATTTTTCATGTTGTCATTTATCTATTTCATGTAACACTTCTTGACGTGTTCTCCCCAAAACAGTTCGACTTCATTTCTCCTTTACCTAAGCTCACTATCTTTGAACTCAGAGATGTAACCAAAATTGGTTATTATCAACCTCTTCTATGGTAGACTCAAAAAAGTTTGGAATAAACTGTTTGTGATTACTTTTGGTCAAAATTATAGTTTCTCTGTCAATGTAAGTTTTTTGAAACTTAATAATAAGCTCATCATCTTTTATCTTGTAAGGTTTAATTTTTGGATAAAACCAATACCCTGCTCCACCCGTGAAATTTGAACAACATATTGTAGAAAAATGATTTTGTAATCCTTTTTCAAGAGCGACTCTGATCGATTTTGGAATTTGATGATATAAATTTTCATCATTAAAGAAAATCCTCAATTCCTGAATCGTGGTATATTTTATGGGATATATTTCAAAACACCTAATTATATTTTGTTCTGTTAGCATAAATAGTATATCATACAGACTTGAATCATAATTAATTTTAGATAAATCTTTCATAATACTTTTTTTGAGATTAATTCTACTTTGAAGTTTTCTAGCTTTTCAGGTTTATCTGAATTACTAAATGGTGATCTAGCATATATCTGTGCTGCACAAGTATGTATAATGGCAGCTCTTGTGTACATGCTAGCTGGAAACCCGTGCTGATCGAATGTCACTTTAAAGACGAGTTCTCCACTAAGAGAAACACTCATTCTTCCTCTTCTTTAAAATTTCCATAACGATCTGCCATCATTTGACGGTAAAGCGCAAGACTTTCTCTGTCAATACGATTAAAAATAGATTCTTCTTTGAAGAATTTGACTTGAATTTGTTTTGTTTTTTTCATTGTTTTACAATTTAAGTTTGACATAAATTGCAACAAGAAAGGATGTGGATGACTCGTTAATTTTGGAGAGTTCCCGCATTCTAAACCACCGTGCTTCGAGTAAGTCGGTTGGTACGCCTATTGCGTTCCTGATGCTCTACGAATATACAAAATATTAAGGTTAAATTAAAGAATAAAGTTTTTAAATAAACCTAAATCCTCCCCAAAATAGTTCGACTTTGCTCCTTTTAGCTCCACTTTTTATTTCTAAGAATAAATTTTTATTCTTAGAAATATTTTTTTGAGTATTTTAGATTCATAAAAACAAATATATTATGGCACAAATTAAAGGAATAAAAGAAATAATGATTTGACAGTCATTGAAAAATAAGTAATCTCAGCCACCCACTTAACGTTGGCAATAATTTTAATTACACATGAAAAAAAGAAAAGTAGATATTAAAATAGACAATCAGCCCCTAGCATTAGACAGGATTCTAAAGGGGGGTGTTTATATAATTCCCAAATATCAAAGAAATTACAGATGGACTGAAGACAACTGGGAAGAATTGATTCAATCCGTTGAAAATGGGCATGAAAACTTCTTTGGAACTTTGTTTCTTATGAATATTAAAAATCGTAATTATTACAAGTATGAGGTTATCGATGGTCAGCAAAGACTCACTACTATTAATATTTTAATCAAATCTTTAGAATTAATTATTGAAGATGGGATGTCTAAAGGGTTACTCAAAAAAAGCAATCGACTTGAGGATTGTGTACAGGATCTTTATTTATGCAGATACGAAACGAGAAATGCCAAACCTATACCCAGATTAACATTACAAGAACTTGAAAATGCTCAACAGGAATTTAAAGAAATAATGTCTATGGAATCAATCCCTGATTCCATAAAATCATTGGAACTAAAGAAAAATGAAATAGAAAGTCAAATAAATCAACTATCAATAGAAGTAAAATTAACAACAACAAACTTAAAAGAGAAAAAAGATAAAAGGAAAACTTTACCCAAAAAAAGTAATAGCATTGACAGTATTGATAAAGAAATAAGCAATCTGCAAAGCAAAATTAACAGCTTTAAGATAAAAGTTAAGGATTTAAGAGATTCCAAACGTAGATTAATTCAAAGTGTAAAATCAAACAAAACTTTGATTAAAGCTAAATCTATCACGCAAAAAAACATCTATGGCGCCTTTGAATATTTTGTAAAGAACTTGAAAAGCAAAAACGAAAAAGATTTACTCCAGTTTTACAATAATCTTCTCGACAAGCAATTCTTAATCAGAATGGAAACAGAAGACCAAAACTCTGTATATGAGTACTTTAAGTCTTTAAACGCAACAGGGGTACAATTAGCTATTTCTGATATTTTAAAAAACAACTTGTTCCAATATCTTGGAAAATCAAAACAAAATAATGAAAAGGTAATTGCTAGTTTTGAAACAATAATTGAGAATCTTGGTAAAAATAGTTTGAACCTAGACGATTTCTTATTGAACTCAATAAACTCAAGGGCAAACTCGCTTGAAATTGCAACATCTTTAGGGATTAAGGAAAAGCCGATTAATAAAGACAACCTACTTAGAGCTTTCGATTTAATTTTATCGGATTACCACAAACAAACAAAGGAAGGTTCTAAAAAGCTTGTAAGTGAATTGGTTTATGATGCAAATCACTACATAAAAATAGCGGCGCCAGGCAAAAATAACAACCTCAAATTAACAGATGAAGTTTTTTACTTTTACAATATATTACGCCATATTGTTCCATCAAAGCCCCTATCTTTTCTTCTAGCATCTAGCAAAAATATAATACTGAAAAGCATCTTGAAATAACTAAGCTCGCTACCTATGTCGCTGTAAGACATGCTATTATGCCAAGTAGAGATATGAAAACGCTTGAAAGTATATTTTTTAAAGCAAGAAAAGCTCTTCATTCTGGCACATTTGCTTCTATCATTGATTCTTTTAAAAAGGCTACAGCATATGACCTGAAAAAATCTGAAATTAATAAAGATCGTTTTGCAACATGGAATTGGTCAAATAGCCAAGCGTTAGCAATTAATTGTTTGGTTTACAGAAGTGAAATCATCAAAGCCCCTAAAAACACCAACTATTACAGTGAATTGTCCGCTGAACACATTATGCCCCAAAATCCAAACAAGGAAACGAAAAAATATTGGCATCTCCCAAAAATTCTAAATATTAACACTAAGGCGAAATCTAACAAAGAAATTTACTCTGAATTCGTTTTCCAAATAGGTAATTATATAATTCTATGGGGGGGTGATAATTCTAGACTTGGTAACAAACCATTCACATCGAAAAGAAATATATACAAAAATTATCCTTACAAACACATTAAAAGAATTGCAGAAAAATCAGATTGGACTCAAACAGATATTGTTACTCGTTCAAATCAGATATATAAATTATTTGAATTACTGAGAAAATGAAAAATTGCTAACAAAACCTCACCAAAATAGTTCGACTATACACACTTTGGCACCACGATATTATTCTATAAATAAAATATCTTTAAAATAATTATCTAAATGACTCAAAAAGAAATAAATAATATTTTAGATGAACTCAACAATGGTAAATTCCATATTGAGTGCCCCTCTTGTTATGAAGAAGTGAATCTTAAAGAAGCTGGGTTGTTTTATTTAGATCAGTTTAGTAAAGAAGCCAAGTTGGTATATAAAATGATGCTGGAAGGGCAGAAAGAACGCCGTGCTGCATTAAAAGAACGCAAGGCTAACATCCCCAAAAAATCAGAAGTTGGTGCCAAGGCCGTTAACCTTGGATTTTTGTTGGAACGCCTCGCTCCCACTTTAGATGGATTTACCTTTAGTAAAAATGATTGTCGTTCTATGTTTGACCCCATTGACTATGTAATTTTTGAGGGCTTGAGCGAAAAACAAAAAGTGGATAAAATCTTATTTGTAGACATAAAATCTGGAAAAGCGCGTCTATCGGCCAAGCAAAAGAAAATCAAAACAGCGGTAGAAGAAAATCAAGTTGAATTTAAAACTTATAAACCATGAACAGTGAGCTG
>ENA-OQVM01006370-OQVM01006370.1-marine-metagenome-genome-assembly--contig:-NODE-6370-length-10763-cov-5.503088_pt1 | contig 10763 bp, 9 predicted proteins | sample MGYA00237776_ERZ505498 | MGnify/ENA primary metagenome ERZ505498 (study PRJEB26159, sample SAMN06265151) | marine metagenome | isolation source: Helgoland LTER site | place: Germany:Helgoland, sampling... | reverse complement strand
CACGCTCTCATCCTGTCTGGTTCTTGCCATATTTGATGGGCTTGTTTGGCGATTGCTTGATCACACAAGAGTTATAGCCGAAAGTTGGTGACGGCCCGGATGGGCGGCATATCATGGCGTTGTTGACGCGCCGCAATTCTCGTTGAGAAAAGGATATGCCACATGACCAAGACTACAGTTATCGACTTTGCAAAACCAAGCGATTTTTCACCTGATCCGCTGACGGATCTTCTGCGCGCAGGAGCACGGGAACTTCTGGCCACTGCGGTGCGCGCGGAGGTGTCGGAATTCATGGCAGGTCACGTCCACCTTTTGGATGACGAGGGCCGCCAGCGTCTTGTGCGGCATGGGTTTCTGCCAGAGCGCGAGGTTATAACCGGGATTGGCAAGGTAGCGGTTCAGGTTCCTCGCGTGCGCGACCGTGGGGCGAACCCGGATGGTTCGAAGGTCCGTTTCAACTCGTCGCTTGTCCCGCCCTATTTGCGCAAGGCAAAGTCTGTGGAGGAATTGCTTCCGTGGCTTTACCTCAAAGGCATCTCGACGGGCGATTTCAGCGAGGCACTGGCTTCGTTGGTGGGCCCGGATGCCGATGGATTGTCCGCCTCAACAATCACGCGTTTAAAGGCGACCTGGTGGGACGAATATGAGGTCTGGCGCAAGCGCGACCTGTCAGGAAAGCGCTACGTCTACATCTGGGCGGACGGTGTCTACTTCAACCCGCGCTTGGATGATGATCGTCAATGTATGTTGGTGATTATTGGCGCAGACGAATACGGGGAAAAGGATGTTCTTGGTATCATGGATGGGTTCCGCGAGAACGCGGACAGCTGGCGTGATCTTCTTCGTAGCCTGAAGAAACGGGGACTAAGGATTGCGCCCGATTTGGCCTGTGGGGACGGTGCACTGGGCTTTTGGACCGCACTGCGTGACGTGTATCCTACGACGAAAGAGCAGCGCTGTTGGGTCCACAAAATGGCTAACATCACGGGTGCTATGCCCAAGCCTCTGCATGAAAAAGCTAAGGCAGGATTGCAAGACATCTGGATGGCAGAGACGAAGAAAGAGGCCACAGCAGCCTTTGATCTGTTTGTGGAAACCTACGGCGTGAAATACGAGCGGGCGGTCAAAAAGTTAACCAAAGATCGTGACGTGTTACTGACCTTCTACGACTTCCCAGCCGAACATTGGAAACACATCCGAACGACAAACCCGATCGAAAGCGTCTTCGCCACCGTACGCAACCGAACCCGAAAGACAAAGGGGTGCCTCAGCCGCAAAACCGCCCTCGCTATGGTCTTTAAGCTGATGATGTCAGCCAAGAAGAAATGGCGGAAGCTCAGCGGCACAAATCGACTGCCCGAAGTCATTCAAGGGGTTGAGTTCAAGGACGGGATCAAGCAACTTCAAAACGCCGCCTAATCTCACCGTCACCAACTTTTGGGCATAACTCTTTATAAGCGGGACCTACTAACGCAGGGTATGCAGGCGCTACTTTCGGTTGCGCTGCCTGATGCTGGGCTTTGTTCTATTTTGCCAGGTGTTTATCAGCTTGTCAGCAACTTATAAGCCTGACTCAAGGGGGGCGCTACCGGACGACACCATACTCGCAGGATTGCCGCTACGTTTTTGAGTAAAATACAATCTTGGGGAAGGGATTGTTTATCCTGACAGGCGGGTTGAACGGCTCTTATGCCGGTGATCGTCGTGTTTTGTGGCGGACGTTTATCCACCGCATCTTCGAAGCTTGGAGAAGGAGGTGATATGAAAAGACAAAAGCGGCAGCAAAACCGAGCAAGGCCAGTGCTGCTAATAGCGGTTGATTCCAAAGCACTGCGCCAGTCAAGGTAGGGGCCAGAAACAATGGTGTCATTACAGCAGTTGCGAGTGGATTGGCCAAGGTCATTTTATTGGGTCCAAGAAAATAGATTTGTAACGTTCGCATGACCACTTGGTGAAAATGAAGACGGTCAGGCTGATCCAACTTTTTACCGGTGTAGCGGCGGCGATAAATCGAATACAGGGTATCCGCCAAAGGCCAAAACAAAATCAACGCGACTGCCCATGTAGTCAAATCATTTATCGTCCAAACCAAGTAAATTGAGTACCATACGATGATATGGCCCAGGGAATACGCTCCAGCGTCTCCCAAAAATAATTTGCCGAACGGAAAGTTGAGTACCAAGAATCCCAATACTGCGGCGGTAAGCAAAAGTCCGAGCTCAACTCCTCCGAGATCGTGTGCGTGACCCGCTATCGCGGTCAGGCCAAGTAGAGATGCAACAGAAACGCCGCCCGATAAGCCGTTAATGCCGTCAATAATGTTAAAGGCGTGACACACTCCTGCAGTGGCAACGATTGTAAAAGTAAAGGCAACGAGCTTCCAGTGCATCAAGGCGTCCAGTCCCACTACATCAAGTCTCGGGATCCACACATCTAGTAGCAGGATGGCAACAATAGACGAAAGTGCCGCAGCGAATAGACGCGTGAGGGGACTCATCCGCAGGCCTAGATCCTCGGCCAATCCAGCAAATGCAACAGGAATCAGTGAAAAAAGCAGCGCAATGAACCAGCCGCTTGATTGATGCTCTTGTACGAGGGGAATGATCAGCGCTCCACCTAGAATCGCCAGCCCTCCGATGCGTGGTGTTGGGGCCAGATGGCTTTTTTGCACAGCCGACAAATCGTCTCTGCGGGTGGCGAGATGTGGTCGCCGTTGGTGCAAGAGCACGATCAGTCCGCTTATCGCGAATGATATTGAAAAGACGATGAGAAAAATTTGAAACAAATCAGCAGCCTATGTGTGTCCCACACTGATGCTCGGCTAATGCGGCGGCGCCCAGTTAGCTGCCGTGTATCCTTGAGTCCTGAGTTGTATATTGTGATATTTGTAACTTCGTTTTTGATGCACGTGCCCATCATTAGATAACCTCATCTATCATAAGATAAGATGTTCGATATTATGGTGTCCGTGAGGAGTGAAACGTGAGCCAACAAAGATAAACATATCGTTTAAATCGTGTGATGCACGGCAAAGATGATCCGCATTTATCGGGTAAGTATTAACATTAAAATCAATGGCTTGAGGAAATAAAGTGCTGCGAAAACCTCTATACCAATTTTGGTCTTTATTGCTTGTAAGTCTGATGATTCTACTCCTGTCGAGCGGAACTCACCGTCAGACCGGTGGCTTGTGCAAAGGTTAATGGCTGTTATTGATAGGAGCAATGGACTACCGCGGCTTCACCCAGGTGAGTCGTGGACAAGAAGTCAAAAAATTGGGTTTTGGGTAGGCAGGGCGTCGCGAATGTTCAAATTTAGAAATGTAAAAGTCGTGCTTTGTGTGATTGCTTTTCAGTTGATCGCCGGGTGTGCGTCCATGCCTGGGAATGGGCCAGATTCGACTTCAGTCATCAATAATGCAGCAACCGCGTCGCGCACGGCAACCGCTACGTTGGGGTATAGTTATGTTTTAGTAGACATCACCCGTGATAAAATTCCGTTTATGATGAAGAGTGGCATGGACGCCAGTTCAACCTTTGGACTCACCGGCGCTGTAATTCCAGAAGTCAGGCTTGGAGTCGGTGATGTAATTCAGCTAACCGTTTTCGAGAGCGAAGCGGGTGGGTTGTTCATTCCGCGTGAGGCTGGCGTGCGGCCGGGAAACTTTGTCGTGCTCCCGCCGCAAGAGATTGGTCGGAATGGCAAGATCACAGTCCCGTATGCAGGGGAGTTGACAGCTTCTGGCCAGACACCAGAAACCTTAGAAGCTAACGTTGAGCAACGGCTTGCAGGATTGGCAATCGAGCCACAGGTGAGTGTAACAATTCTTGAGCGCAATTATGCGCAAGCGACTGTCATTGGGTCTGTGGAAAATCCCGGCAAGTACATTGTTGGTAGTGGTGGTGATAGGATATTGGATCTTATTGGCAAGGCGGGAGGTACGACGACTGATGATTATTCTACGTTTGTAACGCTGACGCGGGCCGGGGTTTCTGTGACGGTCCCCTACGAATTAATAACGTCGAATCCGTCCGAGAATACCTACGTGGCTCCTGGTGACTCAATTAATATCACATCGGAACAGAGCAAGTACTATATATTTGGTGCGTCTGGTGTCGGCGAATACAATTTTAACGCGGCGGACGTCGATTTACGAACGGCGTTGAGCCTAGCATCGGGTCTTAATGACGGTGCCGCTGACCCAAGTCAGGTGTTTATTTACCGTTCAGAAAATCGTGGCGTGCTTGCTGCAATGGGATTTGATGTCGCGTTGTTGAACATCGGCGGTGGGGATACTGTTCCGACGATTTACAGGGCGGATTTTCGGAAGCCAGACAGTTTTTTCATGGCGGCTGATTTCGAGATCCGGGACGGTGACATGGTCTATGTGACAAATGCCCGCGCGGTGGAATTGGGTAAATTTTTCAATGTAATTAGGACTGTGACGGGTAACAGCGTTGCGATTGATTCTGACGTGAATACACTCACCCGTTAACGGAGCTGAGGGTTCAAAGTTGCACTCATTACTGGTTGATGAACTATGGCTCAAGACTGCGCGGGTTGTCAGGTAAGGTCGAACTCATCACTGATTATAAATTGCATGCTCAACGCATCGATGGGTGTTTCGATATAATATGTCTGCTTTCTGCGGAAGAGCAATGTCGCACCATGGAGCTACAGTTTTGCAAGGGCTGCTTGCTGGTTTGATAGCAACAGCCTTGTTATTCAACGGAGCGGCTGACCTATCGTTGCGTGCACCCCTGACCATTTTGTTTGCAGTTGCAGCGGGTTTGGAGCTGTTCCTGCCAACCAAGAACGTCCCAGTCCGGCCCATGATCCGCCGTACACTTTTTGTGTATCGGATTGGCTTTGTGGGTTGGACTCCAGTCTCTTCGCTTACCTCTTTGGTTGCCTGTTCATCCCGTTTAGCATGACCTATTTACAACGTTCGGTACAGATTATGGCTATTTGTCCGTCAACCCATCGACGACATGGCGCGCATTACCGTGTCTTATCCTACCTATTTTGTCTTTGTGACGAGCGTGATGATCAGCCAAGACGAAGCATTGGCGCGACGTTTTTGGCTCAAAGTGCGCCATGGCTTGCGAGAACAGCTCGCAGCTGTGGAGCCTTGGCTTCCCTTTTCTTTGCTGGTGCCGTGATCATAAGCCTAGGACAAACGATATCGACAGGTATGAGGCACCGCCAAGGCCTCAAGGGTATTTCGATCGCGATGGCGGGGGCGGTCATTTTTGTCGGCACGCATTCGTTCGTAGACTTTCCATTGCAGATTTTGGGAATTGAATTGTACTTTGCTGCGCTGATGGGCGCGGGGACAAGGCTTTGTATGCCATTACAAAAGATAGTGTGTTGTCGAGACAAGTCCTGTTTTGGCCAACGCAAGGAAGATCGTGTTGGATTTAATTCGGAAACCAGGCTAAGCTCAGGGGTATGACCTGTCGTATTTGGGCGGGCGACTATTTACGATCTGGTCGTTTATACCATTGAGGACGCGGAGGTGTGCATTATGAAACGCTGGCTTCGGGATGTCATTGGGCGGCCCAGCAACGCTGGTTTGGACTCAGTAATGCCAGACATGAGGCCCGACGAGCCCTTTTACGCAATCGGTGACATCCATGGGAGCACAGCGCTCCTTACTAAAATATTAGAACAGATAGCTGACACAAGACAAGTGAACGGTCCAGTGGTCTTTGTCGGCGATTATGTTGACCGTGGCGAGGATACTGCTGGCACCTTGGCCCAACTCTATAGATTGTCCCTGGATCGCACACGGTCGGTTGTTTTTTTACGGGGCAATCACGAGCAGATGCTTTTAGATTTTCTTGACGCACCTGAAATGTCTGGTGCGTTCTGGCTGAATTCTGGCGGTCGGCACTCACTTGCCAGCTATGGTCTCTTAGCCATGAGGTCTGACATGAAATCGAAGGAATTCATACAACTACGTGACAAACTTCGCGTTAAACTAGGAGAAAATATTGAGGAATGGTTGCGCAGTTTGCCCGTGAGTTGGCAGAGTGGTAACATTTTTTTGTCTCATGCGGGTGCGGACCCAACATGCGGCTTGGATGCACAAACCAACGATAGATTGCTCTGGGGGCCGCGGAGTGCTCCACCTGCGGCGCGGAGTGACGGGATTTGGACAGTACAAGGCCACGTGATTGTAGAGAGTCCAAAGGTTGTGGAAGGCCAAGTGTTTATCGACACAGGAGCTTATGCAACGCGTAAACTGACGGCGGCTCGGTTCGACACCCGAGGGGTTACTTTTTTGTCGACATAAGTCGCGTGAGTTTTCATCTCTGGTTGATATACTTTCGAACAAATGCGTCACGTTGATTTTTGATCCAAGCCTCTTGTGGGGCGGCTCGTTCAGACCAAGCGAGAAACGCCTCGGTGCTTGTTCTTTCCATATTGAGAATAAATGAAAGGAGAGACATTCTGAACCACATATCACCGTCGAGTGGGGCACACACCAAGACATCTCTGACGCGACCCATTGCATGGGATCGATATACTTGCACATTGAAATCACTCTGCTCATCAAATTGGCTGATCCCGGCATGTTGTGCCGCCAGATCGCTTGCATAGAGCGTTAAGATAGCAACTGACTTGCGGACTCGGAGATTGCAGAACTTCGCTGTGGGCTGGTTGGTTTTCGTATATGGAGCCAACCTGTCCATATCGGCCAAAACAGAGCGCCCTGAAAGAACATTTTTCTCCAGAAGGATATAGTCGGAATGCGCCAGATTTGCCGTTAGCGTACCTACACTGATTGCGAGCACCAACATAGAGGTGATAAGAAGCAGTAGCTTATCGATCACTGTAATACCCTTTGTAGGCATATCCGTAGTAATAATCGCCAGCGTAGTACCCATAAGACCGTGCCTTGCGGGCGTCAAAGAAGTTCATCACGGCGCCATAACACTTTTCGCGTAGGCGCGTATCAGTTCCAACTATGCGCTCGAGATCAGTTATGTTTGTGCTCCCCCACTTTGTGACAAGCACAAACCCGTCTATCAAAGGCAATATACAACGGGCATCAATGACGGGAGCCAAGGGCGGGAGGTCGATAATGACAAACTCGTACACCTCCTTGAGTGTTTCGAGCAAGTCTTTCATCTCGTCACTGGCGAGAAGCTCACTGGTATGTAAAACGCGCCCACGATTATTTGGAAGTACATCCAGATCAGTTTCAGGGTCAGTGTGTATTGCTTGTTTCCAACCCACCCCATCCTGAAGGATATCGACAAGCCCAAGACTTATTTTTTGCTTTAGTGTCTTAGTGAGCCCAGGATTGCGCAGATCTGCATCAATCAAAATGACTTTGTGACCTTGGCTTGCCAAGAAGTTGGCTAGGTTGGCCGAAGTGGTTGTTTTGCCTTCGGCAGGAAAAGCAGAAAACATACCGACTACTTTCCCTGGGGTAGTAATGCCGGATGTTGTAGGCTGAACATTAATCGCCATCTTAATGGACCTGAGAGTTTCAGCGTAGCCAGACAAAGGCTTGTCGGCTCCATACTTAAGCGAATCAGGGAAAGATACGCTATGCGACTGCTCAGTGTTCGTCTTCCGGTCGAAGGTGCGCGGCCTTTGTTTTGTGGTATTTAATTCCTGTAGTCCGCCAATGAACGCTATCCTCAAGATGGTCTGAATTTGCTCTGCTGTACGAACTTTTTTGTCTCTGAATTCGGCGATAGAAACCCATCCGGTGGTTGCAATTAGGCCCAGCAGGACGCCTAATAATGTCATGCGGGATATGTTTGGGTAGCTGGCGCCTCTTGGAACTTTCGCAGGATTGAGAATACGAACATTGGACACCGTGAAGGATTGTTCTTGTGTCGATTGCTGATATCTCTGCAAAAATGACGCGTAAAGGTTGCGGACCGTGCCAGCATCTCTTTCCAATTCACGAAGTTGAACCAGCAGATTCCGATCGGCACCCAGGTTGGTCTCTGCTTCAGCAAGCCCGACCTCTAACTGTTGGATCCTGCGCAACGTGACAAGCGCTTGATTGCGGACAACTTCTTCACTGCGTTTGATCTCCTCGAATAACAGCTGCTGAAGCTGGTCGAGCTCGGCTTTACGGCGTATGGTTTGGTCATGTTGATCGCCCAGGCGGCCTGCCAGTGAGTTGTAGTCTTTGAGAACATCCAGATACCGAGAGCGAAGACCTGACGTTATCGACTGATCCGAAGTGCTGCTCACAGCAGCTGACGTGTCGCCTGCTTCGATAATGTCCTGAAGGAAACGTTGCTGGGCTTGTTGATCAACGAGTTCTGATTGAGCAAAGGATATCTGCTGTGAAATCCTATCAAACCGTGTGTTTGACGTTTCCTGGTTTTCAATACCCACCAAGCCGTTCTCACGCTTGAAACTCTCAACTTCATTCTCGAGTTGTACTGATTCTCGTCTCAACTGATCCGATCTTTCCTTCAGCCAATCAGTGGCTCGCTGTGTGGCGTCGAATTTCGAGTCAAGTTGGTCATCAATGTATACATCAGCAATTGCGTTGGCGACGGTAGCTGAAAGCGTGGCCGATGGGGATATAAACCTTACCTCTACAACACGGCTGTCACGCAATCGCGAAACAGTCATATTGCTTCTCAATCGGCTGATTGCCGAGAGCTTTGCATTTGCTTGCTGGTCACTCTCCAATTCAGTGAGCGGTGGAATATCCGACGAAACTTGCGTCACTAAGTTTAAAACAGGAGTAACAGCCGCCCGTAGAAGCGATTTTAACCTCGACAGGCCGGTTTGTGGCGCCTGCATGAAAGCCATATTGTCTGCCAGAGACAAGCGTGCCACAACCTTCTGTGACACAGCCTGCGACCTTATCACCTCTATCTCTGTCGTGATTTCGGATTCAGACATACCAAAGGTTTGAAGACCGGTTAGTTCCCGGGCAATTGTTGCCTCTCTCGCATCAAGGCTTAATTGGACAGAGGCAGTGTAGAGCCTATTGTTGGTTGAGGCGTAGGCAATGCCCAAGGCGAGACCCGCGAAAGCGCCAAGAAACAGGACTTTCCAGCGCCGCTTTACAATCAAAAGCAGTTTGGACAAGTCTATCTCATCTTCTGACCGAGATACATTGTCAATCAGGTATTGTTTTGGGATATCGCCATCCCTAAATTGATCTTTCACGTTCAAGACTTTCCGTTTGGATGCAATGATGGTCATCGTTGATTGCAACGCTGATTAGCAGCCTCATTTACGGGCCGTCATACATTGATTTACTTACAATTTGGCCTCATGGCAGATTTTTTATGCAGGGCTAGCTGGAACACCGCCCTGTGACGGCGTTACGGTTACGGGAGGATTGGCTGTACCGACTGGAGGTGGCGGTGAAATGGTCCCGCCGCTGGGTAAGGTGGTGCTGTCACTGCCACCTGACGCACCTGGCGCATTTGACAAAGAGGGAGCGTCAGCGACCGGCTCCGACAAGGTTTCGCCTTCCGATAGTGTCGCTTCAGTTTCTTCGATCGGCATGCCTTCTTGTGTGTCTGTAGGCGTCTCTTGTTCAGACAGGGCAACATCTTCGTCTTGCAGGCTTTGAATGACGCCGGCCATTTCAGTGGCGATCTCGCTGGCTTTGTCCTGTACTGCCTGCTTCAACACTGTCGATGTTGCGATCGAGGCCTTGGCCAGAATCTGCGATGATGCGGCCGTATCGCAGGCGGCTGCATAGTCCGCTGCCGCCTGCGCGATCCCTTCCGCAACTGCGCCTATAATGCTCGAATTGGACAAGCTATCTATAGCTGCAATGACGGCGTCTACGTTTGCAGGGTTTCGTGCAATAGCTTGGCGCACGATGTCTGCAATGATGTCTGTATTATTAGGATTGGCGATAAATCCCGCAGGGTCTTCCAAAAACTGCGATAGCAGATCTTCCAGCAAATCAGAGTTGTTTTCTTCGGCCAAGTCGCAGTCTGACGGGATGGATTGATCTGTCGATGTATTGCCCTGCGCTTGAGCAAGGATAATACCACCAAGGGGCGGTATAGTTGCAGTCTGATCGACATAGGGCGGCAACCCAACGGCACCCGCCACCATCGTGCTGCTGGACATGGCGATCAACAGCAGTACAGCCTTAATAATCCGGTTTGCCAATTTCTCAATCCTCAAAGTCGTCCACCCAATCTTCATCTTGGCGAGACGTATAAACCAAAATGCGCCGCTGCGGTTATGCTCGGCTGTAACATTCATCTTGCTGGTAGGGGCTAGGCGAGTTCCTTATTACAATTGTAGATCTTATTCCGTATAATGTGCCGAGCTAAAACGAGGCAAATAGACAATTTAGATATCTAAAGATATTTTTGTGCCTGATTAAGTAGGCGCGGTGCCATTTTGCGACGTGACGAGCGGCTCAACTTTTGCGGAAGCACATTTTACGCCGAGGTTGTTGTATGGAGCATGAGGAGTGAAGTGGTCCGGCGAATTTGGACAGCGTGCTACGATGTATCCAACACTGATGAATGGATACGAGAATGACGAAGAGACGGAACTTTTCAGACAAGTTTAAGGCTGCTGTGGCGCTTGAGGCGCTGCGTGGCGACAAGGCGTGCAGGAGATTGCAGCCAAGCGCCAGTTGCACGCTACGCAGATGAGCACGTGGAAACGGCAGGCAATTGAAGGCCTGACTTTTGTTTTCTCGCACCAGTTCAAGAAGCCTGAGAATAAGGACGGCGAGATCAAGAACCTGCACGCCAAGATTGGCCAGCTTGCGGTGGAGGATGATTTTTTGTCAC
>ENA-OQVM01006366-OQVM01006366.1-marine-metagenome-genome-assembly--contig:-NODE-6366-length-10774-cov-3.262504_pt1 | contig 10774 bp, 10 predicted proteins | sample MGYA00237776_ERZ505498 | MGnify/ENA primary metagenome ERZ505498 (study PRJEB26159, sample SAMN06265151) | marine metagenome | isolation source: Helgoland LTER site | place: Germany:Helgoland, sampling... | reverse complement strand
TCAGAGATTACTATTGACGCTACCAATATGGTAAACGGCTCTAGTGGTTTGGCAAGTAATAGTGGCTGGTATATTTCTTATGGCGCAAATGCAAATCAGGCAGTAGGTACGTCAACTAATGACTCTACTGTTAACCAGCAGCTACCGTTTTACTTTGGCGAAGCACTAGAACGAGGCTCAGAGTTTAAATGGAACTTCCAAAGTAATGGAGGGGCTAACTTAATTATGGGTATTTGGGACGGAGCCGAGGCTGCTATAGCATACAATGCCGGTTCAATAACTGCATCTAATTGGGGTACATCATTTACTTACGCAGGCGGTTTCATAGCGGGTTCAAATAGCACATTAACTACAACTAACTCAGGATCGAAATACGTAGTAGCTAATGGTGATGCTTTAGGAATTAGATTCCTTACCGATGGAAACTTAAAACTAATGGATCTAAGCGGTTCTAGTGAAGTTGAGATAGCCAGAACAACCATAGCTCTGTCAGTTACATCTTTTAACATACAGATGCACACTTGGGCAAATGGTGTTTTACCTAATGGAATTATAAGCAACTCTGACTTCTTATGGGATATTAAGCACGACTTTGCAAACACTGAAGCAGGTGTATTAAATGGGGTACTTACTCATACTATCTTAGAGAGATCTTTAGCTTTATCTGTAGGTGAGCAGTATATGATCCCTTTAGATAAGCAAGGTGCAGGGGAGACATTTGGGCTAGGTTATACAGGAGCTACTACAGGAGTGGTAACTGCTGAAGATGACTTAACAACTTCTTTTAAATACCAAACAAATGAGAGTATTATAGCCGATGGACATTGGGCACACAACACAGCAGCTAGTGGATTTTTCACAGCAGGTGGTGGCTCTATTGATTCATACAGAGTAGGCGGAGCAGGAACAGAAATGGGCCTAGTGTCATTAAGGTATATGACTGACAACACCTTAGAGCTTTGGAGTGAGACTAACAGCGAGTTAATAGCTACGTCTGTAGTACACCCTGACGGCAGTGATATCAACTTACACTTTGGTGTGAATGGTAATACTAGTTACTCAGATTTGCCTGTTATATCTAAGCAAGTTATAGGACAAGGCTCACAACCAGATGCTAACTTTGTACCTGTAGTGGCTAACCAGACTGTAACTGTTACTGAGGCGGAAGTATTAAACTTCCAGATCGTTTCAAGTGACAACATAGTAAACCAGTTCGTTGAGCTAGACGCTCCTTCATGGATGTCTCTTAACCAGAACTCTGGAGTGCTGAGCGGAACTGCTCCTGCCTTCTTGGGAACTGCTGCGGACACTATCGTGGTTAACTGCAAAGCTGGTAACGCCGTTGGCGGAACTGTAGATTTTACTGTTACTGTAACCGTGGCTGAGGTCGCTGCAACTTACACTAACAATAAGTCATTACAATTCCCTGCAAGTAATACAACTGCGTACTTACAAGGTAACCATTCAAACGTAACTGCTTTGCGAAGGGCAGCTAATGGAAGTGGAGCTAGTGATGCTTGGAGTATTTCTATGTGGGTTAAGCCCTCTACAAGTACTACTGACCAAACTTTCTTCTACTATGGTGGAGATGATTTAGCTAATGAAGGTAGAATAACCCTTACGCAATTTCAAGGTAACAACTTGTTATTTTCTTACGGGTCAACGTCTAACTACATAGCTCACGTCGGTGTTGGTAATTTTCCGACAGGGCAATGGAATCATGTGTTAATTACTTATGATGGTGGTTTAACTGGTAGTGCTTCAGGAGCTGTTGGTAGCTACATAACAGCGTTTACACTGAGTATAAATGGTGTTAACGGATCTAGCCAAGCTGCTCACGGTAACTACGGTTGGAGTGGTGCCATCATAGCTGACAAGTTCAGAATAGGTAGGCTAAAAGGAGCTACTACTTCTGCTTATGTAAGTGGAGGTAGTGTTAATCAAGTAGCAGTTTGGGATACTGATGAAAGTGCTAACCTAGCGACTATCTATAACTCTGGTGCTACTCAGGACTTGAGCCTATTGGCTTCTGCTCCAGCACACTATTATGAGATAGAGTCTTCTGTAACAACCGTTACTGACTTGGCTGGCTCTGCTAACTTGACTGGCTATAACTTTGTTGCCGGTGATTTGGTTACTGACACACCTTAACAACGTCCCCGCTTCGGCGGGGTTTTAATTAACCACTATGGAGTTTATTCAATGAATTTTGAAACAGTGGAAACTATGAAACTGGCTAAGCTAATTGCTGGCCAGATTGTCAGCACCAAAGGTTACTACGTAGCTGGTGATGGCGGTGGAGCAAGCTACTTAGTGGCTGCTTCACAAACGGTAGATGGCTATGGAGATCATGCGTTGGCTGGCGGTACTGTTGCTTTATTGCAGGCAGGAACCTTAGTAAGCGTTAAACAGTATGGTGCTAAGTATGATAATGCAACCGATGATTCAGCGGCCCATAACGCAGGGTTAGCAGCACTGAGCGCGGTCGGTGGTGGGGTACTTAGCCTACCTAGCGGTACAACTAGAGCAAACATAGTTAACACTTTTGATAAAGTGGGGATTATTGGTGAGGGCCGGAGTACAGTTATAGCCCCTTCAAGTGGGGTTGGCTTACAAGTAAATGGGATTAGTGGGGGTTTCGGTTCCCTAATACATAACTTTACAGTATCTGGTGTGAATGGTTGTGATACTGGACTATACATTGACGGCTTCAGTAGAGGTAAGTTCGGTGATCTATGGCTAATTGACTCTCTGGACATAGCTCTTGATATTGATGGTGACGGCAGCACAGAGTTTACTTTTGAAAATGTCTATATAAACAATCCTATTAGCTGGGGTGTACGCTACTTGAGAACAGATGGGGTAGATACAGGCGGTGTTTACTTTGATACATTGCATGTAACTGGGGGGATAACTTCAGCAATTGGACTCGAAGCTTCCAGCACACACACAAGCAGAACTAGGGCATTCATGTTTATCAATAAACTGATTATTGATAACAGATTTACAGAGGCCATACTACTAAAAAATACGTCATCGTTTTTCTTCTCACAAGTGTGGGCAACCGGATCAATAGCTGGTAAAGGTATGTTGACATTGCAGGATGTTAAAGACTGCTTTATCGACCAAGCATGGCTACAAAACTCCGATGCTGGTGGTTACAACCTATTGATATCTGGTGGTGGCACTTCACTAGAGACGTCAGATTTAAGTTTAGACCAGCTAAGAACATCAGGCCCGGGAACATCAGTGCAATTTAATGGTTCTCCAGCGCTAACAAGATGTAATATAGATGGGTGGAACGATACAGCAGCAACAAAAACAAATGATGCAATCAGGCTTTCCCAGATGAGAAGTATGATCCTAGAAGGGGACTTCACAGTTGAAGGTAAAACCAACTTTGGCGGGGCTTTCAGTACGTTAACATTAAACAGTGGTGGGGCAGTAACAGCAACATCTTCAGCACATAGAATAGCCCCTGAAGCTGGTACAGCGGATGACATGCACACAATTAGTGGTGGTACTCAAGGAGACAGATTGACAATAATGGTTAATAGCTCAGCTAACACCATCACTGTTAAGCACGGCACTGGTAATATATTCCTTGATGGCGCATCTGACAAAGTGCTGGACAACAGCAGGGATAAGCTAGAGCTAGTGTATTTCAATGGTGAGTGGCAACAGTCTTCATTTTCAAGCAATGGTTAATAAGGCGATAAAATGAGTAATAATGAAATGACAGCAGTGGCAATACTAAGGGCCGGACGCAGTTATGATGAGGCTTCTAAAGTGACTGGCATTAATGTTCTTGAGCTGATCGCCTTATACAAGAGGCAGGGGTTAAAATGATATTTGAAACAGTAGCAGGTAAGGAGTAGCGATGTTTAAAGATAAGATGAAACGCTGGCTTACAGTCGGCATGTTTAAAGAACTAGCCAGCAGAGCCGATACAGCTACAATGACTCTGGATGAGGCAAGGCAGCGTTTCGTTGATCTTGGTGACATGACAGGGTATAAGTTCTCTCAGTCTTACTTAGGCGGGTGGCAGCAGTGGGTAGAGATGGAAGCATCTCCTACCCTAGCCCCCTACATCGAAGAGTGGCGTGACGAGTTAGAAGTCAAGCTACGATGTGAAGGGTTGGAGAGGATCGTAACTGAATCAGAGACCGGACACTTCCAAGCTAATAAGTTCTTGGTAGATCGCGGTTGGAGTACACGGGCAGCTGGACGACCATCCAAGCTGGAAGTCAAACGACAAGTAGAAGGTGATAAGAAAGTTATCGCTGCAAGTCAAAGGTTCTTAACACCATTAAGGAGTTAACATGGGTTGGAGAGAAGACGCTGAGAAGAAGATCAAACTTATGGATGATCTCACTCAAGAAAGAAGAGAGCTGTGTTTAACAGATCTTAGGGTCTTCGCTCAGACCATGAACCCACAGTACGCCTACGGAGAGATACACTACGAGATCTACCGTTGGATGATGGAGTATAACCTATTCGGACAAGGTAACACATTAACAGCAAACAAACTAGTCATGCTTCCACGAGCACACCTAAAGAGTCACATGGTAGCGACATGGACAGCATGGATAGTCACTAAGCACCCAGAGATCACAATCCTCTACCTATCGGCTACAAGCGGTCTGGCAGAGACACAGCTCTACGCAATCAAGAACATCTTGACCAGTGAGCCGTACCAACACTTCTTCCCTGAGTATATCAACCCGCAAGACGGTAAGAGGGAGCAGTGGAACAACACAAAGATCAGCATTGATCACAAGGCACGTTCTGAAGCAGGTATCCGAGATGCTACTATAGCGACTGCGGGACTGACTACGAACACTACTGGTTGGCACGCTGACATCATTGTACCGGACGATATAGTCGTACCGGAGAATGCGTACACAGAAGAAGGTAGATCGAACGTAAGTAAGAAGGCTTCACAGTTAACATCTATCCGTAATGCTGGCGGCTTTACACTAGCTTGCGGTACACGGTACCACCCAGCGGACATCTACGATACATGGAGACATCAGGAGACTGAGGTTTATGACGAAGAGACGGACGAGTTCATCGGCAAAGAGCTTATATGGGACATCAAAGAACATGCAGTTGAGACAAAGACGGAAGGCTTCCTTTGGCCGAGAACGGAGAAGGATGGCAAGAAGTTTGGATTCAACAAGAACGTACTTGCTCGGATCAAAGGCGAGTACGATGATATGGTTCAGTTCTACGCACAGTACTACAATGATCCCAACAGTTCTGGCTCTAACCGTATAGCACGAGACAGGTTCCAGTACATTGATCAGAAGAACGTAACCTACTCTAACGGAGTGTGGCAAGTCAGGGGTAAGCCTCTGAACATATACGCTGCAATGGATTTCGCTTACACCACAAAGAAGAAGTCGGATTACACGGCTATCGTGGTTATCGGAATGGATCCAGAGGGTTATATCTACGTACTTGATATGGATCGTTTCAAGACAGATAGGATCAAGACTATGTTTGATCAGCTGTTGATAATGCACGAGAAGTGGTCATTCAGGCGCTTACGGGCAGAAGTCACAGCAGCACAGAGTATGATCGTAGGGGATTTTAAAGACCTGATACGGTCAGAGGGGATGTCTCTCAGCATTGACGAGAACAGACCATCAAGACACGAGGGTAACAAGGAGGAGCGTATGGCTTCTATACTTGATACCAGATATGAGAACATGACCGTCTACCACACAAAAGGTGGATTGACTCCTGCTCTTGAAGAAGAATTGATACTAGCTAGACCTAAGCACGACGATTTAAAAGATACATTAGCCAGTGCCATTCAGATTGCTAAAGCACCTAGAGCCTTACGAGACTCAGTGAACAAGCAGAATGTGGTCTATAATACAAGATTTGGAGGAGTTCAATATGGCGGGAACAGTCGCTGAGTTAGCATACATGTTCGGAGAGTTATCCGACGATACAGGAACGAGCGTTGGCTATATGTGGGACAAGTGGTCTCGCAACCGTCAAGGCTGGATGGAAGAGAAGAAGGAGTTACGGAACTATGTTTTTCAGACGGATACACGGACTACTGGAGTCGCTAGTTGGAAGAACTCGACTTCGATGCCGAAGATCTGTCAGATCCGTGATAACCTCCATAGTAATTACATCTCTGCTATATTCCCTAATGACAACTGGCTCAAGTGGGAGGCCTACGATACGGCTGCATCTAGTAAGGATGTACGAGAGCAGATCACGGCTTATATGAGACACAAGATGACTCAATCCGACTTACGGACTGAAGTCAGCAAGCTCATCTATGATTATATCGACTTCGGTAACTGCTTCGCAGAGCCTGAGTGGGATTATGGAATGGCTGGTATGGACAAGAACGGACATGCTCACCAGAGCTACGTTGGTCCTCGTCTAGCTCGTATATCTCCAATGGATATCGTGTTCAACCCCCTAGCTCCTGACTTCGAGTCGGCTCCAAGGATTGTACGCTACGTTAAGACCATTGGTGAGTTGACATTGTTAGCTCGGACAGACGAAATGTGGGCAGATGCCCTAGCCAAGACGCTAGAGATGCGTGCTGGTGCCGGTTCTTACTCAGTAGACGACTACCACAAGGCTCTAGGCTTCCAAGTAGACGGCTTTGGAGACATGAAGGAATACTATGATACGGAATATGTTGAAATTCTTAGGTTCCTTGGTGATTTTTACGACAAAGAAGCTGGGACTGTTGAGATTGCTAAGGAAATTATTGTTATTGACCGTAGCTTTACCGTTAGTGTGCGTGACATCCCTAGCCCTGTTGGCAGTGGCAACGTTAGCCACGCTGGATGGAGACTTAGACCCGACAATTTATACGCGATGGGGCCGCTAGACAATCTAGTTGGAATGCAGTATCGGATTGACCATCTACAGAATCTCAAGGCAGATGCCATGGATTTGTTGGTACATCCACCCCTAGCAGTACAGGGTGACGTTGAGGCCTTCGTATGGGAGCCTGAGGCGGTTATCTCCATCATAGGTGAGGGTAGTGTTACCGAGCTTACAAAGTCCGCTCAGGGCGTCGGTGTGGCCGATAACGAGATCACCATGCTAGAGGCCAGAATGGAAGAGTATGCTGGAGCGCCTAAAGAAGCAATGGGTGTACGTACTCCGGGCGAGAAGACACTGGGAGAAGTTAATCAGTTAGCTAACGCAGCTGGTCGAATCTTCCAAGAGAAGGTAATTAACTTTGAACTGTTCTTAGAGAAGCTGCTGAAAGGTTTGCTTGCAGAGGCTTGTATCCACGAAGGTGGCACTGAAGTCCCTCTGATGGACGCAGACTTAGGCTTTGTTGATTTCACTATGATCACAAACTCTGCTCTGATCCAGAACGGTACACTCCGTCCAGTAGGTGCTCGTCACTTCGGACAGACAGCTAAGTTAGTCACTGACTTGACTACAGTATTGAATGGCCCTATGGGTCAAATGATCATGCCTCACTTGTCAGGTAAGGCAGCAGCCGGTATGATCACCGATGTATTTGAACTGGGTAGATACGACCTCATGCGGCCTAACGTGGCTGTACATGAGCAAGCTGAGACTCAGAGTGTAATGAACGCAACCCAAGAGACCAACATGGTCGAACAGGGTACACCGGGGGTAGCTGAATGAAACTAGCCCCTCGGATACTGAACGCTCTTCCTGCGGACTTTCCAAAGGAAGACTTCGAGAGACGAGCCATTGCGAACCGTGATCTTCTTAATCACTTCGCTTTGGTTCTGACTAAAGTCCTTGACGCTCACAAAGCGGAAGCACTTGGTACTGATAAGTACGATGTTGCGAATTGGGCTTACCTTCAGGCAGACTCCATAGGCTACCAGAGAGCCTTGGCAGAAGCCATTAAACTAATTACTATAAAGGATTGATAAGATGACCGACCAGTCTATCTTCAATAATGACGAGCAGAGCACACCAGCAGAAGCGAGTCAAAGCGGAAATGAACAAGCCAGTGCAGCAGACCAGCTACTAGGTGCTATAGTTAATTCCGAGGGCAAGCAAAAGTATGGGACTGTAGAGGATGCGTTGAAAGCTACCGCAGCCGCTCAAGAACATATCAGACGTTTGGAAGAAGAAAATACAACTTTCAGACAAGAGGTAGAGAAATCCACTACTCTCCAATCTGTACTTGATGCCATGAAACCTCGTGAGGAAAGCGAACCAGCTCCGGCTGCTCCAACTTCTTCAATAGGCGAGGACGATGTTGCTCAACTGCTGGAAGGCATGTTGAACAAAAGAGAAACCGCAGCTACTGCTAAAGCTAATGTATCGAAAGTTACATCAGCATTTGTAGAGAAGCACGGGGTGGAAGCAGAAGCCAAGTACTATGAAAGTGCAACAGCTTTGGGTTTCACTAACAGCGAGATCAATGAGCTTGCAGCTCGTAATCCTGCTGCTGTTTTTAAGATGCTTGGTATTGACGACAAGCCTGCGCCAGTGGCTAATCCACTACGCAGTTCAGTTGGTGCTGGCAGCTTAAGCGACAACAAACCTCAACAGCCTACGTTCAACCCTTTTCAGGGTGGTACTTCACCTAGTGTCGAAGCATTTAGAAAATCTAAAGCCGCCACTAATGAGCGTTTAGGTCTCGATAATTAATTTATAACATTAAAGGAATAGCACAATGGCTACTACTTCACAATCAAACCGCAGTTTCGTAGAAGCGGAACAGTATTCAGATTTTATCCTAACCACTTTACATGACGGCTTGTTCCCCGGTTCTTTCTACCGTAACGTGTCTGACTTCGGTTCAGGCGAAGTCTTAAACATCAAAACTATCGGTGAAGCTCAGATCCAAGAAGTTGAAGAAGACGCTCCGATCAAGTACAGCCCAATCGAGACTGGAGAAGTTGAACTACGCATCTCTGAGTACATCGGTGACGGTTGGTACGTTACTGACAAGATGCGTCAAGACGGTGCACAGATCGAAGCACTGATGGCTACTCGTGGTCAAGAAGCAACTCGCGCAATCCAAGAGCGTTTTGAGACTCAGGCATTCGCTACTTTGAACGCTGCCCAAGCACAAGCTGGCGCTAACTTGGTCAATGGTTTCGCTCACCGTATCGCCTCTTCTGAGGCTGACAACGTATTCTCTTTCGATCACCTGATCGCATTGCGTTTAGCATTCAACAAAGCCGAAGTCCCAATGGGCGGTCGTGTTGGTGTTGTTGATCCTGTTGTTGAAGCTACTTTGAACACTAAGTATCAAGTAACTACTGGCAACCTAGATGGCAACCCAACTGCACAAGGCATCTTCGAGAACGGTTTTGCTCGTGAGCACAGCTTTGTTACTAACATCTTTGGCTGGGACATCATGACTTCTAACCGTCTCCCTAAAGGTTCTTTGCAAGACGGTACTACTACTGTTGCTGACGGTGTTGCTAACATCTTCATGTGTGTTCTTGATGACAACTGTAAGCCTCTGATGGCTGCATGGCGTCAAATGCCTAAAGTTGAAGGTGATCGCAATAAAGACCTACAGCGTGATGAGTATGTTCAGACTGCTCGTTTTGGTTTCGGTGCTCAGCGTCTTGACACTTTGGCTGTCCTGATCACTTCTGCTTCTCAGTACTAAGTACTGGTCGAAAGGCCCTTCGGGGCCATCATCTAATTAAATCATTTAAGGTAAAATATTATGTCATACGAATCAGGAACAAACGGTCTAGGTGTAGGCCAGCGGTACGGCGAGCGTGAAATCGGAAATGTTGGAGGCGTTACTTGCGCTTCTGATGGCGAAGGTCGCATGGTCTTTGAATTTGACGGAACTGATGCTGCTGCTTTAGCCGCTCAGTCTTTCTCAATCCCAGAAGGTAATGCAGCAATCACTGCTGTCTACGTTGAAGTTGAATCAGTATTCACTTCAGGTTCTGTAGATGTCGAAGTTGATGGCACTGATATCGGTTCCACTCCTAAGCTGTTGAATGCTGCTGGCATCTCTGCCTACGCATTGTCTGTTGCTCCAACTGCTATTACTGGTGCTTCAGTTGTTACTGTTGCTCCGGGCGCAGCTATAGTTGCAGCAGCTGCTGGATCATACGCTAAAGTTATCGTCGAGTTCACTCGCGTATAACACTTTGGGGCATGTCTGAAAAGACCTCTGCCCCTACTTTTATTTCTAGGAGAGCATTATGGCTGAACACAATACATTGACAGGTGCATCTCTGCACGAACCCAAAGGCGCAGCTACAGCGACAGCTGGGCAAACTTACGTAGCCGATGGAGTTGGTAGCGGTACATGGACTACTCCCGCATCAACAGATCTAGTAACTCAGGTAATCGTAACACAGGCTTCTGATCTAGCCTCAATAGATTCAACTAAAGAATATTTTATAGACGAGCCTACATTTTTAGAATTAAGTTGTGAACTTGCAGATAGAATGTTACAGAAGAAGGCCGGCAAAGACTATGATAGTTTTATAACTGTAGATAAAAAAGGTGTGGAGATATATACTGATGAAGCACAATTATTATTTGAAGAATACCTACAAGAGGTTACAGATATTTTAAAATTAAATAATATATGTCCAGATGATATTGAAGAAGACGTAGAGTTTATGCCTGACTTAAAGTTAGTAGATGCTGTACAACCAGAAGCAAAGATACTACCATTTAAAGGTAAGATAGGTGCTATATCAGGAGATAAAGATGAGTAAAAAAATTAAATGTCAAAGATGTAAAACTAATAAAGCATATCCAGAAGATATGGAGAACAATGCATCTAATCTTTTACTATGTGATGACT
>ENA-OQVM01006351-OQVM01006351.1-marine-metagenome-genome-assembly--contig:-NODE-6351-length-10796-cov-12.673011_pt1 | contig 10796 bp, 13 predicted proteins | sample MGYA00237776_ERZ505498 | MGnify/ENA primary metagenome ERZ505498 (study PRJEB26159, sample SAMN06265151) | marine metagenome | isolation source: Helgoland LTER site | place: Germany:Helgoland, sampling... | reverse complement strand
TCACGCATGTCGTCTGTATTAGGTTTGAACGTTACACCCAATACCGCGATAGTTTTACCATTAAAGCTTCCATCGCATAGACAAGGCTTATGAGTGAGTGAGTGAGTGTTCATCGATGAACATTTTCTAGTAGCTTTTGGCTACAGAAAGATTGACTGGATTTCAAAAGTAGCTAAAAGCTACTCAATGAGAGAGTTGAAATATACAAAATCCGCTATCCGCTCGTTGCGAAAGATGCCCGCTAACACTGCCACTTTGATTATTTCAAAAATTGAAGCTTATGCAAAAGAGCCGGAAACACAGAACAATAACGTCAAAATGCTAAAAGGGCGTCAAGGGTTCAGACTGAGAGTTGGAAGCTGGCGGGTGATTATGGATGATGACGGTAATGTATTAGCAGTTTTGGACATTGGGCATCGCAGCAGCATATATGAATGAAGGAGCAAGTTATGAATGACATGATCACAATCTCAAAAGCTGAATATGAAGCTTTGTGCACAGCAGCTGAAGACTTAGCTGATCTCAAAGCATACGACATGGCAAGTTCCATGCTGGTTAACGGTGACGAAGAACTTATTCCCTCAGAATTTGTGAACCGGCTTCTCAATGGCGACAACCCACTCAAAGTATATCGCGAAATACGCGGACACACCCAAGCTCAGTTAGCGAAACTTGCTGATGTGAACCGCACTACCATCGGTGAAATTGAAATTGGCAGAAAACAGGGTTCTGTTGCTACGTTAGGGCGTTTGGCAACTGCGCTGAGTATCACAATCGATGACTTGGTTTAACGCGATTAAAGCAACTCCACAGCGGCACTCATCTGCTGTGGAGTTACATCTATGTAACCTTGGGTAGTTTGAATGCTCGAATGCCCTGCCAGTTCCGCCAACACACGCACACTCACACCCTTGCTTGCCAGTTCAGTAATGAAGGTGCGTCTACCACTGTGTGAGCTGGCATTCTCAAATCCAGCAGCATGATAGATGTTTAGGAACAGCTGCGTCATCGTATTCGCACTAAACGCCCCACCCTTTTGACTTTGAAACAGTGCTCGGTTTGAGTCCTTGAACAACAGGCTGCTGCGATACAGCTCCAGTTGACGACGCAGCTTGGCGTTTATCCATACTGTGCGCGTCTTTGCGCCTTTGGTTTGAACTGCATCCAGTACAAACTGCTCACGCACACTACCTTGTTCATCATACACATCGCCAACTGTAAGTGCAGCAATCTCTTTGGCACGGAGACGGATCGCGTCAATCCGGGGCATACCTTGCCCCATCAGAGCTTCAACCTGCCGTAACTTCATGACAATCTCTTCGGGCTTGGGTCTCTTAATGGCCATCGCTGGTCCTCCGTTTTCCTAACTATAGGGGCGGACCACTTCAAAGGGGGAGGCTCAGTGTTTTGCAGCCCATATACCGCCCCCAGAGGCCCCTGTGTGATGGATGATCGAGAAGAAATGAGCCGCCTCATTGATATGGTGGAGAAGTCTGCAAGCTCCAACAGCGTCGAACAAGCTGTGGATGACCTCAAGCTCTTTGCAAATACTGCGAGTTTTTTAGCAAATAAACTCGACACGCGACTGAAGTCAGGTGATGCAAAGCACAAGAAGCCAACAAACAAAACATCGGCGCGCAGCACTCCACCTAAGCCACCAACACCAGCGATTCCCTAAAGTCAAAATACTCCAAAACCTCCAGAAACTATAACCGAAATGCCACGGGCCACTAGCAGCAGTATTTCTCAAGCAGATTATGACCGCCTTAAACCAAGTGGTTCAATTGGGGCGTTAGGAAGCAACGACAGTTAGTAATAACGCCTTGGCGCGCCTGCTTTTGTTTTATTTTTATATTTAATTTCAATAAGTTAATTAATTAAAAATATTTACTGCTGCATAGGCAGGCATAGCTAAAATAGTCTAAGATGAAAAAAGGTATATTAGTGTGATTTTGTTTTGCACCCTCTCTGGAAAATATATCCTAGAACTGGTAGCATTTTTTCAGCATTGGGCATTGGGCATTGAGCATTGAGCATTGAGCATTGAGCATTGAGCATTGAGCATTGAGCATGTCTCGGCTATTTAGTGTCACGATAATAGATAGAAGTGCCTATTTATTGGGCAATAAGGACAAGCGACCTGCCAATGCTGAATTTACCCTTCGAATGGATGACTTTGAGTTTTGGTGTATCAGCTCTTACGAGTTTTGTGATCATTGTTTGGTTTGCACGCACCAAAACACAGCGTCTGAAACGCAATGATACTTCTGCCGTACAAGCCTCTCACCTAAATCCAACTGCTCGCATTGGTGGGCTTGCCATTGTTATTGCTTTGATCGTGCCTGCAGTGTTGTCGCATAGTGCTGACAATTGGAACACATTCGTTCTATTGCTGGTCAGTGCAACGCCTGTGTTTGTTGTCGGTCTAGCTGAAGATTTTGGTTTCTTAGCAAGTCCACGTAGAAGGCTGCTTGCAGCCACAGTCTCAGGCGGAGTGTTTATTGCACTAATAGGACAATGGGTGCGGCACACTGGCATTCCAGGACTAGATATTGCACTTCACTGGTCACCCTTTGCTGTGGCATTTTCATTGTTTCTTGCGGTTGGCATTAGTCATGCCTTCAACCTTATCGATGGCCTTAACGGGCTAGCAGGGTTCACAGCGTTTGCCGCCGCTCTGACACTGGCAACAATTGCACATCAATCAGGGCTCACAGATCACCGCGACATGCTTCTTACAATTGCAGCCGCGATTACAGGCTTTTTGGTTTTCAACTTTCCATTTGGCAAAATCTTTTTGGGGGATGCTGGAGCTTACGTAATTGGCCACCTGCTGGTCTGGATCTCTGTATCCATTTTATGGAACGCTCCAGATGTAAGTCCGTTTGCCATGCTGCTCATCTTCTTCTGGCCAATAGCGGACACATTACTCGCAATCTCGCGGCGCTTGTCTCTTGGCAAACCAATCGCACATCCTGACAGGTTGCATTTCCATCAGCTTGTCATGCGCGGTGTGGAGATTGTACTTCTAGGCAGAAAGAAGCGACGGACCGCAAATCCGCTGGCAACACTGTTTACGCTTCCCTTTGTTTGTGCACCCATGATCGCAGGCGTGATGTTTGCGCTTGATAATGTAGCCGCAGCATTGGCCTGTGGGCTGTTTGCAGTAATCTTTGTTACAAGTTACAAGACAGGCATGTGGATCGCCCCAAAACTGCGCCGCTCCGCCTGCCCCAAAAGTATGATAACAGCGAACAGCCGCAGAATGAAACTTTGAAACAAACGTAAAGAGCTCTTTGACTCTACCAATTAACAGTAAAATCTACTCATCCAGGCATGAAGCCCAACGCCAACCGCACATCCAAGCGCAATCCCACAGGCATCTGCCAACACATCGCCCACCTCGCCACTTCTGTTCATAAAAGGCTGCGCGATCTCGATAAAGATGCCAAACATAATCCCGTATACCCCGTATTTACAAAACTGATGAAGCTTAGCAAAACTCATCGGGAGCACAAGAACAGCAAATGCAATCACGTGGTGTAATTTGTCTGTACCAGGAGCGTCAGGCAGTTGCTGAACAGGTGTTAAGGTAGCAAGACCAATCAGAGCCGCCAAAGCGACAGTAACACGCCTTGCCCAAAATGGGCTCATGAGATGCTCAATCAGTCGTCACCTGTTTAATATTCCTTGGGCTTTTCGCCGGTATCCACTGCAACATCATTTTCGTCTTCATCAAGCGCTGCGCTGTGATCGTTATCTTCTAGGGCCTGCGCCATGCTCACCGTATTTACCACCAACTCGAAACTATCCAAAATATCTTCGTAATGCTGAGATAAATATTGGCGAACTTCACTGTTGCCGGTCAACTTGCTCAAGTAGCCTTTTGCCACCACCAAATTCAACAAATCTGTGCCATAATTGGCCTCTGCATCCTTGTACTGCGTCTGCACCTGGCTCATCTCTTTTTCCAGCTTAACAATCTTCTCCAACGGATCGCCTTTGGGTTCTTCGGGCTTATTAATCGTGTGGTCGGTGCGCTGCTCAGGTGGGGTTGCTTTTAACAACGCCTCTGCGTGAGGTCCTGTAATTTTGTCAGACGCGATCATCAACTCAATAGCTTCCACTTGGCGGGCCGCTTTCATTTTACGCAAGAACTTAGTGATATCAGGACTGAACTGATGATCTTGCAGCAACTGAACCGCCGGGGGGCATATGCCATGCAAGAGATTGATCCTGCTGTTAATGGTGGACAAGTTCACATTGAAAGCACGCGCCAATCGCTCTTTGCTAACGCCTTGATCGATTGCGCGCCGCAGCATGTAATGTTCTTGAACAGTCGAAAGCCGATTAATCCTATGGTTATAGGTGTAGATCTCAAAGTCTTTGGCAATCAAACAGGGCGCGTGATCCTCCCCCATTTCTTTTAGAGCTAGAACACGCAGATTGCCGACCAGCAAAAGGTAGCTGTCACTCTCAGTATCGGTCTGAATAACAGATACCGGCTCAATCAACCCAATCTCCTTTATAGAGGACAAGATCTGCTTAAACTTACGAGTGGTCATAACACCGTCAGGTACCTTCTTACTGGGCATCAGCTGTTCAATGGGGATTTGATGTGTTTCTAAATCAAACCCTAGCGTTAGGTTCAGCGGTGCCTTTGGAAACCCAAACGCATCTTCTTTCGGCATTGGTGTTGCGGCCCCAGGAAAGATTTCTTTGATTAACATAGGCTCATTCATTGCGCGTCTCCTTCAACGTTAAGTCCAATTCGTTCAGCAAGATATTGCGGGAGGGTGTCTAAACCTTCTGCACGAAGCAGGGTCACAAAGTTTGCATCACCAAAGAGCGTTTTGAGGCCCTGAACCACCAACAACAGGCGTTGCATTGCGTGTTCAGCTTTCAGCACCATCTTGTGTTGCCGCTGCACTTCTTTTTGATAGGTTTTTACGAGCGAGTGAGCTGAGTTCGGTAACTTGGTCAGACCATTTTTACTCTTAGGTCCCTGCTCCCGCCGCTTCACTAATAGTTTCTTTGCTTCATAAAGCTGGTTGGTTTTGAGCTCACCAGTTTGGTACGCTTCCTCCAGCATTGAGCCCAAGTCATCGTCGTCCGTTTTGGCTCGGGCAATTTGAATGGCAGCACTTAACGGCAGTGTTCCATGTTGTACCGCTTGAATTAACCGCTCTTCGCCCTTTTCAAGCAAGAAGACGATGTCCCGAACATAGGTTTGAGACAGACCTGTTTTTTCAACGATTATATCAATTGACGCATCTCGCGCGAGTAAGAGCTCTATGTCAGCTAAAACCTCCAAGGGACGGTGCCCTTTACGCGCAATGTTTTCCGCGAGGCTCATAATAAAGGCGTCTTCATCAGAGACCGCAACAACCAAGGCCGGGATATGTGTTTCGCCAAGCAGACGAAACGCATTCAAACGTCCTTCGCCACAGACCAACAAATAGACTGACTCCCCATTCAAACCCGGGCGCTCTGTGACTGTGATTGGCTTTTTGAGGCCAATACTTTGGATGTTCTCAACAATCTCCTCAAACACTTTTGCATTACGGTCCCTTGAGTTTAACACCTCAATACGCTCAATCGGCACAAGTGTGACATGGTCTGGCATTTCATTAGACATCTTCATCTCTCCGAGATTGTTCATATAATGTTCTCTCCTTGTGATTGCTTCAAATTGTCATGACGCATGTTTCCAAACCTGCGCACGCGCAGCCATTCCATAAAAAAAGCCCAAGTCGTCAAAGCGGAACGCTTCAAAATCCGATGCGTTACGTGCTTCAATCGCGAGGTGGTTTTTGGGCAAATCCAGCCAAGGCAGGAGACAATAGTCCAACGCCGCTTCATTGTAGTGATCGAGGCGCACAACAAGTGAAAGATCCGCTGCAAATTTCTCGGGATCAAAGCGCACACGCCATCGATACCGGCCATCACCCGAAGTTTGACAGCGTGCCAATATCAAGCTCACACGCAGTTCTTTGTTGAGCAATAAGATGTCAGCATCAGGCGCAGACTTCACATCTCCGCCAATTCCTCGAATGCGGCCAACCGTCTGCTCAACAATCTCAGGATACATCGCCCGCAACCGAGCATTCATTTCAGCACGTTCTTGATCAAAGTTGGTCTTATAGCCAATCAACTCATAAGCCCGCCGTAAAGATCCAAACCGCGTTCTGTAGGTGTTAGCTGAAGGAAGCGCGTCACTTTGATTAATGAGCACGCCACTCAATTGCCCCTGCTCTGCATGCAAACGTTTGAGATGCTCCAGCAATTCCTCATCTGACAGTTTTGCAGATCGTGCAGTCACAATTTCTTGAACCGTCATAAATAGGTCGACAGCCACTATGGAATCAAACGCACCCTCTTTGCGGATCCACATTTCAGGCGGATTATCAACATGTTGCTTTTTGAGTTTGAAGCTGTGGCGGTTGTACACATTGATGCCAATGTATTTCTCATTTGTGAGCACGGTCCGAACAGAACCATTTGTCCAAGGGCGGCCAAGATCAGTTTCAACACCAGCATCATTCTAGCGTAAGGCGATTTCTCTAAAACTGACATCTGCATCAATCACCCACCGAAACATTTGGTTGACCCAGGCCACTTCATCTATAGGCCCTGGCATTAAAATAACGCGATCAGTTTGTAAGCTTTTGTGTTCGCCTTGCTTTAGAACGCCTTTGGTTTCTCCACGCTCGTCTATCAATACTCTGCGCAAACCAAATCCAGCTGCCCCACCTTGCCGAAACCCAAGTTCAATCAAACGGCACTGCCCAGCGAACACCTTTGCGGACAGCTCGCGACTGTATTCCCCCGCCATTGCGCGTTTGACACCTTTGACGATTGTAGAAACAGGTGAGCCATCGTTTTCGAACTGCTCTGCACAATAGGCCACTTGAATGCCGGCACGTCGGCAGATGTACTCATAGTAGGCGCTTTCGTCAGCATCTTGAAAGCGGCCCCAGCGACTGACATCGTAGACAAGAATGACGTTAAATTCAGCCAAGCCATTTTCGACATCAGATATAAGGCGTTGAAGTGCAGCACGGTCCCCAATACTGAGACCACTTTTGCCTTCATCGGCATATGTTTTTACGATCTCTATCCCACGCTTGTCAGCATATTCCTTGATTTTGTCAGCCTGGTTGTGCGTGGAATACTGCTGATGCTCCGTGCTCATCCGTACATATTGGGCTGCTTTGAAAGCAGCATCTGTGTGAACCGCCTCAGTATTCATCGCCCAACATAACCGTCAGCATGCGTGCTGTGATTGTAAGATCGCTTGGATCTAAGGACCTCATTGAGTAATCAAGATCGTAGTAATCAAATTTCCAGAAGACAGTTTCTCCACAAAACTCAAAGCTGCCAAAGTCATGTTCGCCGTATGGATCGTTTCGTTCATTAAAATCGCTGTAGGCTTGCACACGTGTAATAATCGCATTGGTTTGATAAAGTGCCTGGATGCCTGGCGTCATGTGTACGCGGCAACCAGTGAGCGTTCGCCTTGCAGTATCATTCAACGAAGCTATTACAGTCGTGTCGATTGATTTAAGATCGATCTCCGCCGACTTAGTCTTGCGCTGTGCTAACACAGATAAGCTTTTGTCAAATTCACCAGCTCGCAGAGCTTTCTCAAAAACGTCTAAAACCTCCGCAACATCGTTTAAAGCAGGGACCACCACCGCGTTATGCTCAGTGTCCAGTGGAACAATACGGGCACCGTATTTCAGTTGCACCAGCCATCCTTGCGCCTCTTTGAAAAACCAAGGCCTTACAATTTTGTCTTTCTCTATACGGTGTCGGTTTCCATGCTCGTCATTGGCCCACTTGGCGGACTTAACAGTGTGCTCTCGCCCTTCCAACGCAGCGTTTAAAACATCGCGTTGCTGTGCCAGCGCATTTAGCACTTTGGCGCGGCGATCGAGCACTGGGTCTTGATGAGTTTGACTTCGCTTAAATTTGGTAAGCGTCAATTTGGAAAGGAATGCCATTTATTGCTCTTGATATACCTACATCAAAAGCGTATGAACATACAGCTACTTGGACGACCAAAAAGATCTCAAAGAATTGAAAAGGATATAAAATTAATACGCACAAGCTAATTTGAAATCTGCACTTGATCCACGGTAACGTTAACTCTTGCACCTTGCCCCATGAACTCCATCAAAAGCCAAACGCGCTGTTTTGCGTCTACTTTCTCAACAGTCGCTACAAAGTTTGCAAATGGCCCCGATAGGACATCTACGGTATCACCAACATTCAATGTTTTTGGTGGTAAGAGCGTTCCCGATGTATCACAGCGCAACATCAGGCTCGAAATCAGCGGGAGTGGTAGAGGTTTAACGGTGCCATCAAAGCTCACCAGACGGGAAACTCCAATCGTGCTGTTGATTGTGCGCCACGGCGCTGCACTACTATCAACGCCAACAAACATGTAGCCTGGGAATAGTGGCCTTAAGTCTGACACAAAACGTGATGCTTTTCTTCGAGTAATTTCCTGCATAGGAAGAAAAACTTCGAAGTCTTGGCGCTTTAAATTACGCTCCGCTAACCGGTGTGAGTTTGGTTTAAATTGGATGAGATGCCACTGCTTCACCTGCTTGCCCCACGAATTACGCTCACATTTGAACGGTAGCTGCAAAAAATCATATTCGCAAGGTCATTTGACACCACCAAAAAACCCAAAATCTGTTATTTCAAATCAATCATAAAATCTATAAATTTAGATAAATTATTGATTTAATTTTTAATCACCCCCCTAGAATTTTACCTTTAGTCTCAAATAGACATTTACATGATTGCCTTAATTTGGCGGTTATGATAACATTCAGAATTGAATAGTTATGAACCTTTCTGACCTATATCGCTATCCTTTCTTTATTGAGCTTGCGCAGCACGCGAGGCTCGGTGCGGTAGCCGTTATGGGGTACTATTTTGGCTAGTCGCCGTGAAGAGCAGCAGGCTGAGATCCGCTTGAAAGTGATGCGGTTGATTTCGCAGAACCCTGAAATGTCCTCGCGCCAGGTGGCCGATGAAGTGGGCATATCGAACGGGTCAGCCTATTACGTGCTAACCGCCCTTGTTGAAAAAGGCTTTGTGAAGCTTGGTAATTTCAAGAAGAACCCACGCAAGGGTCAGTACGCGTATTTGCTGACACCAAAGGGCATTCGCGAAAAGTCACTCCTCACGCACAGCTTCATTGAGCGCAAGCGCGAAGAGTTTGAGGCTTTGAAAGCGGAAATCACAGCTCTTGAAGAAGAGGCCGGCCTTGCGGGTGAAGCGACACCTGCACCAAGGGGCGGCAATCAGTGACTGAACTTACCTGCTTCAAAGCCTACGACGTGCGCGGCGAAATTGGTGTGAATATTGATGAAGACGTTGCCTATCGCATTGGGCGAGCCGTGGCGCAGCATTTCAGTGCAAAATCTGTCGTGATTGGCTTTGATGCGCGCGAATCCAGCCCAGCCTTTGCGGCTGCAGCTGCGCGTGGCGCAATGGACGCGGGCGCAGATGTCTTAGACATCGGCATGGCGGGCACCGAAGAAATGTATTGGGCTGTCACAGAATTTGGCGCCTGCGCGGGCATTGAGGTGACGGCCTCACACAACCCGATCAACTACAACGGCATGAAGATTGTCAAGTCTGGCTCCCGCCCGCTGGAGGATGCCGAGGACTTTCAGAAGATTAAGGTTCTCGCAGTGTCGCAGGAATGGATCAGTCCGGCGCAGACTGGCCAGCTGCGGAATGTCGCTGTCGAGGCGCGCCGGTCATACGCAGACAAAGTCCTAAGCTTTGTCGATGTGGCCAAGCTGCGGCGGCTTAAACTCGTCATCAATTCTGGCAACGGTGCCGCGGGACCGACTGTTGATGAAATTATCGAGCGCCTCAAAGCGCAGGGCGCGCCAGTTGAATTTGTTTGGGTGCACCACGAGCCTGACAGTACGTTTCCTAATGGCATTCCAAACCCCCTCCTTTCAGCGAACCACGCCGCCACCGCGGACGTCGTCCTGCGCGAGGGTGCGGACATGGGCGTGGCCTTTGATGGCGACTTTGACCGCTGCTTCTTCTTTGACGGCGCGGGACGCTTTGTGCCCGGTGAATACGTCGTGGGGCTGCTGGCCGAGATATTTTTAGAGAAGGAAGCGGGCGGCCAAATTGTCCACGACCCGCGCGTTATTTGGAACACGCAAGACATTGTTGCGGCCAGGGGCGGCGTCGCCATTCAATCGAAAACGGGCCACGCCTTTATTAAGCAGACGATGCGCGCGCATGGGGCGGTCTACGGTGGCGAGATGTCGGCGCACCACTACTTCCGCGACTTCGCCTTTTGTGACAGCGGCATGATCCCGTGGCTTCTGGTGGCGGAACTCGTGTCCCATTCGGGCCGCTCACTGGCTGACTGGGTCAGCGGGCGGTTTGGGGCTTTCCCGAGCTCGGGGGAGATAAATTTCCGCGTGGAGGATGCCGGCCCTGCGATTGAGCGAGTGCTCGACGCCCACCGCGGGGACGCGGTTTCGCTTGATGAAACCGATGGCGTGAGCCTCGCCTTTGCGGATTGGCGGTTTAACCTGCGCCGCTCTAACACGGAGCCGCTCGTGCGCCTCAACGTAGAGGGCCGCGGCGGGGCTCAGGGTCTTTCGACAAAAATCTCAAAGATTTCGAATTTGCTTGGCGGGACAGTCGCGTGAGAGCTCCGATAATTTAAGGTTATGGGTAACTCGATTTTAAAAATGCGGATGATGGAGAGAAGCACAGTGATTGACAAAAAGTACGTTTTAGCG
>ENA-OQVM01006341-OQVM01006341.1-marine-metagenome-genome-assembly--contig:-NODE-6341-length-10809-cov-2.989843_pt1 | contig 10809 bp, 10 predicted proteins | sample MGYA00237776_ERZ505498 | MGnify/ENA primary metagenome ERZ505498 (study PRJEB26159, sample SAMN06265151) | marine metagenome | isolation source: Helgoland LTER site | place: Germany:Helgoland, sampling... | reverse complement strand
CCTCCGAAAGTGACGGTCGCCCACATAGATTTCACGAGATGCTACGCTACGACGCCGCAACGATTGACCTGATCCGGCAGCGCTATGGTGCAGACTTGCAGCTTTACCACGGCACATCGCCCAACTTGCGATTGGTGGCTTAAGAAGCCAACCCATAAGAGGCAGCAGCGCGCCCAGCTTTATGTCCCGTGGCCAAGCAACCGGTGATCAAATAGCCGCCGGTCGGTGCGTCCCAATCCAGCATCTCGCCGACGCAGAAAACGCCCGGACGCGATTTAAGCATCAGATCATCAGTCAACGCTGCAAAGCGCACGCCACCAGCGGTCGAGATCGCTTCGTCTATGGGACGCGGGCCGTTATGACGCACTGGCAAAACTTTGATCAATCCGGCCAGATCGTCAGGAAAAGGTCGTCCAAACTCTGACAAAAGCGCCATGCGCAGTGGGTCAAATCGCAGAACCTTGCGTAAATGGTTTGTCAGGCTGGATTTTCCGCGTGGTTTGGCCAGTGCCTTTTGCACACGCTCTAGCGGCCAATCCGGGATTAAATCGATATACAGAACCGCGCCCTCGCGCATCGCACGCGACACACTATAGATACCGCCGCCTTCGATACCCCGTTTTGAAATCACGAACTCGCCACGGGTCGATTGTGATCCCGCAGTAAGACCCACCGCCTTGACCGGTTTTCCCAAATGGGCGGCCATGTGATCAGACCACGTCACCTCAAATCCCATATTCGCAGGCGCAAAAGGTGTCACGTCCGGCAAAAGATGTGCAGCCCATTTGCCGTCCGATCCCAACCGCGCCCAGCTTGCACCGCCCAGCGCCAAGATAGTCACCTTGGGCGACAAGACCCGAGGGCCTTCGGGCGTTGTGAAACAAAGTCCATCATCTGCCCATCCATCCCAATGCCAGCGGGCCATGAATTCAACGCCCATTCCGCCAAGCCGTGCCAGCCACGCCCGCAACAACGGCGATGCTTTCATCGCTTTGGGAAAGACCCGCCCCGTTGATCCGGTGAACAACGGTTGACCCAGATCGGCTGCCCACGCCATCACGTCTTGCGGACCAAACGCCGCGATCGCACCGGCCATCGCTTCGGGCATCGGTGTTCCGTAGGCACTCGCAAAATCGCCATAAGGTTCGTCTTTGGTGATGTTCAGGCCCGACTTTCCTGCCATCAAAAACTTGCGCCCAACCGACGGCATTGCATCGGCCACAAGCACCGAAAGTCCGGCGTTTGCCAACTGTTCGGCAGCCATCAGACCCGCTGGACCCGCCCCAATTACGATTGCATCGGTCATGTTGGCATCTGCCCCTTAATTTCGATCACGCGGTGAGGGTATGGAATTTCAATATTGTTGTCCTTCAGCGCGTTCCAAACAAGGAACAGTACATCGGACGAATACTTGTTTTTGCCGTCATCAATCCCGTTGACCCAAAACTCTACGCAGAAATCGATCCCGCTATCGCCAAACCCGCGCAGCTCGCAGTCTGGCCCTTCGGGTTCTTGCAAGACGCCCGGATGAGTAGAGACTGCCGCCTCGATGATTGCGGGAACTTTGTTGATATCGGTGTCGTAGCTAACTGAAAATGCCACTTCGAGCCGATTGGCAGACCCTGAATCAGAGTAATTCACGACCCGTGTTGTAATGAAGTCCTCGTTCGGGACAACAATCCAGCGGCCGTCATACGTCTCAAGGATCGTCGCGCGCGCTGTCATTTTGATGATCGTGCCCGCCTCGCCGCCGTCAAGTTCGACATAGTCGCCGACTGTCGCTTGGCCCTCGACCATCAGAATTACGCCCGAGATGAAGTTCGACGCGATCTTTTGCAGGCCGAAACCCAAACCCACACCCACGGCACCACCGATCAGCGCCAACGAGCTGAGGCTTATCCCCATCACATTCATCAAGATCAGGAATGCGACAGCAAAGATCGTGAACTCGGTCGCCTTGGTGGCCAATTGCCGGATCGCGGGGCGCATCGGCTGCTGTTCGATATAGGCCGAAGATTGCGATGTAGACCACTGCCCCAGCCAGAACAAAAGGCTGCCTGCAACAAGGCCGCGCACGATTGAAAGCGCGGAAAAACTGATATTGCCCAAATTGACGACCGCTTGATCTAGCGCCACGATGACCTGATCAAGGAACCCAACGGCATAAAGTGCCGCCACGGGGACAAGGATGTACCGTGCCAACATCCGCAAGAACGGGTCGGTGACGATATGCTTAGCCAACGCGCGCGCCGCAAGAAACAAGAACACCCTTTTGCCAAAGGCTATGACCGCACCGGACCCGAACAGGGACCGTGTGACAAGCTCTCCGACGGCGGTAAAGCCGTAAGCCAGCAGCGGCAAAAGCAGGGGCAAAAAGATCAACACGAAGCGCCGCGCCTTGGACAAGATCGAACGGCTTGCGGCTTCTGGGGTCAAAAATTTGATGATACGCGGCTCAATGATCCGGTTCGCTAATCGCGCCAGCAAGTAAGCACCGATCAACAGAGCGAATTGCGACCACGCTGCTGGCGACAACAACCAACCCTGCGCAAGTCCAAGTGCCTGATCAAACGCGTCACGCGCTTGATCCATCAATGTTGTCGAATCCATCGCTGTGCACCCTTTGCGGTTGTCGTCTGCATGCTGTGCCATTTGGCACGCCACAAGTCTATGCAATCATGCCTTTGATCGCGGCGACATGGCTCTTGTCGGCCGATTGTACATCTTGCCCCAGCGTCAACGCTGTAGAAAGCAAATCCTCCGCAGGCACAATTCGGTCAACTAACCCCCACCCTAGCGCCTCGTCTGCTTGTACTTTTTGTCCGGCCATCAAAATGCACTTTGCACGCGCAGGCCCGATTAATTGCACCAGCCTTGCCGGATCAGACGGCTGCGGCAAAAAACCCAGTTTCATCACCGGATAAAAGAACTTGGCTGTTGGCACAGCGATCCGCAGATCACAGGCCAAGACCATCCCAAAAGCCCCGCCAGCTACTGTGCCGTTTAATGCAGCAATGCTAAGCCCCGAAAGCGCAGCAATTGCCGCTGACAATCTTTCCCAGACGGGATCAGTCGCGAGCCCAGCGCGCGCCGCATCTAAATCGGCACCCGCACTGAAAACGGGTCCCGTACCCGTCAGGATAAACAGCTTGGCCGACTGTGCCGCAGTGGCAATGTCCGCGAGTTCTGTCAGCATTTCACGGGTAAGTGCGCCTGCTTTATCAGGCCGATCAATCGTGACAGTCCATGTGTCAGCATCTTGGCTGTGATGGATCATATCAGGCCAACCTTGGCGCGAATTGCATCTTCCCGCAGGCTTATGTCTGTCCCCAGATATGCGTCTGCTTGGGCACTACACATCCAAAGCAAAGTCCGCGCGGGCCATTCGGGTGGAATATGCACTGACCAGTCCAACTGGCTGATCGGATTAATCCCCGACGCTTTGATCTCGCGCTGCATTTGTGTTGCCACAGTTCCGGGCGACAGGCCCATGATCCGCAACCCCTTATCGCGGCATTCTAGGTCGGCTGCGCGGGTCAGCATGTAAACACCCGCCTTGGAGCTACAGTAGGCTGACCAACCCTCGACAGGGCCATGCGCTGCACCAGACGAGATGTTGATGATCGTGCCGCCACCTTGCGCGATCATCCCCGGCACGGCGGCATGCAGGCCGTACATCACCCCTTTGAGGTTGATATCAATGGTTTGCCCCCATTTTTCGGGGTCAGTGTCTTGCAGATTTCCGATTGGATCAACAACGCCTGCATTATTAATTAACACATCCAACTGACCAAAAGTCGCGATCGTGGTGGCGACCGCTGCACTAATATCACTGTATTTTGAAACGTCACACGGGATTGCAATCGCCCGTTCGCCAATCTCTTGGGCAAGGGCGCTGATATCGGCGGTACTTCGCGCAATAAGGGCCACGTTGGCGCCAGCATCAGCAAAAACACGGGCTGCAGCGGCACCAATTCCGCGACTTGCCCCTGTAATCAGCACTGTTTTGCCGCTCATATTCATGTTTTTCACACTTATCCCTTTCGAACCGTCTGCTGGGTGGCTACTTATTGCCTAATAGTATCGACCGAAGGGTGCATCATAGGAAGCCCCTGCTCGGTTCGAAAGATGTATATTGAAAGGGACGACAATGACCTATTCGACTGGATTGCGCAGCGCCGTTTGTGCCGCCGCTTTGATTGCGGGCAACGCCGCACATGCTGATTTGACCGCTTCTCAGGTTTGGGAGGACTGGCGCGCGCAGCTAGAGCTTTACGGCGAGGATAGCGTGTCAATCGAAGCGGTAGACACCTCTAGCGGTACGGTCACAGTCCGCGATCTGTCCCTTACATTCACAGATGAAGAGATGGTCGCCAAGACAATGATTGGCGACATCAATTTCAATGAGCAAGCAGACGGATCTGTTCGAGTGACAATGGATGAACAGTTCCCCATTACGTTCACAACGGCAGACAACGTGGTCGTCAAAATCATGATGGCCCAAGAAAACTTGGAGATTACCGTCAGCGGCGTACCTGAATTGATGGAATATGATGTCACCGCCGATAGCTATTCCATCGCCTTTCAAGAGGCGGTTGATGGGGATGTGACAATCAATGGTGATGCACAGATGACCGCCACGGATCTTGCCGCGTCGTATACTGTTGCGACGGGCGCAATGCGCGACATCTCAAGTACCTCTTCGATTGGTGCGCTTGATCTCTTGGTTGATTTCCAAATCCCGGGTGGCAACAGCGAGTACATCACCGCCGCAGCCAAGATTAGTGACATGCGCACCCAAAGCGAAGTAACCATGCCACTTCCCGAAGATATCACGGACCCCGATGATCTGTTCGCGAACGGTTTCTCGCTGGCTGGTGGTTATATCATCGATAACGCAGACTATGTTTTCGACATCAATGCCGAAGGCGACCAGACAGCCGGTTCCGTCAGCACAGGCATGGTAACCCTGACGGGCGAATTAAATTCACAAACGGTCGGATACGATTCGCAAACCCTCGATATGTCGGTGAATCTGCAAACCAATCAGGTCCCTTTCCCGATCAATGTAGAGATGGGCGAATATGGCACTGGATTTCGTATGCCGGTGGGCGCAGCAGATGCGCCGTCCGATTTTGGTTTCAAATTCGATTTAGTCGATCTGGTTGTAGGGGATGCCCTTTGGGGTTTGTTTGATCCAAACGGCGTTCTGCCTCGTGATCCTGCAACATTGCAAATTGCACTCAGTGGTAAAGCAAAAGCTTTGTTCGACATAATGGACCCAAATGCGGAACCCGTGTTGGGCGAAGATGGCATGCCGTTCGAACTGTCATCAGTGTCGCTTGATACGCTGAAAATCATGGCAGCTGGCGCGTTGTTCACAGGCACTGGTGCCTTCAACTTTGACAACTCGGACACCCAGACCTTTGCGCCGCTGCCCCGCCCCGAAGGCGATGCAACCTTTGAAATCACAGGCCTGAACAAGTTGCTTGATAACCTTGTTGCGATGGGTCTGGTCCCAGAGCAGGACATCATGGGTCCACGCATGATGATGGGTATGTTCGCCCGTTCAACTGGCGATGATCAGATGGCGATTGACGTTGAAGTCACGCCAAGCGGTCAGGTCAACGTGAACGGCAACCGCGTCCGCTAAATCGAAAACCGAAACTTGAGGGGCGCGGGTGGTAACATCTGCGCCCTTTTCGTTTGCCCCCTGACCTTGCGGGGGGCAGCTGTGCGCACTAGGTCTAGGCCAAGCAAAGGACATCTGATGACCCAATCTCTTTCCGACCTTTCCGATCAAATCCTCGCCGCCGCCCGCCGCGCCGGAGCCGATGCCGCTGATGCGATCGCCGTTGATGGCACGTCGCTGTCGATCACAGTGCGCGAAGGCGCATTGGAACAAGCAGAACGCTCCGAAGGGATCGACATTGGCTTGCGCGTTTTTGTCGGAAAGCGGCAGGCTTGCGTGTCATCCTCTGACACCAAACCCGCCACGCTGAACCAGATGGCAGAACGCGCGGTCGCGATGGCCAAAGAAGCACCCGAAGACCCGTATGCAGGCCTTGCTGATCCCTCGCAGCTAACGACCAATATTCAAACAGAAACGCTGGAATTGTTCGACCCCAGCGACGAACCTGACCCCGCCGCTTTGCAAGAGGACGCGACCCGCGCCGAAGCTGCCGCTTTGCGCAACTCTGGCATCAGCCAAGTCCAATCCGCTTCTGCCGGATATGGCCGCCGCCGCATTCATTTAGCCGCTTCCAACGGATTTTCCGCAGGCTATGCCCGCAGTGACCGTGGCCTGTCTTGTGTGGCAATCAGCGGTACAGGCGCAGGAATGGAACGTGACTATGATTACGACAGCCGTGTGTTTCAGGCCGACCTGCGCGACGCAGAAGAAATCGGGCGCATCGCTGCAGAGCGCGCGGTTGAACGCATCGGGGCGAAAAAGCCGAAAACAGGCGCTTACCCCGTCTTGTTTGACGAACGTGTTGCCAGCGCATTGATCGGCAGCCTGCTACAAGCAACCAACGGCATGATGATCGCGCGCGGCTCTAGCTGGTTGCGCGATGCAATTGGCGAACAGGTTTTGCCAAGCGGCCTATCGGTCATCGAAAACCCGCACCGCGCCCGCGTGACCGGATCGCGATTGTTTGACGCCGAAGGTTTGGCCACATCGCAGCGGTCCATCGTGGAAAACGGTATTCTGACAGGATGGACACTTGATCTGGCGACCGCGCGTAAACTTGGGATGCAAAGCACGGCAAACGCCGCACGCGGCACCAGTTCGCCGCCGTCACCTAGCCTGACCAACGTCAGCCTGACCCAAGGGCACCAAACACGGGAAGAACTGATCAAGGACATGGGCACCGGCCTGTTGGTGACCTCAATGATCGGCTCTACCATCAACCCGAACACAGGTGACTATTCACGCGGTGCGGCTGGTTTCTGGGTCGAGAACGGCGAGATTACATATCCGGTGAACGAGTGCACCGTCGCAGGCAATCTGCGCGACATGCTTAAAACCATCATTCCAGCCAATGACGGGCGCATGCATCTGTCACGGGTTGTTCCATCGCTGCTGGTGTCGGGGCTTACCCTTGCCGGAGACTGATGTCGCGCTGCTGACCGACGCAGCACGCCATGCAGGTGAAATCGCAAAGAAGTACTTTCAGAATGACCCTAGCGTCACTGATAAACCGGGCGGTGCTGGCCCGGTAACCGAAGCCGATTTGGCAGTGAACGCCATGCTTGAATCGTCGCTCCGGCTAGAGCGTACTGACTACGGCTGGCTGTCAGAGGAAACCGAAGACAACGCCGCAAGACTGAAAACAAAACGGCAGTTCGTGATTGATCCGATCGATGGGACCCGCGCATTCATCAACCATAGCAAAGATTGGGCGCACGCATTGGCCGTTGTCGAAGACGGCGTCGTGATTTCGGCTGTCGTTTATCTGCCGATGCACGACCTGATGTTCGCCGCAACAAAGGGTGGCGGCGCCACGGTCAATGATGTGCCGATCAAGGTCACGCAGGCAGGACTTGAAGGTGCGACAGTTCTTGGCGCAAAACCCAACTTCGACGCCCGTTTTTGGAAAGACGGCATTGTTCCTGATGTAGAGCGCGTCTTTCGGTCCTCACTTGCCTATCGCCTTTGTTTGGTCGCACAAGGACGGTTTGACGGGATGCTAACCCTGCGACCCAGTTGGGAATGGGATATCGCCGCAGGCGCGCTGATCATCGAAGAAGCAGGCGGCACCGTCTCTGACCAACACGGCGCACCCCTGAAATTCAACAATTCGCACCCACAAGTCCCCGGTGTTTTGGCGGCAGGACAGACACTGCATGCCGCCCTCGCTGCCAGACTTGAGCAGCAACCCGCAAACACCTAGAGTGTGCGCAACAACCAGAACTCACAAAGGTTTCCCCATGACACAGCGCTTACATCTCGTCTTTGGCGGAGAATTGATCGACCCCAGCAAAAACGCGTTCAAGGACGTCGACGCAATTGATATCGTCGGCATGTTTCCCGATTATGAAACCGCCTATAACGCTTGGAAAGGTGCCGCCCAGCGCACAGTTGATAACGCGCATATGCGCTATTTCATCGCGCACATTCACCGTTTGCGTGACGAAGAGAAACCTGCTTCACCGACTGAAGAGCTTGACAGCTAACCATTTCGCTTAGGACCTTTCATGGCAAGATCCCTGTCCATTGCAGCCTATGTGGCCAACTTGGGATCAGCCGAACAATCCGGAAAGCTGATTGCGCAACCGCCCCGTCCAAAAGGGACGATCATTTGGGCGCGGTGCTGTGATCCCGATCAATTAACCGCCGTGGAAACACTGGAACGGAAATTATCGGTAGACGGTGATCCGATACATGTGGTTGCAACCTTACGAGACTGGCAGACAGAATACGCGGCCCGCGCCCTGCCAGAACCTCAAGGAAAAGAGGCTATTCGGGCATTTATTGCCCATTGGCGCCCCGCAATGTGCGTTTGGGTTAAGGGCGATCTAGACCCGCTACTTATGGCAGAAATACGCAGTGCCAGCCTGCTCAGCATTCTCGTAGACGCAACCACCGAAGGCTTGGAAAACGTCGCTGGTCGTTGGGTTCCAGGTGCGATGCGTTCAATGTTGTCCCAATTCGAGGCCGTCTGGGCGCTTGATCAAGCCGCCGCTGACGGACTGGTACGCGCAGGAACCCCCGAGGATACGATCCTCGTGACCGGTGCCATGGAAGACTGCGCGCCTACCTTACCCTGTGACGAAACAGAGCGGAGCGATCTTGCCCATGCAATCGGCACGCGTCCGGCCTGGCTGGCCGCCGCAGCGCAGGCTGATGAATGGGATGACCTTTGCATCGCGCAAAAAATCGCCAGCCGCACGGCACATCGGCTTTTGTCGATCATCGTACCCGCTGATCCAAAAGCTGCCGCCCCGATGGCAGATCAAATGCGTCAACTTGGGTTTCAGGTGGCACTACGCTCTGAACAGTATGATCCTTCGGATGTGACGCAAATCTACATTGTTGATACCGAAGAAGAGCTGGGACTGTGGTACCGGATCGCACCGATCACCTATATGGGTGGAACGCTTCATGGCGAAACTTGCTGTGATCCCTTCGAGGCGACAGCATTAGGATCAGCCGTGCTCTATGGCCCGCATGTGGCGCCATTTCAGCGCCGTGCGGCACGACTGAATGAAGCTGGCGCATCGCGGTTCATTCAAACCGGTGCGGAGCTTGGGCCCGCAATCGAAAGTCTATTGTCAGTCGATAAAACAGCGCAGCTTGCCCATAACGCATGGGATGTGACGTCGCGCGGGGCGAATGTCACAAACCGGATTGCGGCGTTTATCCAGCTTCGCTTGGAAGAATTGGTTCCTTGATGCGCGCTCCTTTATTTTGGTTCACTGCCCCCGATAGACCGTCGTTTCTGGCACGAATGCTAGCCCCAGTGGCTGCTCTCTATGCGATTGGCACAGCACGGCGCTTGCGCGGCATGCCCAAGATAACGCCGACGGTTCCGATCATCTGTATTGGCAATATCAACGCAGGGGGTACTGGCAAAACGCCGACGACGATTGCGTTGATTGAACGCTTGATTGCCCGTGGGCACACGCCGCACGTTGTATCACGCGGCTATGGCGGTAGCCTTGAAGGGCCTGCACGCGTTGATGAACGAACGCACAAAGCAGATCAAACAGGTGATGAGCCGTTATTGCTGGCGGCATTTGCGCCGACTTGGGTCGCCAAGGACCGCGCCGCAGGTGTCCAATGCGCCCAAGATGCAGGCGCGGATGTCGTGCTGCTTGATGATGGTTTTCAGAACCCTGACGTCGCCAAGGATTTATCGATTGTCGTCGTGGATGCGATGCGCGGATTTGGCAACGGGCGGGTGATGCCTGCGGGCCCTTTGCGCGAAACGGTTGATGCTGGAATGAAGCGTGCCGATCTGGTGTTGTCGATTGGACCGCCTGCGGCGCAAGACCGCTTTGCCGCGCAGTGGTCATTTGATGTTCCGCACCTGGTCGGACATCTGGCACCGTTGCCCACAGGCATGCCTTGGCGCGATCTCAAGCTTTTGGCTTTTGCGGGCATCGGCCACCCCGAAAAGTTCTTTGTCACCTTGCGCGATATGGGTGCCAACCTTGTGCGGACACAGGCGCTTGGTGATCACCAACCGCTGACAGATGCGCTAATGAAACGACTGGAAATCGAGGCAGCAGCGCAGCGCGCCCAGCTTGTGACAACCGAAAAAGACGCAGTGCGTCTGCCCGATAGTTTCCGCATGAAAGTGCTGACTTTGCCTGTGCGCCTGCAACTGGTCGATTGGGCCCCGATCGATGATGCTTTTGTCAGGCTCGGACTTTAGTCCAGTAAATCCTGATGTTGCCCCAGCTTTGGTGAAGCTGTCGTCGCCGTGCTTTCTGCGTCCGAAAACACAATCGGCAAACGAACCGATGGCACACCGTCCAGATCAATCTGCATTCCGCGATGAACGACCTGCGGATCAGCAAAAGTTTCAGCCATATCGTTGATCGGACCCGCCGGAACACCGTGCGCTTCGCAGGCGGCAAGCAGGTCAAGCTTCGTCCATTGCGAGGTCTTTGCAGACAGCAATTTGTCCAGCGCATGCCGATTGGCCAAGCGGGCAGCATTGGTGGCATAATCGGAATGCGCTGCCAGTTCAGGCAAGCCCAATAACGCGCAGAACTGGCGATATTGCCCGTCATTGCCGCTGGCGACGATGATGTGCCCATCCGCACAATCAAACACTTGGTACGGCACAATATTGGGGT
>ENA-OQVM01006340-OQVM01006340.1-marine-metagenome-genome-assembly--contig:-NODE-6340-length-10813-cov-2.912258_pt1 | contig 10813 bp, 10 predicted proteins | sample MGYA00237776_ERZ505498 | MGnify/ENA primary metagenome ERZ505498 (study PRJEB26159, sample SAMN06265151) | marine metagenome | isolation source: Helgoland LTER site | place: Germany:Helgoland, sampling... | reverse complement strand
CAATGTGACAGTAGCGGGCATGGTGGCTGGTTTTGGCGGCGCATGGTTCACGTTGGGGTCTGTCGGGCGCTTTGACGAAGGCATGACCGGCGGGCGTGGATTTATCGGATTGGCCGCGATGATTTTCGGGCGCTGGCATCCGGTCGGCGCATTGGCTGCCGCATTGGTATTTGGATTCGCGGATTCGTTGCAGCAAAAACTGGCCTTGCTACAAACGCCCATCCCGTCCGAATTTCTGGCAATGGCCCCTTATATCGCCACAATTATTGTCGTTGCGGGGCTCGTAGGACGGGCACGTGCACCAGCAGCTGACGGCAAACCTTACGTTAAGGAATGACACCACACGAAATTGATCCTGATCAATGTTGCGGGTGCTGGTGCTTTTAGAATGACGGCAACTCTGATCGATCAGAGACCTGTTATTCATATCAAAGGAAACCAGATGTCCTACCCTGTGAACATGAACGTCAAACCGCATGTGTCCGCATTTTTTGACGAGGCCACGAACACCATCAGCTATATCGTCCGCGAACCCGATGGGGACCACTGCGCGATTATCGACAGCGTGATGGACATTGATTACGCTGCAGGCCGGATCACCTTTGACAGCGCTGATGCTTTGATCGCGGATGTGGAACATCGCGCCTTAAAACTGGATTGGATCATCGAGACCCACGTCCATGCAGATCACCTGAGTGCGGCACCCTATATTCAAGATAAACTGGGTGGAAAAATCGGTGTTGGCGAGAAAATAACGGTCGTTCAGGACGTGTTCGGCAAGGTGTTTAACGAAGGCACCGAATTCCAGCGTGATGGGTCGCAGTTTGATGCGCTATTCAAGGACGGTGACACTTATCAGATTGGCGAAATGCAGTGCTTTGCGATTGCGACACCGGGTCATACACCCGCTTGCATGGTGCATGTGATCGGCGACGCTTGTTTTGTTGGTGACACATTATTTATGCCTGATAGCGGCTCTGCGCGCGCGGATTTCCCCGGTGGTGATGCCGGTGTGCTGTACGACAGCATCCAAAAAGTACTGTCTTTGCCCGACGACATGCGGTTGTTCATGTGCCACGACTACGGCCCAAACGGGCGCGATATCAAATGGGAAACCACAGTCGCCGAGGAAAAAGCCCACAACATTCATGTCGGTGGTGGCAAAAGTCGTGATGACTTTATCAAGTTCCGCACCGAACGGGACGCGCAATTGGACATGCCAAAGCTGATTATCCCCTCACTGCAAATCAACATGCGTGCGGGCGAAGTCCCAAAGGACAAAGACGGCAATAAGATGCTCAAAGTTCCGCTGAACACGCTTTGAAAGGTGGATATGATGGACATTAAAAAACTCACATCAGAGATTTCGGTCGCGCCGCAAATAAATCCTGCCGATATGAAGGCGATCAAGGATCAGGGGTTCCGCGCAATTATCTGTAACCGCCCGGATGGCGAAGGCGCAGACCAACCCACCTTTAAAGAGATCGAAGCGGCAGCCGGCAAGCACGGGCTCGACGCGGCCTATTTGCCTATCGTGGCGGGTAAAGTTGGCGATGATGATGCGGATTGCTTTGCTGATCTGATGACTGAATTGCCCGGTCCGGTTTTGGCGTATTGCCGCACGGGCACACGGTCGGCGACATTGTGGTCTTTGACGCAAGCCAAAACATTGAGTGTCGCGCAAATCCTGAGTGCGACCAAGGCCGCAGGTTACGATATGGCCGGTGTCGTACGCCGCATTGCCAACGGGGGCAAAACGCCAACTGATACCGGTGACGCTAGCTATGATGTCGTCATCGTCGGCGGCGGCGCGGCAGGTATTGCGGTTGCCGCCAGTTTAAAGGTCCGCAAGCCGGGACTAGAGATAGCACTGATCGATCCGGCGGAAATTCACTATTACCAACCCGGTTGGACCATGGTCGGCGGCGGTATTTTCGAGGCGCAGGACACTGTGCGCACAATGGGCAGCCTGATTCCCAAAGGGGTTCACTGGCTGAAATCAGCGGTCGCAGCCTTTGAACCCAAAGACGATGCCATCATTTTGGACGGCTGCCGCGTCGTGAAATACAAACGATTGATTGTCTGCCCCGGCCTGAAGCTGGATTGGGGCAAGGTCGACGGTTTGGTGGAAACGCTCGGCAAGAATGGCGTGACCTCGAATTACCGCTATGATCTGGCACCTTACACGTGGGAGCTGGTCAACGGCATGAAGGAAGGCCGCGCGATTTTCACCCAGCCACCGATGCCCATTAAATGCGCAGGTGCGCCGCAGAAGGCGATGTATTTATCGGGTGATGCGTGGTTCCGGCGCGGCGTGTTGAAAGACATTGATATCCAATTCAACAACGCTGGTGGGGTGCTGTTCGGGGTCAAGGACTATGTGCCTGCACTTGAGAAATACGTCAAAAAATACAGTGCTGAGCTAAACTTCTTCCACAATCTGGTGGCTGTTGATGGTCCCGCCAAGAAAGCATGGTTCGACGTCGCAAGGCCCGACACGCCTGTTGAGCGGGTCGAAATGGAATTCGACATGATGCACGTCTGTCCACCGCAATCTGCGCCTGACTTTATCAGGGTTTCACCATTGGCTGATGCGGCGGGCTGGGTGGACGTGGATCAGTCAACACTGCGCCACAAGACCTATGAAAACATCTGGTCATTGGGCGATGTGATGAACGCGCCAAATGCCAAGACTGCCGCGGCGGCTCGTCTACAGGCGCCGATTGTCGCGGCAAACGTCGTCGCAGACATCAATGGCCGCGCACCGGTGGCGCAGTACAATGGCTATGGATCATGCCCACTGACGGTTGAACGCGGCAAGATTGTCTTGGCTGAATTCGGCTATGGCGGCGCTTTGCTGCCCAGTTTCCCCAAGTTCTTGATCGACGGGACCCAACCATCGCGGTTGGCGTGGCTTTTAAAGGAAAAGCTGCTTCCGCCGATTTATTGGCGTGCGATGCTGAAAGGGCGTGAATGGATGGCCAAGCCCGAAAAAATCAGCGCACGCTAGCATGAACAGCAATGTCTGATCATCTTATCCGCCTGGTGCCGATCCTGACATGGGCGCGCGACTATGATCGCGCGACCTTTGGAGATGACCTGATCGCGGCCCTGATCGTTACGATCATGCTGATACCGCAATCGCTTGCCTATGCATTGCTTGCGGGGTTGCCGCCAGAGGCAGGGCTATACGCGTCAATCGTACCGATTTTGTTGTATACTGTCTTTGGCACTAGCCGCAGTTTGGCGGTTGGCCCTGTCGCGGTGGTGTCGCTGATGACCGCCGCTGCTTTAAGCAATATCGTCGAGCAAGGCACTGCGGGTTATGCTGTTGCCGCGCTATCTTTGGCCGGATTGTCAGGGATGATGTTGCTATTGCTAGGGCTGTTTCGATTGGGTTTTCTGGCGAACTTTCTGTCGCATCCAGTGATTTCCGGCTTCATCACTGCATCTGGCTTGATCATTGCCGCCAGCCAGTTGCGCCACATCTTTGGGATCGATGCAGAAGGGCACAACTTGCTGGATCTGATCGTATCCGTTGTGATGCATTTGCCCCAAATAAATTTGCCAACAGCTGTGATCGGTGTTGGTGCGACGGTATTTTTGTTTTGGGTGCGCAAAGGGCTAAAGCCTGCGCTGCGCGGTATCGGTCTGGGTGAAACTGCTGCGGATGTGGCGACCAAGGCAGGTCCTGTTGTGGCCGTCGTGGCGACAACCGTCGCTGTCTGGACATTGGACTTGGCGCAGGCAGGCGTGCAGATCGTTGGCACTGTTCCGCAAAGCCTGCCTCCCTTTACGCTGCCATCCTTTTCGCCTGCGTTGTTGCAGCAACTGGTGCTGCCCGCCTTTATGATTTCGGTCATCGGCTTTGTTGAATCGATTTCAGTTGCGCAAACGTTGGCGGCGAAAAAACGGCAGCGGGTTGATCCCAACCAAGAGCTTATTGGTCTTGGCGCGGCCAATCTGGGCGCTGCATTTACGGGCGGTTTTCCGGTTACGGGTGGGTTTTCGCGGTCCGTTGTAAATTTTGACGCCGGCGCAAGAACGCCTGCGGCTGGCGCATTTACTGCAATTGGACTGGCGATTGCAGCAGTCGGGTTGACCCCGCTTATCTATTTTTTACCCAAAGCTACGCTGGCCGCGACGATCATTGTGGCGGTACTTAGCCTTGTTGATTTCAGTATTTTGCGGCGCAGCTGGGACTATGCGCGCGCAGATTTCATGGCGGTAATTGCGACAATTTTGGTGACGCTGTCAGTTGGCGTCGAAGCGGGCGTTTCCGCCGGAGTTGCCCTGTCGATCTTGATGCATCTTTATGTCTCGTCGCGTCCTCATATCGCCGAAGTCGGACTGGTTCGTGGCACTGAGCACTTTCGCAACATCCACCGCCACACGGTTCAGACAGATCCGCGCATCCTGACCTTGCGATTGGACGAAAGCCTGTATTTCGCCAATGCGCGATTTCTGGAGGACGTGATCCTTGCGCGGCTCGCCGGTGACGACCAAATCGAACACATCATCTTGCAATGCAGCGCCATTAACGAAATCGACCTCAGTGCGCTGGAAACACTAGAGGCGATCAACGAGCGGCTGTCAGAAATGGGCGTAAAACTGCACCTGTCAGAGGTGAAAGGCCCCGTTATGGATCGGCTTGAGCATGGTCACTTTCTGGAGCATCTTTCTGGCAAGGTCTTTATGTCGCAATACGAGGCCGCGTGTTTTGCGGGCCTAAAGCCAGATCGGCCCGTTCATGCCGACACATAGTCAGCTATGTGATATCGCGGCCTCTAATGCCAGCTTGGCCATGCATAGCTTGTAGCAGTGGGCAAATTCCGGGCAGGCCACACAATCATCCCATTCTGCGATGTCGGTTTGCACGCTCTTTTGGGATCGCGCTAACCCGGCGGATTCCAGTTCGAACGCGAAAACCTTGCCTTGCATTTTGTCGTTCATCTCAAAGTGTAGGCTATCGTGAAACATCGTGCCGTAGCAGTGTTTGTGCTGTGTCATGCGACACCTCCTGAGTTTTTATTTGATGCGGGTTTCAAAAATGCGCCAATCTCGGCCGTGCTCAAGACCCGTCCGCTTGATACGACTTTCTCGTCGATCACAAGTCCGGGTGTGGACATGATCCCGTAGCCTGCAATCGCGACGATGTCGGTCACCTTTTCAATCCCGGCGTCTATGTCTGCGGCCTGCAACGCAGCCTTCGTATTTTCCGCCAAGGCCACGCACTTTTTGCAACCAGAGCCCAATATCTTGATGATCATTCGGTATCTTCCTTTTCAGATGAACAGATGCGCGGTGGCGTTAAAAATATAGCCAATCAGTATGATACCAAAAGTAACAACGCCGATGAACACAGCCAGCAGTGGTAGCTTTACAACCCGCTTGAGCATAATCATTGATGGCAACGACAGGGCCGTAACGGCCATCATAAAGGTCAAAGCGGTTCCCAACCCTACGCCCTTTTGCACCAATGCTTCTGCAATCGGCAACGCGCCAAAGATGTCAGCATACATCGGCACCCCTGCGACCGTTGCGACCAAAACGGACCACCATTTGTCCTGCCCTAAAAGGGCGGAAATGAAGGCTTCTGGCACCCAATTGTGGATCGCGGCACCGATACCCACGCCGATAAAAACATAGACCCAGACCCGATGCGCGATTTCACTCACTTGCTCGGCGGCGTAAGTCAGCCGCTCGCGCCGGCTGATCGCACCATCATTGTCGTGGTCACGGACGGGGCTTTGATAGACGAAGTCCGCGACCTGATTTTCGAGCTTGAGATAGCCAATCAAAGTGCCGCCTAGCACAGCCAAAACCAACCCGATTGCCACGTAGGCCAAGGCGATGCTCCAGTTGAAAACACTGGCCAGCAAAACGACCGACGCCAAGTCTACCAATGGGGACGAGATCAGGAACGAAAACGTCACGGCCAACGGCAAACCCGCGCTGGTAAAGCCGATGAACAACGGGATTGAGGAACATGAACAAAACGGTGTGATGGTGCCAAGAAGTGCTGCGAGAATATTTGTCCTAAGACCCTGTCGCTGCCCCAGAATACGGCGGGTGCGTTCGGGCGGGAAATAGCTTTGCACATATGAAATACTGAAGATGAGGACCGACAGTAGGATGAATATCTTGACTACATCGTAAATGAAAAAGTGGATACTTGCCCCGATCCGGCTGGCTGGATCCATGCCAAACAAGTCACGCACCAAAATCGTCACAAGATCCGATAACCACTGCATGCGCAGCAACTGATCATTCAGCAAAGTCAGGATATTGGTCATGCGAGGTACTCCGCTCGGGGACGCAAATCAGTTTTAGTGGAGCCAGAAAGGTGCGACTTTGACACTGCGCAAAGCGATACCGCCGCCTCTGGGTGACAGCGGCGGCGGTATATTTGTGTATAAGGGACTAGTCGGCGACGAAGCCGCCGGTGAAGTTGTCAGCGCCTAGGCCAACTTCACCAAACGCCGCACCACCCACAACAGTCGGAACCTGAGCTGGAGCACCACCGAAGAAAGAACCGTCTAACTGGATATCCGTGACATAGTCGGTCCCACCATTGTTCAAGGTGCCCTCCAGTCCGCCAGCGATGGATGCACCCAAAATATTTCCGCCGTTCAAAACAAGCGAACCTGTATAGGCACCATCTGTTTCATGCTGAAAGCCTGTTGCGCCACCGGTGATCGTGCCACTGTCGCCAGGGTTAAAGTCCACGTCGAGCGTCAACTCGCCAATGAAACCGTCGCCATCCAAAAGACCGCCAACATACCCTGTGTATTGCGCCGTGGCGTCGTCTGGCAAATCGTCGCGTTCAGCCGCAAGCGACTCGCCAGTATCAAGGTTCACGATAGTATCTGCCATTGCTGTGGCCTCGGCACTCAAGGTCGCGAAACTCTTGGGTACGTTGTTACCGGGGTCGGTGTCATCGTTGTCATTGCTGGCGCAGCCAGCAGCCAGCGCAATCGCCCCGGCTAGTGCTACGTGCATAAGTGGATAAGTCATTTTCTTGTTCTCCTTAATGCGTGTCTGTTGTGGCGGTCTGCCAGTTCCGTGCAAAAAGCCGGCTGATTGGCGACCGCCACAAACGTTGGGTTCAATTGAGGATGACCTACGCCATGGCCATAGGTTCGATTGGATCGATGAAGTCGATGAAGTCGAATTGATCGATTTCGGTTTGGCTGACACCGCGCAAAATCAGGCTATCGCTGCCGAAACTGATCTGAACCGAACTGCTGCCACGATAGTCAGCGAAGGTCAGATCTTCGTAGGACATCCCATCAAGTGCGATGACGTCGACACCGTCTTCGAAGTCATAAACGAAGTCTCTGGACCCGCCGACGGCAAGGACAAATTCGTCCGCTCCAGCGCCACCAAAGAGCCGGTCGTATCCGGCGCCACCGTCCAGCACGTCGTCTCCTTCAAGACCATAGAGGTAGTCATTACCGCCTAGGCCTACGATGTAATCGCTGCCTGCGGTTCCAACCAAGACGTCCGCGTTTGGCGTGCCTTCGACCAAGTTGAACTCAGGCTCTACTGGCGGATCAACAGGACCTTCGTCATCATTGTCTTCTTCGGCCCCTGGGGTCAGGGCAAGGATATCACCTTCGATGTCCAGTTCCTCGGTCACGCCCTCAAGGACGGCGACCTGCACAAAGCCCTCTTCAATGACGGCACCATCGCGGTCGACAGAAATCACAAGATTGCCATTAACGACTTCTTGATAGACGGTCGCATCAAATGTGGTGTCATTGACGCCCAACCCGATCAGGCCCAATGTATCCAGCCCAACTGTAAAGTCAGTGATTGTGCTGCTGGTAAGCGCGCCGCCATTGGACGAACCATAGCTGACCACGAACAGATCACCGCCATCGCCACCGGTCAGCGTGTTGTCGCCAAGACCAACCAAATAGTCAGAACCGGTTGTACCGACGAACGCTTCACCACGTGCAATGAATGGAATTTCTTCGTAGTTCATCAGCAGTTCAGTGCTGTAGATCGTCGCAGGCTTGATGTCGCCTTTGATATAAACGGCCATGTCGAAGTCGTTGGAGTAATTCACCCCGTTCTCGGACACATCGCCAGACTTGTTCTGCCAGCCAGCGCTGATCGACAGTGGTGATACTTCAGTACCCCAGTCGAGCAAATTGATGACTGTCTGCGTGTCGTCCCCAACCTCGTATTTCACCTCGTCTTTGGTCGGCGGTGGAACATCACCAGGGTCTAGTGGGATCACGACAGACGGCAAGTCCTGACCATATTTGTCAGGCTGTAGACGCCAGCGTGGGCCAGAGTCCCCGGGTGTTTCAGGGTCTGTATCGGCCTGAAACGGTTCGCGATCCATCGTTGTGTACCACGCCAATGTAAAGCCTGCAGCGCCGTCAGACGCGCCGATCTCACCCATGTCGCTTGCGGCCCACTCTGCGGCCAGCTTTGAATCCTTAAGAATTGTTCCGGCTTCGTAGAGCGTCCCATCGCCAGCATAGTAGGGGTCGGTTGTTGCCCATACAGTGCGGCCGATCTCGCCGTCATAGTCCTCTATGATTTCGTAGGTTGGCAACGTACCGATCGCGGCTTCGTTCTCATAGTCTTCGGGCCGGATTTGATCATTGGGGTTGTTGGTCAGCGTGTGTAGCACAACCAGTTCGGCTGCCGTGATCTGGTACAAGACGCGAAGGTCATCGTCCTCATTGCTAACTTCTTGATAGGCACTCCAATCATCAGGAAGATCAAGCGTGGCTTCCACACGGACGTCATTGGGCTTTTTGATCGTGTTGCCCCAGCGGTAAAGCAGCTTGCCATCGTCCTTGAGCGTGACCGAATAGTCGGTGCTTACGGCGATGTTCTTGTCAATCTCGGTCTCGTTGGGTTCCAATACGTCTTTGATGTCAATGACGCCGTCGCCATTGATATCGCCTGCGCCGCCTGCGAGCCCTTCAAGCTCTGCAATGACGTCGCGCACGGCAACACCGTCGTATTCGCCGCCGACCACAAACAAGTTGTTATCAAGCGGATAAAGCGCGGGTGTGCCATCGGCTGCCAGCGGAATAATATCGCCGTCAGCTTCGTTATAAATGCCGTCATTATTCGCGTCAAAACCGGGTGTTACCTGATCCGACAGAACATTTTGCATGGTGACGTAATGTTCGGTGCTGGCCTTTACGGTTGAACCGCCAAGACCGGCTAGCCAAGTGCCAAAGACAGCAGGCGTCTTGAATGTTTCCGTGGGCGAATCCGAAATCACCAGACCGATGATTTCATCGCCATCCATCGCATTGCCAGCCCAGCCTTCGGCATAATCGCCGTCCAAAGACTTCTGCTCGGCGTTTTCAAAATCCGAAACGTAGTACCCGAATTCACTATCGATCCGATAAAGCGTTGTCCCGTCGGCGTCTTTTGTTGGGGCGCCCTCGCCATCATCGTAAACTGAAGAGGAATCCTCCATTGAGCCAATCGTCATACCGCCAAACGTGACGGTGATATCATCGACGCTAAAGGTATGAGAGCTGGTAAAAGTCGGAGCGACGACCGTTATTGGATCTGGAAAGTTTGGATCCGCTTCAAAATCATATTCTAAGGCCATTTTATGTTCCCTCGCAGGTAGTGGTTAAAAGGATAAGTGGCTGTGCTGTGCGCACTGGTGATGGCTAAGTGGTCACCAAGCCCCGGCACATTTGGACAAAACATTGCCCTGCGATTCCCACTCGTTTTCTTTAGACAGACAACGCTTCCCCAAGACGGCAGACCAACGTTTCCTCTTCTGTGATTGAGGGTAGGTTCGTTGGAAAAGCGGGCGATTGATTTTTGTCAAAGCGCGATACATTTCATAAAAGAAATTCTTTATTCGGGCGCTGACCGTGGCTTTGCCCGAGGCAAATCAAGCGCTCGGGCAAAGCTGTCGCAACAGTACTAACCGTTGGTATTTTGGTTCTGGTTGCGATTCTGGTTGTTGTTCTGGTTCTGGTTTTGACCGTCGCCTTGGGTATCGTCGTCGCCCGGGTCTGTATCGCCAGGATCAGTATCGCCCGTGTCCGTCACGGTTCCGGTTGCAGCCTGGCCATCAGACGTCATGCCGTCAGTGTCCGGCACATAAATGCCGGTGACAGGCGTGGCCCCACCGATGACCGCACAAAGTGGCAACTCTTGGGTGTATGCCCCACCAATGGGAACATCAGCCGGGCGACACGATGGATTGCCGAATTTGTCAAAGACAGGCTCTGCGTAGATCACAACTGGCTGAGTTGGAGGTTGGGTTGCACACCCACTCAACGCCAAAGCAGATCCAACCCAAAGCATACTAAAAATGGTTGTTCGTTTCATTTCGTTTTCCCTTATGAAAAGTGGTTTTCTCGAATTGTTACAGCGGGGTGTGCTTCGTACCCGCTAGAGAAGCGGGCAGCATATCCATGCCCATTTTGATCAGCTTGCCAGTCTCTGCGGTGTACTGCTCAAATGCCTTTTCGATGAATTCGAACTGCGCTTTCTGAAGTTCTTCAGCGTCGCTGCAATGCAATAAAGCATGCTGCGTTTTGACGTCCTCTTTGATGCGGTCCGCAACAAAACTGACGACTTCGCTGTTCATATCCGCCACTGCTTCGAACCAAGCGGTACCCATCCAGCGCAACGACCCAAGTCCGGCATCATCAAGTTGACGCATGACAGCTTCGCTTGCACCAGTGGCACTATCAGTCGTTTGTGTTTCTGACGTCTTTTTGGCCATGATCGGCTCCCTTCATCCATGATTGTTTCAGGGGTATTTTAGCCGCAGCAGCCAATCTGGAATTGACATCTATCAAGGCCG
>ENA-OQVM01006338-OQVM01006338.1-marine-metagenome-genome-assembly--contig:-NODE-6338-length-10814-cov-9.774891_pt1 | contig 10814 bp, 9 predicted proteins | sample MGYA00237776_ERZ505498 | MGnify/ENA primary metagenome ERZ505498 (study PRJEB26159, sample SAMN06265151) | marine metagenome | isolation source: Helgoland LTER site | place: Germany:Helgoland, sampling... | reverse complement strand
CATCGGAGTTTTCTTTTGCGTGATGATCTTCGCCATCAAGCTCAATAGCGATCGTCCCTATCACGGGATGACAGAACAGAAAATCAATTTTACGTTGTCCCGATTGCTCAATTCCAGCAGACGCAAGAATGAGATCAAGTTCTGCCTGTGGGCTTATCCAATGCAGTGCGTTGTTTCCAAACGTTTGTGTAAGCCATTTTGAAAAGAAATAGCGTTCGTTGTCACCATCTAAGACATCGCTTAAGATATCGTTTGATAGCGTTTCGATATCGCTTTCTGAAAGGAGAGAGCGATAAGCTGATGCATGTGTAATTTCTTTGGAAAGTCCTAGCGGATACTTTCCAATCCACTTCCAGCCTAGTTCACTGTTTCGCTCATCAAATTTTTGAACATTACCAGATATGCCGGCCAAGTTTATTAGAGCTTCTTCTACGCGCAACGTGCTAAGTGGCAGAACGCCACGAGTGAGAATTTTTTGTATGACGCTGCTCAGTATTTTTTGTTCTTCTGAGACTTCAATGAGTGATTGCCGCTTCGTCAACAATAACGTTTGCGAGATTGTTCTTCGAGTGCTCTTACTCCGCAATGCAGGCTGATCTGACGCAAAGCCAGGCATTGAACCAATGGAAACGTATTCTCTGTAATATGGGCCTTTCGGCATTGAATCTCGCCAGTAAACGGGTTCGGTTCGGCCGTTATCTGATTGAAGTTTTTCAGTTGACTGTGTTGCATCGTTGTTCAATTTGCCATCGTCTGAGTCAAACGCAACTATTCCTTTACACTTAGGATAATTCGAACAGCCCCAAAATTGCCCACCGGCATTTTTGCCTCTTCGGGCAGTTTTTAGCAACATATCTGAAGCACAAACTGGGCAGGTCTGTATTGAAGGCTGCATGTGTTCGACTTCTCCTAGAATTAATATCAAATTAATTCATATCAAATCGGAGATGGCAAATAGATATTCAGATTTTTGCTGAAGTGAAGGTGATCATTTTTCATGGAGAAAAGAAATAGCTTCACACACTCAAAGAGAGACAGATTGAGTGCAGTGCATTGTCCTGCTGATATCACTGACCAAATCGGTGGATGGACGACTGATGGTGTAGGGCAGGGGTATGGCTCAGGCTATCCACTGAGTGTGCTTCGGGAATGGTTAGAGAAGGCCAAATAGCAATTTGGTCGTGGTGTAGTTTGAGTGCGTGAAAATTGAATATTTTTATCAGAAACGCCGTCTTTATTTACACATCAACTTTAAGTTGAACCGTGTCGCTGCTCTAGCTGAATGGCGCTAACTATTGAGCGCATAGATTCAGGTTATGCTCCTATGCGAATTTTCATTAAGTTGATAGCACCTCAGTTCCATTTCAAGCCTGCTAAGCTTCAAGAATAACTCATACGCCGTCCCATGCCACGTTTACTGGCGAGCTACGCTTATATATACACACTCTCCCACGCACCAGGAATTTTGGGGACACTTTTTTGATGACTATCCAAATTATCATGCCACAGAACAACGTTCTAATTTTAAATTCACTTGTCGTTGCTGGACTACATCTCTTCTAAATTAACAAATAGTCTGGCTAGCAACTTACTACTTGCGGATTCTAGCCCTTCTAAAACATCTAGATGGTTACGGTTCTGTGATTTAACAAAAAAACAATTCCATTGTGTTGCCAGAAATTTAGCCTGTTGGAGGTAGATTGGCTGATCGTCTGACCCTACCCAAACAGTAACCATAATGTCTTGATCCACTTCCAGAAGAGCGGGACTCTCTTGAATAGCCTTTTCTTCTGACAGCGCTATCTCGTTATTCATTGTGGTTTGGACTAATGGGCGCAAATCGCTGAGGGGCGCTATTGGCATTACATGTGAAATTCTTGCAACTATATCGGGTGAAAGCATTTTCATACATGCCATTCTGGCTGCTAAAAACCCACCAGCTTGATGGCCTACTATGATTATTGGCCCATTAAATTTTTTTGCAACAAAATCAATACATTGTTTAATTTCTAATATTATTTCTGATACATCAGCGTCGGGACAAAGCGAATAATTTGGTATAGCAACCCGAACGTTTGATTGCACAGACCCTGATGCCAAATGAGACCAATGTGATTTATCAGAATTCAACCAATAGCCACCATGCAAAAATATTAACGTGCTTCGTACCAGCGGGCCGGGACTAAAAACATCCATAACATTTCGATCATTTTGTCCGTATTTAATATCAAGGTGAGCCTTTTTTTCCTTCTGCATGTCTTTGCGGAATTTGATCGACCTTTCTTGACTACTTTTAATTATTTTATGTGCGTTGGGAATGTGTTTGTTAACTTCGAATTCTTTATTATAATTTTGCAAATAAACACTCCCATAAGGTTTTGATAGTATTAATCTCGTTTATTATATACGAAGTAGGTTAGAATGCCTAGTGTTGAAATATGCACTGTCAGATTGTATTTAGGTGAGGTGGGCAGGGCTGGTCTGCGGCGTCCATGAATGACAATATACTTTCATTTTGTTACTTAAGAACAAGCCCAGAGATCATCCGCCTGGCTGTGATGCTTTTTACCTGCTGAGACGGCCTGGTTTGTTCAGGCGCTAAACAGGCTGGGTGTGAGGTTAGGTTAATTGTGAGAGGGTACAGGAACGCCACCTCTACTCACGAGACAATTTCAAGCTCAATCGAACCGCCGCCCTTACTGAGTGGCGCCAACTATTGAGCGCATAGGTTCAGGCTGCGCTAGCAATCTGATGCGAATTCTCATTCGTCTGACAGCACCGTTGGCCAGGCTTACTAGGCTCCCATCAAGGGCAAGCCGTTCATTCCATCTCCTCGCCATAAAACCAATGCTAAAATAGGCTCTTGCCGCAGCGTTAATGCGTGCGGCTGATTGCTATGGTGGCGTCTCGTTTGCCCTGAGGTGAGCAGAGCGGGGTCTTGTCCCTCGCTTTCAAAATAACCGGAGCCGCTAATCACCAAATAGATTTCTTCGGCTTCGTGGTGATGCCAAGGGTAATAAAGCCCGCGCCCCCAATAGGCGATATAGGCGCGGCCCTGTAGTGAATGATAATGGCCGTCTGGACCATAAAGCTCTATGTATCCGTAGTCTTGCAAAAAGCCAAAGCCGACCTCCTCCTCGGTATAGGTTCGCTTCCAATTGCCATATGACGATATATCTTGCGTGGCGGTATGAAGGGGATGAGGATTGGACCAACGTTTAATTTGGCGCAACGCGGGTATTATTTGGGCTTCTTTTTCATGATATCTTAAATCATCTGGCCAGCGCGCGAAGCGTTGAAGCGCGGGTGAGGCATCATAGGCGCCTCGTGCTGCTGTAAGCGCATTTTCGAATACTGTGTTTTTCATGCAGCCCCCTTTGTTTTTTCTGATGTCTACGGGCTTAAGGAGAACTTTCCTGCAATCTTACGACGCGCAAAGAAACGCTTGCGACAACATGCAACGCTGAGATCACAAATTGCCAACATAAAGGATACTTCCGCCGCGGCAAAAAAAACGAATGCTTACAAGGATGTTTCTGCCCAGCCATATGGCCTATTAAGACTTATGAACTTGGGTCTAGCAATTGCCTTAGCTACCTCGCAGTTTACGATTCTCTTCAATTGATTAAAGCTATTTTAGCATTTAAGGGCGTATTGCTTGGTCCGTTAGAACAAGCATTTCCGCCACGCGCCCGCACGCCTGCGCGTTGTTGCAAACATGTTTGATTTGGCGCTTGGTGACGCGGCTGTTTGCCGGCTGGTGCCACTCTGCTCCGCTGAAGGCGCTGCTCAGGCTGGGTGTGGGGTTAGGTTGATTGTACAGCCCTAAATGAGCGCCACTTCTACTCACGAGACAATTTCAAGCTGAACCGTACCGCCGCTCTTGCTGAGTGGCGCCAATTATTGAGTGCATAGGTTCAGGCTGCGCTAGCAATCTAATATGAGTTCTCATTTGGCTGAAAGCACCCTTTGCATGGATGGCTGTGTGCGGACAAACCGGGTTTGTGCAAACGCAGCATTTTCTGGCTTTCGCGGCGGTGAATTTACGGAGATTCAATAGACACTGCCAAAGCGGTCATTGGGCATCATTGATGACCTAAAAATGCAGAATAAACGCCAAATGCACCGACAATAATTAGGCTGAACGCCCAAATCAAATCAAGATTGAACCAGCTTTTTGAAATGAATTTCAAACCAAACCAATTATAGACAAAGAGCGCAATCGCAGCACCCGCAAAGGTCATCGCAAAGGTGTGGGTTGCGGCCACTAAAAAGGCTGTCACTATATTGCTACTCATTAGCACTTGTGCAGCGGCATGACCTGTTCCTGACACGCTTTCGCCCAGCACTAAAAGCCCGCAAATACCAAGATAAATAGGCACCAGCATTAGTCCCGCACCATGGGCAGTGGCGGCCAGAAACGACCAGAGCCCTAGCTTGGCAGGATGGATGCGGGCCAGAATTTTCGGATGCCGCCGATTGATCAAAAGATAGATCCCCATCGCAATTACTAGCACGCCTGCACCCAGCCGAATTTCACGCTCGTTATTGACTAAGAAATACATCATTGAAAACGGCAGCAAGATGACAATCATCGCCAGAAAATGACCAGTGGCGAGCATCGCACTGGCTTTGATCATGGCACTTTTCTTGCGTTCAAATAGAGCCGCTGAGACAGCCAGCGGCCATCCCATACCAGGGTTTACGCCATGGTATATACCCGAAAAAATGACGGCCCACCAAAGGGCCGTCGTAGTCATGGTTTCCATATTTTATACAGAGGGGTAACAGAAACTATCGGTGGAACAATCGCCGCCTTCCAGACGAATTTGGTGGGCCCGTGTGTTCTCTGGGAAGTCAATGTAGAAGTCAGGATCAAGGGCAAAACTGCCATCTTCTCCAACATTCGCCATCACCATTTGCCCGCCTTCCTGATGCGGATAAAACTGGTTATCCCATGAAGAATAAAGCGAATTTGTCCAATACACTCTTTTTCCGTCCCGGCTGATTTCGACCATTTGCGGTCCGTAGATAACCTCCTTGCCGTTAGGGTGCTTATGTTCGGTGGCGATACCACCAAGCTGCACCTTACCGTTGAGCACGGGGTTCATTGGATCAGATACATCATATTGATGCATCTCGCCCAAGCCCCAACAGGCGACATAGAGGTATTTATCGTCAAGGCTCAGGTCGATATCAGTGACCAAGGGTGGCACGGCTCCGAAGCCTTTAAGCAAATCAGGAAGGTTTTCTGGATCTTCTGGGCGTGGATCGATCGTGATCGTCTTCTTGGATTGCCACACACCATCATCACCACGCCACCAGGTAAAAATCGCGCCTTGTAAGTTTGTTGTATCAACCACGACACCGCAGAACCCATAAGATTTGGTCGGATCATGGGCAGGGCGGATCTCTAACGCCATCTGGTAGTTTTCACCGAAATCCATTGTTTGGATGTTTTTGCGCGCGCGCAGATCCCAGAAGTGGATCGAATGGCCGTATTTGTTTGACAGTAAATCTTCTGGTACAACACCGTTTTCATATTGGGGCGGCAGACCCCATTCAGAACTGACCATATAGTCTTGTGGCAGGTTCCACCAGAAATCGTAATGTTTGTCTTGTGCACCGCGATCCATTTCGTAGCGACCGATAATTTCAAATGTTTCACAATCCATGATGAAAATACCGGGAGGGCCATCTGTGCCATCAGCTCCGCCTCCACCAAGAGTTGATACATAAATCCCTTCAGGCCCACAATGAATTGTATGGGGACGCGAATACCCTGTCTTTTCGAATAGTTCTTCCGGTTCAATAATCTTATGAATATGAGCCTTTAGTGGATCTTTGACATCAAAGATAAAAATACGCGACGAGCGAATGCCTGGTACGATCAGATAGCGGCGTTCTAAAAATGCATGGCCCGATAAGGGCGACAGAGATGATGAACACGCGTTCCAGCCAAAGTGGTGAAATTCGTCCCCAGTGGTTTCAGTCATCACCTTATGAACGATCTCGCCATAGGTTTTCGACCCTTTGCGCAGGTCAATAACGGCTAGTCCGTCGTGTTGATCAGCGTCTTTGCCCAGCATTACCGTAAAGGCAAAATTTTCAGGTGGTGCTTGCATCGCTAGTTTTGCGGATGCATGAAATGTTGGATCCGGCTTCATCGGTTTATTCATCGATCTTCCTCCCTAAAGTTATTCCCCGCTCATTGGGGTTTGATACATCATTGCCGCGGTTCCTCCTTAGACCTCGGCCACGTTGCATAGTTGAATGGCACCGCTGATCTTTGTTGCAAGCTGTGTCAGCTGACGGCCGATATTATGTCTGTAATCTGTGCCAAACCTGCGTACGGGTCCGACTGCGCCGACGCTAAAGGTGGCACCGATATTCCCGATTGTTATTGGGGCGGCAACGCTTGAGATGCCAATGTCAATCTCTTGATCGCAATCGGCAAAACCTTGCTTTCGGATGATATCGAACTCTGCAAGCAGGTCTTCTCGCGTCGCCTTTGTGTGGTCTGTATAGGCTTGGAGACTTCCTTGCAAAATTTTGTCTTGAAAGTTTTGTTCTGTGAAGGCTGCGATTGCCTTTGAACAAGAACAGGCGTGCATCGGGCGTTCACCAAGCCCTGGATGGATGAAGGCACGGGCGGGATCATCAGGTGTTTCGACATGAATAATTTCCACTTTGCCATCTCGGAAGCGTGCCAGAAACACAGTTTCATTGAATTTGGTAGCGGCCACTTTGAGAAGAGGCGCCGCGACACGGCGCACATCCACGTCGGATTTCCCCAATAGAGCAATGCGGATCAGCCGTTCACCAATCACATAGCGCCCGTCATTGTTTGGTTCTTCGATCAGCCCTTGTTCTTGCAATGTTTGCATCAAGCGATAGCAGGTTGGCTTTGGCAACCCACTTGCTATCTGCGCTTCGGTTGCGCTGACCGGACGACCGACGACGGCGATAATTTCAAGCAGATGAATAAGACGTTCTAGATGCACTTCAAAGGTACCTATTGAAATATGAGACACTTTCTCAGATGATGAGAGCGAATCATGGAAAAAATCAAGCAATTTTTTTAGGAGAAAAAATGCGAACACGTGCTGCTGTCGCCTTGGAGGCTGGAAAACCACTTGAAGTTATGGACGTTGAACTCGACGGCCCGCGCGCTGGAGAGGTTTTGGTTGAGATCAAAGCTACAGGTCTATGTCATACAGATGAATTCACCCGTTCGGGCGAGGATCCGGAGGGCATTTTTCCGGCAATCTTGGGTCATGAAGGTGCAGGCGTAGTGATCGAAATTGGAGAAGGTGTGACCAGTCTAGAGGTGGGTGACCATGTGATCCCACTTTATACGCCTGAATGTCGCGAGTGCGAATACTGCCTCAACCCGAAAACCAACCTGTGCCAGAAGATCCGAAGTACCCAAGGCGCGGGGCTTTTACCTGACGGCTCGACCCGTTTCAAGATGCTCGATGGGACGCCAATCCACCACTACATGGGTTGTTCCACCTTCGCCAACCATACCGTTGTGCCTGAAATCGCACTCGCGAAAGTGCGTAAGGACGCGCCGTTCGATAAGATTTGCTATATCGGCTGCGGTGTCACGACAGGTATCGGGGCGGTTATTAATACCGCCAAGGTCGAGATTGGATCTACTGGCGTGGTCTTCGGCCTTGGCGGTATCGGCCTCAATGTGATCCAAGGGTTGCGCCTTGCGGGGGCCGACCAAATTGTCGGCGTTGATCTAAATGACAGCAAGGTGGAGATGGCCACGCGGTTTGGCATGACCGACTTTGTCAACCCGTCCAAAATTGACAGGGATCTGGTTGCTCATCTGGTTGAGTTGACAGGCGGTGGTGCGGATTACACATTTGACGCCACTGGCAATGTGAGCGTTATGCGCACGGCGCTAGAATGCGCGCATAAGGGATGGGGCGAAAGCATCATCATCGGAGTGGCCCCCGCTGGAGCAGAAATCAGCACGCGGCCTTTCCAACTGGTCACCGGGCGCAGTTGGCGTGGCACGGCCTTTGGCGGCGCATCTGGGCGCACTGACGTACCGAAAATTGTGGATTGGTACATGGACGGCAAGATCGAAATCGACCCTATGATCACTCATAAATTAAAGCTTGAAGACATCAACCACGGGTTTGATTTAATGCACGAAGGCAAATCCATCCGAGCTGTTGTGGAGTATTAGATAATGCGGCAATCCGTCCCTGAGGTTTACACGTTCTTTGACGAGGCGACGAATGCGGCCTGTCATATCGTGAAGGACCCAGCCTCGAATGCTGTGGTAATTATCGATTCCATTTTGGATTTCGACTCCGCGGCAGGCCGCACCCAAACGACCCACGCCGATATGCTGATCGACGAGATTACGCAAAATGGCTGGAAGGTCGCTTGGATATTAGAGACTCACGTACATGCCGATCATCTGTCTGCAGCCCCCTATCTGGCCGAAAAGCTTGGAGGCAAAATTGCGATTGGAGCCAATATCGCGGCAGTACAAAAGGTCTTTGGCAAAATCTTCAATGCGGGCACCGAGTTCGAGATGGACGGCAGCCAATTCGACAGATTGTTCGCGCACGGGGATGTCTTTGCCATCGGCAATCTTGATGTGACGGTGATGCACACTCCGGGGCACACGCCTGCCTGCGTAACCTACGTCGTCGGCGATGCTGCATTTATCGGTGACACATTGTTTATGCCCGATTTCGGCACTGCACGGGCGGATTTTCCGGGCGGGTCTGCGACCGATCTTTATGCCTCGATCCAACGTATATTGGCATTGCCGGATGAGACGCGCTTGTTCCTGTGCCACGACTATAAAACCAAAACACGCGATACGTTTTGTTGGCAAACGACAGTAGCGGAGCAAAAGGCCAAAAATGTCCATGTCGGTGGTGGTAAATCCGAAGAAGAGTTTGTCGATTTTCGCACCAAGCGGGATACGCAATTGGCAATGCCAAAACTTATCATTCCGTCCATTCAGGTGAACATGAATGCCGGAAAAATGCCCGGGCGTGATACGGATGGGGACATTTATTTGAAGGTGCCAATCAACAAACTGTAAGGCGCATCAGCACAAGGGTTGGGAGGCCCGTACCATCATGGCAGATCATCAAATTCTTATCGTCGGCGGCGGAGCTGCGGGAATTGCGACCGCAGCCAGTTTGCACAAACGGGACGCGTCGCTGAACATCGCGATCATCGAACCCTCTTCGACCCATTATTACCAGCCAGGCTGGACCTTGGTGGGCGCGGGCGTCTTCAAGAAAGAAGAAACCGTACGACCCACGGCAAGTGTCATGCCTTCTTTTGTGACACACATTAAAGGGACCGTCGCGTCGTTCCAGCCAGATGAGAACTCAGTCACCCTCAAGGACGGCGACATGCTCAGCTATGAATATCTCGTGGTTGCGGCTGGACTCAAGCTTGATTGGGCTGCGATTGAGGGATTGGAAACTGCGCTTGGTAAGAACGGCGTGACCTCGAACTACCGATATGATCTTGCGCCTTACACATGGGATCTGGTTCAGAAAATGCGCGGAAAAGAGGCTATTTTCACCCAGCCGCCTATGCCTATCAAATGCGCAGGCGCGCCGCAGAAAGCAATGTATCTGTCCTGCTCTACGTGGACGCAAGCGGGTAAAATTAAAGACATCAATGTGTCGTTCTGCAATGCGGGGCCGGTCCTGTTTGGCTGCGCAGACTATGTGCCGCCTTTGATGGAATACGTAAACAGCTACGGCATCAACCTCGACTTTGGACACAACTTGGTGAAGGTCGACGGCCCCAATCAAACCGCGACTTTCAAAGTGACCAAAGAAGGTGAAGAACCACAACTGATCGAGCGTAAATTTGATATGCTACATGTCTGTCCGCCCCAATGTGCGCCTGACTTTATCAAGGAAAGCCCGTTGGTAAATGAAGGTGGTTGGATGGCTGTTGACCAAGCGACACTGCAAAGCACCATCGCCCCAAATGTTTTTGGCCTTGGGGATGTGACCTCAACCCCCAATGCCAAAACAGCAGCCGCCGCGCGTAAACAAGCCCCAATTGTGGCTGACAATCTGATTGCGCAGATGAAGAACGCCGCGATGCCGCAAGCCTATGATGGGTATGGATCGTGCCCGTTAACCGTCGAACACGGCAAAATTATTTTGGCAGAGTTCGGTTATGGTGGAAAACTCATGCCCAGCTTTCCGTGGGACAGCACAAAGCCAAGGCGCGCCGCGTGGTTCCTAAAAAAGTCAGTTCTGCCCTGGATCTATTGGAATGCCATGTTGAAAGGCAAAGAATGGCTGGCAAAAACGACCTCTTAGATTAGCGCTTTAAGGGTTGCTATGTTCGAATTCGCCCAAAAAACGCTATGGGCGCGACCTTTAAAAGTATTATACGAGCCAAATGAACGATGGGCTCTAACGCGGTAGTTTGACATGACAACACGCGAATACAAGATTTTAGGTGCTGCGAGCGCGCACAGCACAATAGACGAACTCACAGTATGGGCTCTAAACAGCCATTCGCTGCACCTTGCCCGAAGGTCTGCTAAGGCCTGATTGCTAAAGCAACTCCACAGCTTCGCTCAACTGCTCAGAGTTCACATCTATGTACCTCTGTGTTGTGGATATATGGGAATGTCCGGCAAGCGCTGCCAGCAAGCGTACACCAACTCCCTTGTTTGCCAACCGCGTAATGTACGTCCTGCGACCTGAATGACTGGAGGCGTCCTTGAGCCCAATTGCTTTGTATATGTCCAGAAACAGCTGGCACATTGTGTTGGCCGAGAAGTGACCGCCCTT
>ENA-OQVM01006334-OQVM01006334.1-marine-metagenome-genome-assembly--contig:-NODE-6334-length-10819-cov-14.092069_pt1 | contig 10819 bp, 6 predicted proteins | sample MGYA00237776_ERZ505498 | MGnify/ENA primary metagenome ERZ505498 (study PRJEB26159, sample SAMN06265151) | marine metagenome | isolation source: Helgoland LTER site | place: Germany:Helgoland, sampling... | reverse complement strand
TCAAAAATTTATATATTTGACCGTTACGGCAAATTGTTAAAACAAATCAGTCCAACAGGTAAGGGTTGGGATGGGACTTTTAATGGAGAGCGTCTCCCGTCTAGCGATTATTGGTTTGTATTAGATTACAATGACCCCGTAACAGGGAAGGCCAGTCAGCTAAAATCATATTTTACATTGAAAAGATAAATGCATTGAAAACATAAAATAGTTCCTATAAAATCCACTCAAAGCAGCTCATAGGAAATCAGTTTAAATAGAAACCCAAATCTATGAAAAACCTACTTACACTTCTGACATTCTGTATATCCTCTATTGGATTTGCTCAAATTATCAGTATTAATGATTCTGCTTTCCCAGAGTCCAGCTATGGTCCCGAAGAACTTATTAAAAAAGTCATAATCTCAAGTTCTTGCTCCTCGGTAGATAATTTTACGTTCCAAGTAAATGGTGCCCCAGGAGATTTAACAACTAAAAGCTACGGCTATTTTAAGAGACCAACAGGGAGTACCTTTCCATTTGAAGAAGGTGTGATACTGACTACAGGGAAAGCCTTCCCTGCGGGGAATACAACAAGTGGTAATTTGATAGACCATGGAAATGGTGCCCCAGGAGATTCAGATTTAGAAGCGGCTTTAGGTCAGACAAATACTCAAGATGCTACATTTATCAAATTCAACTTTACGCCTCAAGTAGATACGATTGATTTTAGATTTATAATGGCTTCTGAAGAGTATGACGGGGGTACAGAGTGCACTTATGCGGATAGTTTTGCCTTTTTGTTGCGAGAAGTAGGGACAACAAGCTATGCGAATTTAGCTGTTTTACCAACGGGAACACCTGTAAGTGTGCGGAACATCAACGACGCAAATAGTTGCAGAGCAAACACACAATACTTTCAGGGTTACGGAGTTGGAAACACCAACTATGGAGGACGCACAAAAGCTTTAACAGCCTCTTCGGTTGTGACCCCAGGGGTTGTCTATGAAATAAAACTTGTTGTTGCAGATCAGGGAGATGATGCTTGGGATTCTGCTATTTTCATTGAAGGTGGTAGTTTTAATATTGGAGGAGATTTAGGAAATGATCGCCTTATTGTAAATGGAAATCCAGGATGTCAGGGAACCGATATTACATTAAACACCACTCTTTCTGCTGCAGGGACTACATTTGAATGGTTTAAAGATGGGACTTTAATGGCAGGAGAGACCAATTCAACACTACTCGTTTCTGCGGATGGAACGTATAATTTTAAAGCTATTTTAGTTGGTGGCTGCGAAGCAACTGATGAAATTGTCATTGAATTTACAACACCTCCAGTGATCACAAGCCCACCAGCAGATATTTTATTATGTGAAACAGACGGCAATGGTATGGAAGTGTTTAATTTTTCAGCCAATGAAGTTTTGGTATTAGGAACTCAATCGGCTTCAAACTTTCCTATTAGCTATCATACAAGTCAGACCGATGCAGAAGGCAACCTGAGTCCACTATCAATCCCATATCAAAACTCCTTAGCGACAGAAACCATTTGGCTTCGTATTGCCGATATGACACAAAGCTGCTATGAGGTAGTTAGTTTTGATATTGAAGTTCGATTGCAACCCACGGCAAACACTCCCAATACCATTATTCAATGCGACGATTCAGTTGACGGCGATGACACCAATGGATTTGTAGAATTTGATTTAAGTCCCAAGATTCCGGAGGTTTTAGGAACTCAACTGGCCTCGGACTATACCGTTAAATTCTATTACGATCAGGCTGCTGCCGATGCAGCTGTGGTTGGCACCGAAATTACAGCACCCATTCAAAACACCACTAACCCCCAGACTATTTATGCACGACTCGAAAACAAATTAAATGTCGACTGTTTTGGCACCAGCAGCTTTCAACTCATAGTCAACCCGTTACCTGTAGTGAATTTAGAAGTCATCCTCAAGCAATGCGACTCCGACACCGATGGTATTACCGATTTTAACTTAACCGAAGCCAATCAACTCATATCCAGTGACTATACCAATGAAACCTTCACCTACTACCTGAGTTCAGCCAAGGCAGAAATGGGCCTTCTAGCAGATCAGATCACCACTCCCACCATTTACACCAACCCAACCCCAGTAATGAGTATTGTCTATGCACGAGCCGAAACCATCCATGGATGTTTTAGAGTCTCAAAAATAAATTTAGTCGTAGGCGCCACACTCATCCCCTCCACCTTTCAACTAGAATACTATGTTTGTGACGACACAGAAGTCGATAACGACAACTCCAATGGCGTTGCCGCATTTGATTTTAGTGATGCCACCGCTCAAGTCCTTGCCCAACTTCCAACCAATCAGAACCTCACCGTTTCCTATTATATCTCAGAAGCCGATGCCCTAGCCGAGACCAATCCCATAGCAGACATCACCAAACACAGAAACAGCGCAAATCCCACCACCCAAAACATCTATGCCCGTGTCGACAGTAACGATGTCAATGCCTGTTTGGGACTCGGACACCACATCACCCTCAACGTTGACCCTCTTCCAGAAAGCAGCACCATTACAGACTATGTTTTGTGTAGCGACACGACTCAAACCACCTTTGACTTAACCACCAAAGACACCGAACTCATAGGCAGTCAAACCACCCCCATCCTGATCAGCTACCACCTAAGTGAACAAGACGCCATAAACAACATCCCCATTCCAAATCCAAACACCTACTCAAACACCACCAACCCCCAAACCATTTACGTAAGAGCCCAATTTGACCCAGACAACAACATGAATCTAGATGTACGAGAATGCGTGCGCACCGACATCAACTTTCAACTACACGTAAATTTAAACCCCGTTCTATTCACTCCCGACCCAATTATAGAATGTAACGACCAAGTAACCACAGTCTATGATTTAACCATCCGAAAAGACCAAATCACAAACAACGACCCCAGCATCGTACTAAGCTACTTTGAAACCCAACAGGATTTAGACACCAACAATCCAATCCCCAATCCAACAACCTATACAAACAACACCTTCACAAGAACAATCCTCATACTCGCCACAGGCACCAACCAATGTACAAAAACCATCACCCTAGACTTAATCACCGTATTGTACGCCAATGTAAACAAAACCCCCACCCCGATAGAAGAATGTGAGATCGACAACAACGGCTTTGATTACTTTGATCTAACATTAAGAGAAACCCAAATATTAAACGGACTCAACCCCGCAGACTTTGACATCAGCTACTACGAAGACCAAATGGATGCACAATCAGGCAATACAAACAATATTGCAGACCCCACCAACTTTGAAAACACCATTGTTCTGACACAGGAAATCTATATTCGGGTCAAACCAAAATTAAATCACTGCTTTATAATCATTCCCTTAACCATCATTGTCAATCCCGTCCCCGAAATAGGCATCTTAGACCGTTATATGATCTGTCTAAACAAAAACGACCAAGTCATTAGTCCAGTCACCCAAACATTTTTACCCATCCCCCCAATCGACACCCAGCTAAGTACTGCCATTTACAGTTTTCAATGGTACAAGGGCAGCATCGAAGAAGTTGATTTTGACCCCAATAGTTTTATAATACCTGGCGCCACCAGCGCCACCTTCTCTCCAAACTCAGAAGGCATCTACACAGTACTCGCAACGAACCTCGCCTCCGGTTGTCGCATACCAGCCAGCACCGAAGTCGTAAGCTCCTATCCTCCCGAAAGCATAGATGTCACACTACTATCCCCCGTGTTTTCAGACAATAATCAACTAGAAGTTAGCGTTGTAGGCACAGGCGTTTATGAGTATAGAGTTGATTTTGGACCCTGGCAGCGGGAGACCCTATTTGAAAATGTTAGGATAGGGGAACATATTATTTATGTACGGGATCTTTTGAACTGTAATGAGATTACTCATAGAAAAATAGTGATAGGATACCCAAAATTTTTCACACCAAACGGCGATGGATATCACGACACATGGAATATCGTAGGAATGACAGTGAAATCTAGCTCAAAAATTTATATATTTGACCGTTACGGCAAATTGTTAAAACAAATCAGTCCAACAGGTAAGGGTTGGGATGGGACCTTTAACGGAGAACGACTCCCGTCCAGCGATTATTGGTTTGTATTAGATTACAATGAGCCTGTAACAGGAAAAATCAACCAATTAAGAGCGAATTTTACGCTCAAAAGATAATATTTATGACAGTATTTAAGAAGTTTGTGTTTATTGCCATTATAGGAATGTTCACACAATCTATAAGCGCTCAGGAAGGATTACCAATATATTCTGATTATTTAACGGATAATTATTATTTACTTCACCCTTCAATGGCAGGTGTTTCCAATTGTAATAAAGTTCGACTTACAGGCCGTCAACAATGGTTTGGAGATGAAGATGCTCCAAGTTTACAGACGATGAGTATAAATGGACGTATTGGAGAATCTTCTTCAGGAGTTGGGGCTATTTTTTTTAATGACAAAAATGGATACCACTCTCAATCAGGGGCTTATTTGACCTATGCGCATCACCTTTTATTTTCAAGAAACACGATTGATTTAAATATGTTATCATTTGGTTTGAGTGCTGGATTGATTCAATACAAGCTAGATGAAACGGCTTTTTTAGAGTTTGATCCAATTATTGCAGGGATTGAACAAAGTGCATCCGATTTTAATATTGATTTTGGATTTTCTTACCATTTCATTAATTTTTATGCGCATGCAACTGTTAAAAATGTTTTAGCAAATGAAGGAATTAATATCAATGAACAAGGTATAAGCTATGACAATCTTAGGACTTACTTGCTGTCTGCAGGGAATGTATTTTCTAAATTCGGTAGTGACTGGAGCTTTGAGCCCTCTTTGATGTACGCCTATAAAGATGCTACCAAAGAATCGTTTATTGACGTTAATTTCAAATCCTATAAAGAGTTAGATTTTGGAAAACTATTTGCAGGAATTTCATACAGAAGAAGTTTTGATGGTGCTGAATTCTCTACTGGATCAGGTGTAAGCAGTCAAAAGCTTCAATATTTTACACCAATCGTAGGAGTAGAATACAATAACTTTGTATTTGCTTATACGTATTCATACCAAGCGAATTCGGTAGTTTTTAATAACGGAGGCTATCACCAAGTGACCTTAGGCTTTAACTTTGGATGTAAGAAAGAAAAATACGACTGTAATTGCCCGAGTGTAAATTAAAACTAAAACGCTAATTTTTTAATAGAAGCCGTTTCAGATTTCAGGAGTGAAGCAATCACGTTTTCTTCACCATTGGTATAAAAACGATTCGGTTCCACAGAAGTTTTAGTATTCAACAAGATATTACTTTCTAAGACTGCCTTTGTTTGTTTCGCAACTGCTTTTCCAGAGTCAATAATTTTGACATGCTTAGGCAATAGCTGTTTTAAAATAGGAGTCAAAAAATGATAATGTGTGCAGCCTAAAACCAAACAATCTATTTCAGCATCAAGCATGGGTTGGAGGTAGCTTTGAAGTAAGTGCTTCATCTCATCAGAATACAAGGCGCCATTTTCAATGAGCTCTACAATGCCGTTTCCCACTTGTTCTATCACTATTAAATCACTAGAGTACAGTTGAGAGGTTTCGTGAAACAATTGACTGCTAAGCGTGCCTTTCGTTGCTAAAATCCCAATTGCTTTAGATTTTGATTGAAGTGCTGCGGGTTTGATAGCCGGTTCAATACCAATAAAGGGAATGGGGTAGTTTTTCCTTAACGTATCAATAGCATTGGTTGTGGCTGTATTGCAAGCCACAACAATCAGCTTACAGCCTTGATTCATGAGCCACTCTGTATTTTTAATAGAAAGATTAATGATGGCTTCTTTTCCCTTAGGGCCGTAGGGAGCATGTTTGGAGTCCGAAAGGTACACAGTAGATTCCATAGGAAGCAGTTGATGGATTTCACTCCAAATAGAAAGGCCTCCTACGCCAGAATCAAATATACCAATGGGTTTTGAACTCATACATTACAAAAATAAAAAAGCTGCTCTAATAGAGGCAGCTTTTTATAAATTATTTGAGAGGTGTTTTATTAAAACCCTAATTCAGTTTTTACGTCTACTAATAAGTCAGTACCACCAGCAAAGATAACGCCTTGCCCTTGAGAAGCATCAAGTACATAATCGAATCCTTTTGCTTTTCCAACTTTAAGAATCGCATTTTTTGCTTTCTCAGTGATTGGCTTTAAAAGATCAAACTCTTTTTTCTGTAAGTCTTGCTGTGCTTGTGTTTGGTATTGACGAATACTTTGTTCCATTCCTTGAACTTCTTGTAAACGTTTTCCATTCTCTTCATCAGTTTTGGTAGAAGACTCACCATCGTATTGTTTTATTTTGTTTTGTAATTCAGTGGCCATAGCCTGAATATCCGTTTCATAGGTTTTAGCCAATTTTTCTAATTCTGCTTTTGCACTTTGCATTTCTGGCATCGCTTCTACTAATTCTTGCGTATTAATATGCGCAACTTTACTTTGTGCTTGTGCTGTAAAACTTGTTGCAACAAAAAGTGTAGTTGCTAATAAAAGTGATTTTAAGTGTTTCATTGTAATTGTGTTTATATTTAAATTTATTTATTGTTTCTAATACTATCTCTTTTTCTCTTTTGCGCTTCAAGTCGTGCTTTACGCTCTGCTAGTGCTTGTTTTTTCTTTTCTTGCAAGGCTTTTTTACGCGCTTCTCTATCGTTATTTGCTTCGGAAGTTTTTGTAGCTGTTTTATTAGGGTTTTTATCTGCTTTCACTTTGGCACGCTCCTCCAACGCTTTTTGTCTTTTGGCTGCAAGTTCTTTTTTACGCGCTTCTCTTTGGTCTATTTTTTCAGTACTGTTAGTTGTTTTGGGGCTTTTATCTCCATTGGCATTAGCACGCTCCTCCAACGCTTTTTGTCTTTTAGCTGCAAGTTCGTTTTTACGTGCTTCCCTTTGGTCTACTTTTTTAGTGATTGATGATTGTTCGTCAGCATCTTTAGTTTCTTCAGCTGTAGTTGTTTTTGCAGATTTTGCTTTTGTACGTTTTTCTATTGCTTTTTGCTTTTTAGCTTCTACTTCTATTCTTCTTGCCTCACGATCCTCTAATTTCTTTTGGCGTTTTTCTTCTAATAAAGCTTCTCTTTGAGCTTTCCGTTCGTCTAATAGTTTTTGACGTCCACTTTTGGTAGAATCTTCCTCCAAGATAGTTTCCTCTTCTTTGGCTTCTTTTCGTTCTTTTCTTGAATCCACTTGCGTTCTCTTGGAAGATCTATTGATAGTACGCAACACTTGGTCACTAATGTCATAGCGGTCAGCAGAAAACAACATGACTACATCCGCAGATTTATCAAATATGAAATCGTATTTTTTGCTCATGGCAATTTCTTGAACGGCTGCAAAAATTTGATCTTGTATAGGTTGTATGAGTTGTTGTTTTTGAATCATCAAATCGCCATTAGGGCCAAAACGTTTTTGTTGGTAGTCAATAATCTCATTTTCTATAATTTGTAAATCTTCTTCACGCTCAGAAACGAGCTCATTTGTGAGAAGTATACGCTCATTATTGAGTTGCTTTTTTTGATCCTCTAGCTCTGTTAAGCGTTTTTCAATTTCGCTTTTCCATTGTTGTACTTTAGAATCTAATTGTGAATTAGCGTTAGAGTATTCGCTGATGTTTTCTAAGATATACTCTGTATCAATATAGCCGATACGCACACTTCTTTGTGCATATACAGAAGTCCCTATCAAACATAAAAAAAACAAAATGCTTGTTTTTTTGAGCGATGTTAGTTTCAAGAATTTTAAAGTTAACAAATTCATTTTACAGTGGTTTCAAATTATTGGAATCGGATTTTATCAATGTTTATCAAATTAACGAAATATATTTTAAAATATTTCAACTCAACTCCATTCATTCTGTTTACTTTATTAATGTACCGTCTCAAATGTTAAAATTGTTGCCCTATAATAAAGTGAGTCTGCCATCCACTTTTGTTAATATCACCTGGTAATGGATCAAATCCATGTCCAAAATCTATTCCTAATAACCCAAATGCGGGCATAAATAATCTTAAACCAACACCTGCAGACCGCTGGATAGTAAATGGATCAAAATCATCAAAACTATTATAAGAAGCCCCACCTTCTAAAAAGGCAAGTGCATATATTTTTGTTTGTTGTGCCAGTGTAATTGGATGTCTTAGTTCTAGTGAGAACTTATTATAAATAGATCCCCCATCCTGGCTAGAAAGCGATTGATTCGGATAACCTCTTAATGCAATAGCTTCTCTACCATCCAAACTATAAGTACCTAATCCATCTCCACCTAGAAAAAAGCGTTCAAACGGAATGACACCTCTGTCGTTGTTGTAGGCTCCAAGAAACCCAAATTCAAAGGTTGGTTTCAATATCAACTTTCCAGCTAACTTAGTGTACCATTCTCCTTTAAATTTAATTTTATAAAACTCTAACCACTTGTATCGTTCTTGATCAATCTCACTAATTCGCTCAGAAGCAGTATTTCTAATTTCAGTGGCTTCAGGGGTCGATACTGTTGCGTATTGTTGAATAAGATCATTCTGCTCTTCCCTTTCTGTTTTTAGGGCGCTGTAGTCTACATTATTAACTGCGGAGTACGGGAAACTTAGTTTTGCTGTTAAACTAAAACTAGAACCTCCTTCTGGATAAATAGGATCATTAAAAGTATTATTTCTACTTAGACCAACGGTGTATGCTAGGTTGTTAGAGTTTCCATTTCCAAATGTAAATAAGCCTGTATTGTAATTGTTCAAATCATAGTATTGAAAACTAATGGCTTGTGATAACACAAAATAATCATCGGGAACGGATAGCTTTTTAGCAACTCCAAATGTAAGTCCCGTAATATTAAAGCTTCTAGATTTGTCTGCATTTCTAGTGGCTGGGTTGTATAAAAATTGTTTTGTTTGAGATAGTGATGTAGAAAATTGCACAGGTTTTTCACCTCCTAACCAAGGTTCAGAAAAGGATAAACTATAGGTTTGATAAAACCTACTAGCTTGCAAACGGAGCGCTAAACTTTGCCCATCACCCATTGGAAAGGGTTTATACGCTTTCTTGTTAAAAATATCCTTTATGGCGAAGTTATTAAAGGAAAGACCTAGAGTTCCTATGAATCCACCACCACCATAACCACCTTGTAATTCAATTTGGCTTGCCCCTTTTTCAACAACCGTATATTCTACGTCAAGAGTACCATCTGTTGGATTTATGTTTTTGAGGTCCGGCGAGATTTGCTGTGCATCAAAATACCCGAGTTGTCCAAGTTCGCGAATGGTTCTTACAATATTACTCTTGCTATACAATTGACCTGGTCGCGTTCTAAGTTCTCTGTAGATAACTGCATCATTTGTTTTGTCATTTCCAGAAACACTGATGTTTTTGAAATAGGCTGGCTTTCCTTCCGTAACTCTAATTTCCATATCAATGATGTTCCCATTAGTACTCACTTCAACAGGTGTAATTGTAGAAAATAAATAACCATTATTCTGATATAAGTTTGTCAAATCAAAAGCGTCAGGATCTGAGTTATCTGCGATTCTTTTTTCTAACTCGATACCATTATAGGTGTCTCCTTTTTTAATTTTTAAAACTTGGTTCAGTTGGTCATCAGAATAGATCGTATTTCCTAAGAAATTGATAGACCCATAATAATATTTTTCACCCTCTTCAACACCAATATTTAAACTAACAGTATTGTTGTCGTTTGTGGTGAGTGTATCAGAAATAACACGTGCATCTCTGTATCCTTTTTCTTTGTATTTATCTACAAGGCTCTGTAAATCTTCTTTGTAGTCAGCTTCGATGTATTTTGAACGTTTAAAAACTCTAAGTATGTTTTTTTTCTTCGTATTTTTCATCGCTTTACGAAGTTGCTTAGCACTTAATTTTTCAGTACCATTAAAAGTGATGTTTTTTACTTTTATCTTTTGACCTTTATCAATACGTACAAGCATGTCAACTCTTGATTTTTTGACAGAATCTACAACTTTTGAAGTTGTAACGGATGTTTTTGTATTTAAAAATCCAAGCTTTCGGTATTTGTTTTCAAGATAATTTTTAGTAGTGGTAATTAAATTTTCAGTGACTTTAACCCCAGATGTAAGGTTATTTTCTTTAATAATTTCTTTAATTTTCCCTTTTTTGACACCTACAATTTTAACGTCTTTCAGTTCTGGCAAATCTTCTAAGGCTATTTCTAAATAAACATTACTGCCTTCTGTTTTGGTTGCATAGACCTCAATACTGCTAAATAGGTTAGAGTCCCATAATTTCTTGATCGCAGCACTTATTTTTACACTTCCAGGGATGATTACAGATTCCCCTTTTTTTAATCCAGAATAGGTGAGGATTGTTTCAGAACCATAAGCTGTTTCACCAGCGATGGTAATGTCAGTAATTGTAAAGGTTGTTACAGTCGGTTTTGTTTCCTGGGAAAATAGTACAAAACTGCTTAAAAGTAAGCAAAAGTAAAGGGTTGTATTTCTGTATCTAAAAGCTTTATTGATGAAGCTGTTCACTTGTTTTTCCAAATCGTCTTTCTCTTTTTTGATAATTTATAATGGCTTCATACAAGTTTTTATCTGTAAAATCTGGCCAGTATACATCCGTAAAATATAATTCTGCATATGCAATCTGCCACAAAAGGAAATTACTGATGCGTTTTTCACCACTTGTGCGGATTAATAAATCCACATCCGGTAAATTCTGGGTGTAAAGATGCTGATTAATTAGCGTTTCATCAATATTTTCTACTGAAATTATATTATTTTTAACTTT
>ENA-OQVM01006332-OQVM01006332.1-marine-metagenome-genome-assembly--contig:-NODE-6332-length-10821-cov-88.193876_pt1 | contig 10821 bp, 8 predicted proteins | sample MGYA00237776_ERZ505498 | MGnify/ENA primary metagenome ERZ505498 (study PRJEB26159, sample SAMN06265151) | marine metagenome | isolation source: Helgoland LTER site | place: Germany:Helgoland, sampling... | reverse complement strand
TTGTCGCCATATTTGTAATGTTAAATTCATAGCAGTGCTTATTTGTATGAGCGTTCTTTAACTTCAATATTTTCGTAAACTAATGCTTCTTTGTGTAATTCAGCATCCTTAGGTTCTCCTTTGTATTCCCATGCAGATACAAACTGAAATTCTTTTCGGCGTTGTGCTTCGCCGTCTGGAGTTTGATGTTCTTCTCTAAAATGGCCACCAGCAGATTCTTCACGAACCAACGCATCTTTTGCAAACAATTCGCCCAATTCTAGGAAGTCAGCCACACGGCCTGCTTTTGCGAGCTCTTCATTAAACTCATTTGCAGAACCTGGAACTAATACCTCTTTATAAAACTCATCTCGAAGTGCCGAAATTTCTTCGATCGCTTCTTTTAATTCTTTTTCATTACGAGCCATTCCACATTTGTTCCACATTATTTTTCCAAGACGCTTATGGAAATAATCTACGGGTTTGGTGCCTTTATTGTTGACAAAGTGATTGATTTCTGACTTTACCTTTGCTTCTGCTTCTTCAAATTCTACAGTATCCGTTGAAATGGGTCCTGTTCTAATGTCATCAGACAAATAATTTCCAATAGTGTATGGCAATACAAAGTAACCATCGGCGAGTCCTTGCATTAAAGCGGAAGCACCTAATCGATTTGCGCCGTGTTCTGAGAAGTTAGCTTCTCCAATGGCATACAATCCAGGAATGGTTGTTTGTAAGTTATAATCCACCCAAACACCGCCCATAGTGTAGTGCACCGCTGGATAAATCATCATTGGAGTTTCGTATGGATTTTCATCCACAATTTTTTCATACATCTGGAACAAGTTTCCGTACTTGCTTTTAACGAGGTCTTTTCCTAAGGTTTGAATGAGGCTTGCATCGTCTTCATCCAACCCCTTAATGTGTGCTTGTTCTTTTCCGTATCTAAGGATCGCCGCCGCAAAATCTAAAAAGACAGCTTCTCCTGTTTTATTCACTCCAAAACCAGCATCACAACGTTCTTTTGCGGCTCGAGACGCCACATCTCTAGGAACTAAGTTTCCAAAGGCGGGATAGCGTCTTTCTAAAAAGTAATCGCGTTGGTCTTCAGTTAGATCTGTTGGTTTTAATTCTCGATTTTGAATTGCTTTCGCATCTTCTATATTTTTTGGTACCCATATACGTCCGTCATTCCTTAAGGATTCAGACATGAGGGTTAGTTTTGATTGATGATCTCCTGAAACCGGAATACATGTTGGGTGGATTTGTGTGTAACAAGGATTTGCAAAATAAGCACCTCGCTTGTGCGCTTTCCATGCTGCGGTCACATTACTCCCCATGGCGTTAGTAGAGAGATAAAACACGTTTCCGTAGCCTCCAGAGCCTAAAACAACCGCGTGAGCCGAGTGACGTTCAATTTCACCAGTCACTAAGTTTCGAGCAATAATTCCACGTGCTTTTCCATCGACCACCACCACGTCTAACATTTCGTGACGGTTATACATTTTAATTTTTCCTCGCCCAATTTGACGGTTCATCGCAGAGTAGGCCCCTAATAATAATTGTTGACCTGTTTGACCTTTTGCATAAAAGGTTCTCGACACTAAAACCCCTCCAAAAGAGCGGTTGTCTAACAATCCACCATAGTCTCTTGCAAAAGGAACCCCTTGAGCAACACACTGGTCAATAATATTGGTTGAAACTTCTGCTAATCGATGCACATTTGCTTCCCGAGAACGGTAGTCGCCCCCTTTGACGGTATCATAAAATAAGCGGTACGTAGAATCGCCATCCCCTTGATAGTTTTTTGCTGCGTTGATCCCTCCTTGTGCTGCAATGGAGTGTGCACGACGCGGAGAATCTTGAAAACAAAACGCTTTTACATTATAGCCAAGTTCGGCAAGTGTTGCCGCTGCAGAGCCTCCTGCAAGACCTGTGCCTACAACGATTACGTCGAGCAGACGTTTGTTGGCAGGGTTTACAAGGTTAATATTGTTTTTATGATTGGTCCATTTATCTGCTAGAGGACCTTCTGGTATTTTTGAATCTAAAGCCATAATCCTATGTTTTAGTGTGTATTATTAAAAAAGTGGAACAGGGCGATGACGATAAACCCTAATGGGATAATGATCGCATACGCAATTCCAAAACCTTTTAATGATTTAGTGAATTTATTGTTAGCTCCAACCGATTGAAATGCGGAATTGAATCCATGAAGTAAATGCAATGAAAGAAAAATAAATCCAACACAATAGAGGCCAACGCGCCAAAGTGGAACAAATTTGTGCTGAAGCTCTTCAAAATAACGATAGCCCGATCCATCTTCTAATAGTCCAGAGTTGTCACCAACTACATATTTGATATTTAGTTCAGGAATCCAGAAATCAATGAAATGAATCACCAGAAACACTAAAATAAATCCACCACTATAGATCATATTTCTACTCATCCAAGTAGAGTTTGCATTTCCGTTATTTTTGGCATAACTTATTTTTCGGGATGACTTGTTTTTGAACTCTAAAACAAACCCCATCGCAAAATGAAAAATAACCCCAAAGATAAGCACCGGTTGTAGTGCAAATTGCACTAACGGGTTGGTTCCCATGAAATGGGACACTTCGTTAAAAGTATCGGGGTTGATGACCGATAAAATATTGATCGCAAAATGCTGTAAAATGAAAAACATAAGGAAAAATGCAGAGAGCGCCATCGCTATCTTTTTTCCAATTGAAGAACTTAAAAATCCACTCATTATTTTATGATATTTTTTAACTACACAAAGGTACTTCACGACAACGTTTTAGGCAATAGCATTGCGGATAATTTTACTATTTAGAATTACTTTAAATAAGCTTTTTCGGTAGTTTGTATTTTATTGATTTAAACCTCACTTATTATTATAAAATCTCTAAATTTGATACAAATAATAAGAATATGAAATACCATCCAATTCCTTCGCAATTATTTATTAAAAATAGAGTAAAGTTGTCACAACAGATGAAGCCTAATTCTATTGCTGTATTTAACTCCAACGACGTTTTTTCTACAGGGGCAGATAGTACACTTCCTTTTGAACAGCACCGAAATATTTTTTATTTAAGTGGCGTAGACCAAGAAGAAAGTATTTTAATTGTTTTTCCAGATGCTCGTGAAAAAGCACACCGAGAAATCTTATTTGTAAAAGAGACCAATGATCATATTGCTGTGTGGGAAGGCGCAAAACTCAGTAAATCTCAGGCCACTGAATCTTCAGGTGTTCAGACGGTGTATTGGTTAAAAGAATTTGATTCTATTTTCCCAAAATTGATGGAGGAGGCAAAACTATTTTATTTTAATAATAATGATCACTACCGCCAAGCGGTAGAAATGGAAACTCGCGATGATCGTTTTTTAAAGATGATAAAATCGTCGTATCCAACGCATGAAATCTTGCCTAATTTCCCTATAATGGAATCAATTCGCGGGGTGAAAGAACCCGAAGAAATCGCGCTAATTCAAACGGCTTGTGACATTACCGAAAAAGGGTTTAAAAGAGTCTTAGGATTTGTGAAGCCCGGTGTTATGGAACACGAAATTGAGGCAGAGTACACCCATGAATTTCTTAGAAATCGATCTAAAGGTTTTGCATATACGCCCATTATTGGATCGGGATATAACGCTTGTGTTTTGCATTATATAGAAAATAATCAAACATGTAAGGACGGCGATATGTTGCTGATGGATGTGGCTGCTGAATACGCCAACTATTCCAGCGATATGACGCGTACGATCCCTGTAAATGGGCGTTTTACTGCCCGTCAAAAAGCCGTATACCAAGCTGTTTTAAATGTCAAAAATGAGGCGACTCAACTGCTTGTTCCAGGTGTTTTATTAGATGAATACCATAAGGAAGTTGGAAAAATGATGACCTCGGAGCTTTTAAATTTAGCGTTAATCGATAAGGCTGATGTCCAAAATGAGGATCCAAAATGGCCGGCTTATAAAAAATATTTCATGCATGGGACTTCTCATCATATGGGATTAGACACCCACGATTTAGGAGCCATCAAAACGCCTGTCACCTCTCAAATGGTATTTACAGTTGAACCGGGAATTTATATCCCTAATGAAAAAATGGGCATTAGACTCGAAGACGATGTGGTCGTTCAAGCCGATGGCCCACCTTTAAATTTAATGCAACACATTCCTATCGAAATTGAAGAGATAGAAGGGTTGATGAATTCGAACTAAGCTTTTTTAGTGCAACATTCTTTTTTACAATCCTTTGCACAGGCTTTTTTATCAGCTTCCATTTTGTCTTTACAACAAACTTTTTTGCAGTCTTTTTTACAGTCTTTTTTGATGCTTGAAAACGCTTCAACAGTTTGCATATTTTCTACAGAATAGGTTTTCCCAACGGAAGTAACCGCATTTGTGATGCTCACCGGGTTCACTTTAGCAACATCGTATTCGACCATCGCCATTTCGTTTTTAAAATCGACGGTAGCAGATTTTACGCCTTCCATTCCTGCAAGTTTTTTCTCAATCGTTTTAGCACACCCCATTTCGCAGGTCATTCCTTTAATGCCGAACTCTGCTTTAGAATAGCTGGCATTAGGGTCGAGTTGATGTGCCGCTTTTTCTGTGGTAGTTTCTACTGTTTTGATTTGAGCCTTCGTTTCGTTTTTACAAGAAAAAAACAGAGTTAATAAAAGTGCTGAGGTTAAGATTGTCTTTAAATGTTTCATAGTGTTTAGTTTAGGTATTTAAACAAATGTAAAAATAATTCGTTGTTATTCTAATTTATTAACCAATTTTGTAAATAATAATTCTTTCTAATGAATCAAGAGCAAAAAAAATGGATGTATCTCTCTGTCCTCGCTATTGTATGGGGCAGCTCCTTTATTCTGATTAAAAAAGGTTTAATTGGCTTAACGCCATTGCAGTTGGGCAGTTTACGAACGGTTATTTCTTCAATCTTTATCTTTATAATTGGGTTTAAATCTCTCAAAACGATTCTGTCTCATCAATGGAAATGGGTAGTTTTATCGGGCTTTTTAGGGACTTTCTTACCCAGTTTCTTGTTTGCATTTGCAGAAACCGAAGTCGATAGTGGCGTTGTGAGTATTCTAAATGCGTTAGTGCCTCTGAATGCTATTTTAATAGGGTTGGCAGTTTTTAAAATAGCGTCTACAAAAACGCAAATCTTTGGAGTTTTACTTGGTTTTATTGGGGCTTCGATGCTCATTTTTAATAGTATGGAGCTCAACCCAGATCAAAATTATCTGTTTGCAGGTTTTGTTGTTTTAGCCACCTTAATGTATGGGTTCAATGTGAATATCATTAAACATTACCTCCAGGAAGTGAAGCCAATTGCCATAGCAACAGGTAATTTTGCTGCAATTGTAATCCCGGCTCTACTTGTTTTAATTTTCTCTAATTTTTTTAATTCAAAAACCTTTGAAAACGAAGCAATCTATCCCTCGATTGGATACATTGCTGTATTATCGTTGTTTGGTACGGTGATGGCCAAAATCATATTTAATAATTTAATTCAAATTTCGAGTCCTGTATTTGCATCTTCCGTAACCTATTTAATGCCTTTGGTGGCGCTGCTTTGGGGTCTGCTCGATGGAGAGCTTTTTGGATTAGATCAAGGATTTGCAACTATGCTTATCCTATGTGGGATTTATTTAGCCAACAAAAAAGCAAAAAAAACCGAAGCTAAAGCCTCGGATTTTTAAATAATAATAAGAGAGGATTACTTAAAATCTTCTTCAGAAACTCCTTGATTAATCAAAACTTCGCTCGAAGTCATGTTAATCACTTGAGGTCCAGCAGTTATTTTCTGAGTAAAAGGAAACATTACCCCATTAACTTTTTTATAGTCAGAATAGTCCTGAACGGAGGTTATATTTTCACCTTCTTCCTCTTCTGTTTTTTCAGTTCGAACTAAAAAACCTGTAGCGGCATCATAGTAACGAAAAGAATCTTCTTTCACCTGTATTTTATAGACATCGACCTCATCAATAGCTAACAAACTAACTAATTTAAGTGTTTTTGCGTCTAAATAGGCTTCTGGAAATAAGCCTTTTTCATTCGATTTTTCAGCGAATTCTTTTTCAGACATTGGTTCCTTTTTTCCTTGGTTTTCTGTATATCCATTGTTACCATCAAATTTTTGTTTGACAATGGTACCCATTCCAGCAATTGACATCTCCATTGAGGTCATGTTTGGAGACATTGACTTCATGACTGCTGTTGGGTTAAACGGCACGCCTTCAATGGTGACATTCGCAGAAACCATTATTGAGTTTACTGTATTAACAGCCTCAAGACCTCCAATGGCTTTAATGTAGTCATCAAGTACTGTAGCCACAGTAACACCTGCTGGAATTGGTTTTGTGAATTCTGGTTTTTCAACGAGATTTGCATAGGTGTCAAAATAGTTGATTGGAATGCCTGTTTTTTCAAGGTTTTCGATTACTTCACTCCCTTTTCCAACTACCACGATACGAGCGTTGTCGACACTAAAATAGGTGTTAGAAATTCGGTGCACATCTTCAATAGTGACTGCATTTATCTTTTGAAGGTATGTGGTGTAAAAATCTTCGGGAAGCTCATTAACTTTTGTATTGACAGCATATTGTGCAATGGTACTTGGTTTCTCGAGGGCTAGTACGAAATCACCCACATATTTCGCTTTGGCATTTGCCAGTGCTTCCGCTTCTACTGGGTTTGCTTGAATACGTTTTATTTCTTTAACGGTTTCAACAACAGCACTGTCAGTGACGGCATTTCTAACAGACGCTCCAGCTCTAAATCGAGAGATAAATTTATCAGTTCCAACTGATGAACGGGCACCGTACGTATAGCCGTGATCTTCCCGAAGATTCATATTTAAGTAGCTGTTAAATCCGCCCCCTAATATTTTATTAGCAATAAGAACCGCATGGTAATCGGGGTCGCTCATCTTTAAATTTACCGTGCTTGTTAAAGAGATGTTTGATTGTACGGCATTTGGCATATCAACAAAATTGATTTCTAAAGTTTTTGGATTCGCATTGGCTTCTGGAATAATGGTTTCTATTGGGGGACCCTTTTCCCATTGTTTAAACTGTTTTTTTACTAATTTGATAACCGCTTTCGTATCAACGTCTCCAATCACGACTAAATAGGATTTGTTTGGGTTGAAGTACTTTTGATAGTAATTTCGAATGTCATTAATAGTCACTTTACTGACGGATTCTTCGGAGACAAATTCACCGTAAGGATGTTGTGTCCCATACGCTAAAGCGCTTCCTACACGCCCCGAGATGACGTCCACACTTTTTTCGCCGGACTTTATCCCATCGATAAGTTTGTCTTTTTCTTTCTGAAATTCTTCTTCGGTTAATAATGGGTTTATAGCGGCATCTGCTAATAATTCCAGAATACGATTACTGTATTTTGTTAACGAACTCGCAGAGCCACCACTAAATCCAAAATTTAATCGTGCTCCTAAAAAATCAATTTCCTCGTTAAAGTCATTTTTAGAAATAGTGGTCGTTCCATTGCCAAGCATAGCGCCTAAGAGTTCGGTGACACCTGCTTTAGTTCCTTCAATAATCGGATCTCTATCAAAGGCTAACCTAAATGACACTCTTGGGAGTTTATGGTTTTCAACAACCAATACTTTTAGGCCGTTTTTTAATTCAAATTCTTGTGGCTTCTCCAATGAAATTTTTGGAGCTGGGCCTGGTTTAGGTTGCTGTGAGCGGTCAATTTGAGCATTTACTCCTAATGACATAAAAAACACGGCAATTAATGTGTATAATTTAGTTTTCATTTTAAAGACTTTTATGGGTTATTCCAGATCGGATTCGGGTAAATACTCTAATATCAATCGTTGGTTTGGGTTTAGATATTTATTGGCTACTGTTTTAATTTCTTCCCGGGTGATAGAACGGTAAATGTCAATTTCATTGTTAATCAAATTAACATCATTATATAGCAAATAATAGCGTGCCAATGAATTTGCAATACCTTCAATGCTTGAGTTAGAGCTTACAAAATTGTTTTCAAATTTATTTTGAATTTTTTGGTAATCTCTTTCAGAAATAAGATTGTTTTGAAGTTTTACAATTTCCTCATCCATTTCAGTCACAAGATCGTCCAATGAAACATCTCCTAACGGTAATCCATATAAAATATAAGTGCCGTAGTCCTCTTGACTAAAATCAATGGCACCCACTTGAAGTCCCATCTTTTTATCATCGACAATTTTTTTATAGAGCTTAGACGTTTTCCCATCACTTAAATATGTTGAAATCATACTTAAAACATACGCATCTCGATCTTTAAATGAGGGTGTTCTGTAAGCAGCCATAACCGCTGGAATTTGAATATTAGCATCATAGGCTTTGGCTCGTATTGGTTGGGTAATAGGGTCTTCTTTTGGAAAGTTCCTTACGATATCTTTGCCTCTAGGAATTGGTCCAAAATAGGCGTCGATCATTTTTTTTACAGCGGTGACATCAATATCCCCAGCGACGACTAAAACAGCATTGTTGGGCACATAGAATTTTTTGTTAAAGGCCTGAAACTCTTCTAAAGTTGCTGCGTCAAGGTGCTCCATTTTTCCAATGGTAGTCCCTTTGTAAGGGTGTTTTTTAAATATATTAAGCTTGATTTTCTCAAGAAATTTTCCATAAGGACTGTTGTCAACTCTTAGTCTTTTTTCTTCTTTTACAACTTCGTTTTGCGTATCAACCCCATCTTGATTAATTACAGGATGAAGGAGTCGCTCGGATTCCATCCATAATCCAAGCTCCACATTGTTTGAAGGGAATACTTCATAATAGTAAGTCCGGTCGTCGGTCGTATTGGCATTGTTGCTTCCTCCGTTGGAGGAGACAATCTTAAACCATTCGCCTTTAGGTATGTTTACGGTTCCTTCAAACAAGAGGTGTTCAAAAAAGTGTGCAAACCCTGTGCGTTCTGGGTTTTCGTCTTTTGCACCAACATGGTACATAACAGAAGTTGTTACAACGGGTGCAGAGTTGTCTTGATGTAAAATAACGTGCATGCCGTTACTCAAATCGTACTCTTCAAATTTAACTTCTTGTGCTGAGACTGTTAAGGTCACACCAAGCAAAGTAGCTAATAAACATAAGCATTTTTTCATCAGTTAATTTTTAATTAATAATTACTTAGTAAGACGTTTGAAGTCTTACTAAGTTACACTTTATGACATCAAAAGTAGCATTTTTTTTTAAAGTCAAATTTAATTTTTTTGTATTTAAAAATTTCTTTACATCATTTTCAGTATTAGAATAATTTCTAATGTTAAGGTCATCTACAACTTTACTACTAATATCGTATCCAATAACACGATGTTTTTGAGAAAGGATGGCCAATGGGGGCAACCTGCTCTCTACACTGGTTCGGTGAGTGAAACATTTCTGTCGCTACAAGACACCCCGAACACCTACACCAACCACATTGACAAGTACCTACGAGTGAGCTACGCAGAAGGCGGTTCGGTTGTGTTTGACTCCATTGACACTAACAAAGTACCTGAGCACCAATCCAACTTGTACTACACGGACGAACGCGTGAACACGCGCATCCAGACGAAACTGCAAGACAAGAGCATACAGAACATTTCAATATCGGGGTCAATCATTTGCAATGAGGTGCTTGCCGAGAGCGATGCACGGTTGAAAAGAAACGTGAGTGATATGAACAACGACTTGTGTTTGCAAGCAGTCAGCCAGTTGCGACCGAAGACCTACGAGTTTATTGTCAACCCGAACCAACAACGTTTCGGTTTGATTGCACAAGAATTGGAACAAGTCTTACCTTCGCTCGTCAACACCACCGACGGCTCCAAGTCAGTCAACTACGTAGAGCTCGTCCCCTTCCTGATAGGGAGCATCAAGCAATTGAAACAGACAGTGGATTGTTTGCAGAACGAAGTCATTATGATGCAATCCCAATTAAAATATTCGCGATAAGCACAACAACCAACAACTAATAATCATCCCAGTCTATGTCTCGCTCCAAGCTTTCAAACACAGAATTAAAGTTCTACAACACCTCGGGAGAGAGCGACGTAGTCTACGCCAAGCTGAAAGGAACTTCGCAAAACTCGCTCATTCTGGAAGGGGCAAGTGGAGCAACAAAGGTGTCATTGCAGAATGTGGCCGACCCGCCCGGAACGGGGCAGGTGGCGACGTGGGATTACGTCAACACCAAGGTCAACGAACTGAACAACGGTTTGAGTTGGAAGGCACCTGTGCGAGCCAAGTCTACCGCGAATGTAGCGGGTTCGCTCTCGGGCAACGTGTTCACCTGTACAAGCAACGGCCAACAAACGTTTGACGGTGTGCAGGTGGTAGTTGGCGACCGAGTGCTGTTCGCCTCGCAGACTGACCAGACACAAAACGGCATCTACTCGTGCACCACCAAAGGCGACGTTCGTGTAGGGAGCGAAGCACAAGCTGTGTTTGAACGAGCGACAGACGCCGACACATCTGCGGAGTTGAAGGCGTGTGCAGTGTTCATTGAGTCAGGTACGTCTCACGCGGACACTGCCTACGTGCAGACCACTGACTCACCTGTGCTTGGTACATCTAACATTGTGTGGAGCCAATTTTCCAGTGCAGGCGAAATCTTGGCGGGGTCTGGTTTGAGCAAGAGTGGCAACACCATATCTGCGAGTGTTGATGACACGTTCATTGAGATAGAGGCAGGCAACTTGACAGTGAAGATCAATTCTATCACTGCGGACAAAGTAGCAACCAACACTCTCACTGGGCACGAAATACAAGACGCGAGCACCACCGACGCGGAGCTGGCAGACGACAGCTGTATTTCGCG
>ENA-OQVM01006327-OQVM01006327.1-marine-metagenome-genome-assembly--contig:-NODE-6327-length-10833-cov-2.877464_pt1 | contig 10833 bp, 4 predicted proteins | sample MGYA00237776_ERZ505498 | MGnify/ENA primary metagenome ERZ505498 (study PRJEB26159, sample SAMN06265151) | marine metagenome | isolation source: Helgoland LTER site | place: Germany:Helgoland, sampling... | reverse complement strand
TCATTAATAATAATTGCGGTATTAAATTCTCTTAACTTATAATTCAATTTAGTTCTAAAAATAGTTTCTAAATCTTGTTTTGAAATGGTTTCTTTACCCTTAAACAAATTTAATACCTTACTGTATTTATTAAATAGCCTATGTTCGCTCTGGCTCTTATTTGGATTGTTTTCATTCTCCAATAGAATACAAACATTTCTATTATAAACACGATTAAATTTAGCAGACGAAAACAGTTTTTCGTTTACCATAATTACTGCAGAGTCTTCTAAATTATTCTTAGTAATTTTCTTTAATTTAAAAGTATTTGATACCCATATAGATACTTGTTTAAAACACTTATCTCTAAATAGTATTAATTCATCAGTTGTTAGTGTATCTTCAAAATAAACACCCTCTAAATGTCTTTTAATCTTTCCTTTTAAACTGTCATTCTTACTTTGTCTAAGTACTAAATTTAAAATCTCTGGTGTATGATATATTCCTTTTAGCTTATTTAAGAAATCCTTTTTAATTTGCTTTCTTTCTTTGTCTAATAAGTCTGCAGCAACATCACCATCTACATTTAATTTGAAACATGGCCAGTTTCCATTCAAACAATTCTTTTCTTCGGTTATATCCTGTTCAGTGCGACATTGTTCTTGATTTGTTACACAATTGTTCTCAGCAGACTCCCATGTGTTTTTCTCATTATTCCATTTGCCTGTTGTGAATGTCTTTCGATATGTTCCAGTAGCACCATCCATATTCCAACACTGATAGTTTCCTTTGTAACCAGACCCTTCAGATATTTCCGCAAGACATGTCTGTTCGTTAACTGCATCACTTTCAGTTCTACATGTATTATCTATCACACAATCTCCAATTCTATCTGACTCAAATTCTGTTGCATTCCATTTTTTACTAAACGAACTCGATTTTTGTGCTTGAGAATTAATTATTTCTCCTGTTGTTGTCCAACATTGATATTGTTTTTCACCATTCGTATCTCCTTCACATGCTGTAGTCACTTCTTTTATACGTGCATCTTCCGATACACAATCGTTGTTTACCAAACATAGTTTGTTCCCATCTTTATCGGTTTCCATATCCAAGGTTACATCTTCCGGATAATACTGGAAATTATTTGCATCATCCACAAAATAACATTTATCGGTATCACAAGTCATGTCTTCTTCCCGCAAACATCCATCACGCTGTTCTTCGCAACTGGTTTCTTCTGGCCATCTATCCGGATAAAACTTAAAATCGGTATCTGCATTCAAATATTTAAGACTTGAACCTGGTTCTGTATTCACTTTGAAACATTTACCATTACGGTTTTCACACAATTTTCTTGAAGTTTCAATATTTGATACTGTGTATTCTGCGACTTGAGTTTTGTCGGTTTCATATATCCTATTTGATTCATCTAATTCTTGTTTAGAACTTACAATATCATTCGTCGTAGTTTCTATGTTTTTTCGAATTCCATCAATTCGTCTGCTCATTTTTTTAATATCATGTAAGTCCCTATCATTTTTAACATCATCTTTATTCATTAAATTCAACTTGTAGTTACTTACCATACTATTTATGTTAGCTTGTATTGTATCAATTTGACCCATTACCTTATCCTTTGCTTGTAATACCTTTTCTAAATTACCATAATCATCCTTAATCAATCCAAGTTCATTTCGATGTTCAACATTATTATCGTTCTTGTAATTTGATAATTTTTCTTCCAATATCTTAACTCTTTGTTTTAATATCTCCATAGATTTCTTCAATATTTCATTACTACCAAATGCTTTCTGATATTCTATTGCAAGAGCATTGAATTCTGTATCTACTTTCTCAAACAACTTTTCCCATAAGTGCTCTTTTTGATAAATAAAATCATTCTTTTCATCATACACCTTCTTTATATCATCATAAGTATAATCCGTATTTAATGAAAAAATATCATTTGTTATTTCGTTAGGCGAATTGTCATGTTTTTTATTTTTTTCTGTATCATCACTTATACCCAATATTGAACCGACATCATCTTTTCCATACACATCCCCGAGTTTTAAAATCTCAAAATTTTCTATATGGTCCTTTCGCATTTTATCGTGACTGAACCAATTTAATAAGCCTAGCAAAATTATAAAGATGAACATACATAATAGTAATGATAAATCCATCTTCTATTTTTTTTTGTATTATAAACTATTTTATATTAATTACAATAAATATTTAAAATAAAACATTATTAAAAATATCATTTAATCAAACAAAAATTTAATATTAATTTGTAATAATTGATTTCACTCTTCTCTGAATCGGATCATTCATTACCTCATCTTCATTATATAGTTCGAATTTTACAACAATTCGAAACTCACAATTATTTATAATTTGTTCGAAAAATTCAGATGTAAATTCTATACCTCGACTGTTCCCTTTCAAACATTTAAATACTGACTTCTCTTTCAATAAATACAAATATTGTTGATGTAATATTATATCTTTGTCTATAAACAGTAACTCCAATTCACCCTTATCTATTCGGTTGTCTTCAAATCTTACATAACTCAACAATAAATTCCTCGACCATGCATGTTCCGCTACAAATTCACATTGTTTCACCTCGTTCGATGTCCAAATCGCCTTTATTCCATTACTCTTCACTCTCCGATTCGATGAATGTTTTATCGATATCTTATCCTCATTCACTATTACATCTTCTTCAAATGCATTCGGTATGTCATATACTACCGACAGTTCGGGGTTCGATACAAAAGATGCGATCAAATCCTTCTCTCTTGATGTTCCTATTTCTGGTGTTAGACGACCATTTCTACAACATTCCATCTGAGACACCCCATACAAACGAATCAAATTACAAATATTTTCATCATTCGCAAAATGCTTGAATATTGGTGTGGAAGAAGTTTTAACAAATTTATACAATAATTTATTTTTAATATGTGTGCAGTTTCCAGGTAAATTCACTACCATGTTTGTACTTATTCCCATCATTTTCGTAAAATAGTGACATACAAAACAATATTCAAAATTTTCATCATACACAATTTTATATCTAAATCATAAATCAATTTTTTTTCTACAATATGTAAAAAAACAAAAAAAAAAAATATTTTTTTTTCTTTTTTACATATTCAATTAATCCCACTCCCCCACTCCACACCCACACTCCCACGAGCCAATCACCATGCCTTTTTAATTATAGTCATATATTCCTCTTTTTCGGGTCTTGATGGAATCATCATACGATTCGTGCGTTCATGTCTCGCAATGTAAGGAGTGCTGTATTTGTTCCTCTTTGATATTTTCACAAAACTGGTATTCACATATTCTGTCAGTTTCTCTAACTCATCTATGAACTCCGTCACTTGTTGAGGACTCTCCAGAATTCGCCGCATCAAGTCTTGACCCGCATTGGAAAACAACTCAAACACATCATAGATATCCTTCTGGAACTTGTCTCTCTTATTTTGGTAATACAACTTCTGTTTCCAAGTCTTCTCCTCTATCTCGTTCAACATCCATTTTATTCGCATCGCCACATTATGTTTTTGAATCTCTTCGTCAGTCCGAGCATGGTAACTACGCAATTCGACAATTTGTACATGAGCAACTATTCTATGAAACATATGTATCTTACCCATATTTTTCATCAATATATTACTATTGTATTCACCATTCAATTTATTTGTTATTTCATACACTGTAGGTAATCCACCACATACCACATCTCCAGGGACACGAGGAGCTACTCCTCCATTGTTCTCTCTCTGCCATTCATAAAAATGAGGATTATGTACCAAATTACGCTCGATATTTCCAGTCCTCCAACTGAATGCAGTATGGCATTGCGTGCACCACATCTGGTCACAACCCGATATTTTGAAAATCATTGAGGAACAACTCGGACACGGTTTCGTATCTTTCATTAATTTGCGAGCAGTTTGCACATTTGATTCCACACATATGTGAGCATCTTCATCTGTCTCATCTTTTATTTCATGACACTCTTTACACACCTTCACATTACACAAACCACATTTCCATTGACTCGACAAAAATCCTCTACAGTCATTTGCTGGACAAGCCCTCACGAATTTCGGAGCATCACGTTGTCGTTGTTCCTCCGCTTCCGTTTGTTGATAAGTCAAATCATGATTATCATTCCAATGAATTATTTTTTGTTGGTTGTTTATGTATTTCCGACGAACCATACGCAATTGGGTCTCGAGAGCCAACAATTCATCCTCCACTGTTTTTTGTTCATCACTCAGATTACGCATCTCCAACTCCTTCTCGACATATATTTGTGTATCCGGTAACAACATTTTCTCTTTGTCCATCATCACCTTCTCACGATGTCTCTTCAATTCCTGATTCATGAACACTTTCGTCATATTTTGATGTATAAATGTATCATCCCATGGATGCTTGCAACTCATGCAATGTGGTTCAAGAGTGGTCTCGAGCAAGTAATGTTTGATACATGATGCACATACTTCCATATGACATGCTGCACACACAACCTTTTTTCTTGTAGACTGGTTGAAATCTTCACAACATATGTTACAATCCGTTGAGGAAGAACACGCCATATTTTAAAAACTTTAAATATGTGTTGATTATGTGTAAGTAAATACACACACACGAATTAGAATCAATAATATTATCGTGTTTTATACTAACAAAAAAATGAAATCAATTTTTTTTTCTTGAAACAAATTAATTCAAATAATTAATAATTTATATGTCTTTTCATTTAAAAGGTTCATATATACCTCACCCTGAGGTAATTATACTACGGTGATTTGTGAAAAATAATACTAATCATGCCTCGTGAACCACCCGAACGCAGAAGACCACGACATATTCCATTTGATGAGTTAGATGAAGATGGACAGGAATTACGAAGAAAACGAGCTGAGCGTTCTCGAGAAAGTTATCAACGAAACAAGATCAAAGTTGCACGTCAACGGATTTTGAATAATATCGATGATGGTGGATGTGTTCGTCAATCAACAATTACCGATCCAAAATATGAATGGCGAGAACCCGAATTGGAGATGATGCGAAAATGTGTCAAAAATAGACGCACTCGTTACTACATAGATCCGATAAAAATAGTAGAAGTTCTTGACAAACGATACCGAAAACCATATCCATGGGAAAATAATAATAACAATAATGCACCAGATAATAATGATGACGATGATGACGATGATGACAATAACGACGGTTTTCTTGTCAATATGAACGCCAATGCCAACGCCAATGCCAACGCCAACGCCAATGCCAATGCCAATGCGAATGCCAATGCTACTGCGAATGCAAATGCTAATGCAAATGGTTCCAATCGAAATTCTAATGCAAATGCGAATGCCAATGCTAATGCAAATGATTCCAATCGAAATTCTAATGCAAATGGTTCCAATCGAAATTCTAATGTCAATGCTAATGCAAATGCCAATGCTAATGCTAATGCTAATGCTAATGCTAATGCCAATGCCAATGCCAATGCCAATGCCAATGCCAATGGTTCCAATCGAAATTCTAATGCAAATGCCAATGCCAATGCTAATGCTAATGCGGTCAATCCATCATCATCGGGACCTTCTTCCTCAAGAAGAACATCAAATCGTATTGACTTACGCAAACATAATATTACAAAAGAGGATATGATAGACGTAACAAATTGGATGATTGATACACCAGATACAAATATGATGGAGAATACCTCCGATAAACGAAAATCAATAAGTAAACGGAATTTTAAATCGAAAGTTGTTACTCTTTTTAAAGTCATGAAATCTGATAACTTAATCGACATATACGACAAACCATCCATGTATCTTAATCGATTCGAAAATTACAAAGGAATTAAAAAAACAAGTAAAAAAGATTATTACTCCATCGTAAATAAATTTTATGAAAGAAGTGGAGATCTTCAAGTACTCAAGGAGCAAAATAAAATTCCAAAGAAGTTAAAATTCAACGAATCGATATTCAAATTACAAGAGTTATTTCCATTAGAGAGCATTTCCGTATTCAAAAAAGCATCAAAAGAGAGTTTCATGTTGGCAAAAGAAGCCGAATTGGAGCGTCTCGAAAATGATGCTTATTATGATTGGAAACAACTGAAACGAATCCCAGAAATTATAAAGAAAAAAACGAAATTAAGCACCTTGAAAAGCCTACGACAAATCGTCGTGTTGTCTATTTATTTGAACGAAAATATGTTGCGGGATGATTTGGATCGTGTGCTCTTAAAAAGAAATGCTAATACAACAATTCCAGAAAACACAAACTACATCGATTTGATGGAAAACAAAATGCATTTAGTCGTATATAAAACAAATAACACCTACAAGACATATACGTTCAAAATAGAAGATGATACGATGAAATTGATTAAACGATATTTGAAAAAAACTGAACAAGAAACAAAAAAAGTTCCAAAGTATCTCATCACAACTGATAACGGTAATTTATATTCGACAGGATTGTCGTTGTTCATCACGAATACCTTTGAAAAGTACACTGATCACAAAATAAACATTAACGACTTGCGACATAGTCTGGCTACCGAATATAAAGATGCTCCCCAAAGAGAACGAGAACAATTGGCTTATAAAATGCAACACGAATTTCAACAACATCAACGGTATGTTCGAATGAGTGGAGATGTAATTCCATTGTATTTCGAAAATTCAGACGAAGATGCTATGTATGATACAATATTAGAGACTCAAGAGGAAGAAATTGAACTTCCTACCTTCGACAATTATCTGGTGGGTCGCTATGTTCGAGTCAAAATTGACTATACCAACTCAGTTAACTTTGGTAAAAAACTTATAGGTCGTTTGAGCAAAAATAAAGACCGGGAGACTAATACAACCTACCCCTATACCATAACATATCCTAAAGACACACGTGAAGAACCGGACCAGACTACAATCCCGGATGATGGAGTCGAACTTCTTTCAGAGGACTATGAACCACCCACCACTCCATCTAACAAACGGACTAATCGTGCAAATAATCGTGCAAATAATCGTGCAAATAATCGTTCGAAATCACAAGCTAAAAAATCTACACAATCTACACAATCTACACGAAAAACAAATAAACCAACTCGCAAATCAACTCGCAACAAATCTAGAAAATGATACTAACTTACAAATAATAAATAGCCTTTTTTGACCTTTTTGTAATATAAAATATTAGTAAATTAGTAAATTAAATTAACAAAACTTAAATGGTTATCTATATTATTTTCATTATACTTGGAATAATCACATACCTTATCTTCATTTTTAAAAGATATAACAATCATTGTGAATCATTTGCAACATCATCATCAGCATCAGAATCATCATCACAAGAACCATGTTCAACTAATTTGACAGATTTACAATATCTTGAACATATGATTCCACATCATCAAGTTGCTGTTGATATGAGTAAAGTGTTATTGAAAAACACGAAAAATGATTTTATGATTTATTTAGCCTATCGAATAATACAAAGTCAACAAGAAGAAATTGTATTATTAAATGATTTATTACGAAAAGGCAATATTAAAATTAACAGTAATCTAATTATATAAATTATTTTTCAAAATACTTGATCACTCCTTTTTCATTCCAATATGTTCTATTGGGAATAAAGTAGACAACTTTACGCAAATCCTGTCGCAATAACGCTATCAGAATATGTACCACCTATATCGAAATACATATGACTGAATGTGTTAGTAGCTGTTCCCTGTTGAAATTTCCCAAATTTAATGACTTGGGATACATTTACCTCGTCTGATGTTCCACGCACGAAAGTGTTTCCAGATATAGGATTAAATGCTGCTCCACTTTCAAAAACAAGAGTCACTGCGGAACCATCTAAATACATATACCATTTGTTTTCGGAATACCTATATAAAAATGTGTATCTCCCATAAGTATCGTATGCAGGAGTTAATCCTCTGCTATAATTTATTTTTACCAAACTTGCATTATTGAATAATCTCCAGTAATCATTCCCAGCTTTATAAACTGTGAACAAATTACCAAACTGGAAAATGTTTGCACGATTTCCATCGTTTCCTCCTTGATTAGTTGATTTGAACCTAAAGTCTATGACAAAATCACTTGTATTATTCGACAAGTCTAGTATGAAAGCATAATATTTATAGGTATTACCGTTAATATAACTGAAAACTGCTTCACCTTCAGTCGTAATGTCAATCGGGTTACCAACCTGTGTTAATTCAGATAGATCTTGGCCATTCGAAAAGTTCCACAATTTTGAATTTCCAAGAGATGTAGACATTAAATTATATGAATTCAACTCCGACATAGTCATAGCTTTCGTGCGGTCTACATGTATTTGGATGTAATCAGACATACAATATTTCCTGTCATTGTGAATATATAAATTTGTGTTATTAGTTGCGTCAAAATGGTTTGTAACACTAGACAAATCAAGTTCAATAGACGCTGTAAATGTTTCTGATGAATTCCCAACACCATATATTTTAAGTTTTTTAGCATTTTGAGAATATGTTATTGCAAATTTTTGGAACACATTCGTACTTCCTGCATTTGTAGCAAAATTGTCAATTACACCATTATTTGTTGACTCTGACAATAACATTGTTGAAGACGATCCAATTTCTTGATAATAATAAGAACCTACACCCTCGTTATAACTCATTTTTACAGACATACCATTTGATACACTTTGCATTGTGCTACTAATTGTTTGACTTGAATTAACATTTATACCAAAAAAATACATAAACAATAAATTTATGCTTTCACTGGATGAAGCTTTAGCTTTTGTATATACAATGACTGTGAAATCGGTATCAATTGACAAGTCTGGAATTGTTAAATAACTAATGTTATGATCATGTCCAGGCATAGCTTCCAACACCTTATGTTCAACACCATTCACTTCGATGGTACCATAACTTGGCCACGACGAAGATGTCACATTGTTTTGTAGAATGACACCATCCGATGTAGTGAGACTTTCGTCGTTGAAGGTCCAAGTGCGAATACCGGTATCAGTCGTGTTCGCTTTTTCTATTTTTACATTAACTGGTGTCGCTCCCGCCCAATTTGTAGATAATCCTACATACATATATGGGATTCCACCATTATAAGCATTATGTGTTAAATATACATAATCATAAATATTTTCAAATGTTGAATCACAAATACTATATTTCATGTTGTAAATATCATCATATACATCTATTCTTCTATAAAATGTCGCTTCATAATAACCACCTTCAATATTATAGGTTACATCATAGGATGATGCATAATTTTTTGGAACCCATCCGTCTGAATATTCAAAAGCGCCCAAATAGAGGTCATTTGTTGTAACATTATAATGAGTTCCAGAATAATGTGAAAATCTATTTTTTGTAATGTATGTATGATTCGCATTATGTTGATAAATATTTTTTCGAGAAAGCTGACTCGCATCAAAATCGGTTATTGAATCGAAAAAAGTTACATTTGTTGAACGGTCTCCACTTGATGTTTGACCTAAATATAATGAAGATTCTATAAGATTTTCTAAAGAACTTGCAACACTGAAACTCACTTTAGTCGAAATCAAATAAGTTGTGTTTGGTTCTAAAATGACATTGGTGTTCCATACCTGTTGATAAAATTTAACACTATTTCCATCACTTACATGGGTTTCATCATACAATGATAAAGAGTTCGTCGGAACTGATACTGACTCTTCATACATCTTAACTTCATTTATACCTGCACCAGTACCACCAGTGTTCTTCACAAATATTCTCACATATTGCGCCTTCACATCCACATTCGCCACCACATCCGGTAACAAATCTTTACTGTCAGTCACTGTTGACTGGTGCAAATAACGAGCATTCTTGTTCGCATAAATCAAGGTCGCATTCGATTCGTCGATAACTCGTGTATTCGGTAAAGCTGATTCGTTATTCGATGCATAGATGAATATTTGGTCGAAGTCATATGCAAACGAAGTCCACGAATTAAAACTATTTTTATCTCTAACTTGCCATGCCTCTATTTTTCGAATATGTTTTTGGGTGAAAAAGTCGAATGTTACATAAGATATGGTATGGATTTCATACCAATAATCATGTCCAACCGAATTTCGTGTTAAAAATCCAGATATCAAATTTCCAGGTGAATATGCATTTGCGTATGCTTCAGTGGGTGTTGTTATAGTGCAGTATTCTCCATTCATATAACTCGTGCTATGAGTAGTTTGATAAGTATTTAATTTGAATGGATACAAATCTGCTAATGGAATGTGTCTACCTGTAATCAAATTGTAATTTAAGTCGTTTTGTTTTATGCCTATTAGTAAGCCTTTCTTATAGAGTGGTTTGAAATATATATTTGATTTATTATAGTTGACAATTGATTCGTCATTTACAGCTAATTTTGTAGCTGAAGAAGATGATACATGATAAATTTCAACTTCTCCATATTCATTTGTTACTTGAAAATATACAGCATTCGTGGTGTTTTCGTTGTTGTCGTACACTTCACATTGGGGAAGTAATTTCCATGTTAGATTCGATGGTAAGGTTGCAATCCAGTTTTCTATATAAGTAGCTCTTGTCGAAAGAGTATTTATATAAAATTCAATTGCCCCTGTCCCAACTTTTTCAAACATAGATACATTTTTATATAAGTCGATCACTTGAATATCTAATAATCTATATTCTGCGGTATTTGTTGATGAGTTAAAATTTAAGAATGTCTCAAGAGTTGTACATGCTGAATAGTTTGTATATGAAGCCATTGC
>ENA-OQVM01006326-OQVM01006326.1-marine-metagenome-genome-assembly--contig:-NODE-6326-length-10833-cov-3.199795_pt1 | contig 10833 bp, 14 predicted proteins | sample MGYA00237776_ERZ505498 | MGnify/ENA primary metagenome ERZ505498 (study PRJEB26159, sample SAMN06265151) | marine metagenome | isolation source: Helgoland LTER site | place: Germany:Helgoland, sampling... | reverse complement strand
GCGATCATTCCGCCAAAGGGATAAGACAATGACACAACGGGTATTTATTACGGCAGGGGCTGGCGGCATTGGGCGCGTGATCGCGCAGGCCTATGCCACGCAAGGCGCGCAGGTTTATGTCTGTGATCAAGATTCAGCGGCAATCGACGCACTTGATATAAACATCACAGGTTCCCGCGTTGATGTCACGGACGAGGCCGCTTTGGATGCATGGCTGCAAGCTGGTCTCGATAAACTGGGCGGCTGCGATGTACTGATCAATAACGCAGGTATCGCGGGTCAGGCGGGGCCAGTTGAAGACCTCGATCTAGTTGCATGGAAGCAGTGTCTGGCCGTCAATCTGGATGCACAAATGATCACCTGCCGTGCAATCGCACCAGTGATGAAGGCGCAAAAATCCGGCGTAATCACGAACCTGTCTTCTACATCTGGCCTGTTCGGCGCGCCTTTTCGCGCGCCCTATGCGGCCGCGAAATGGGCCGTGATCGGCTTTACCAAAACTATCGCGACAGAATTGGGCCCGCATGGCATTCGCTGCAACGCGATCTGCCCGGGGGCTGTTAGCGGGGAACGAATGGACAGAGTTCTCGCGGCTGAGGCGCAGGCGCGCGGCGTAACGCCAGACGTTGTTTACACCGATTATGCATCCGGCAGTTCGTTGCGACGTTTCGCTGAACCCGAAGAGATCGCAGGACTGTGTATGTACCTATCATCTGATGCGGCCAAATTTGTGTCAGGTCAGGCCATTGCTGTTGATGGAAATACCGAAACCTACCATTCCGTCTAGCAACAAAAAACGCCCCAACTTTCGTCGAGGCGTTGATGTTAATAGCGGCCAATGACTGGACCTAAATTCCAATAAATCGCTGCGCCAAGCGTGGGATGATGCCGTTAAAACGCAAAGGCGCATCAGAAGCCGCGAGGCAAATGCAGTCCATTCCTGCTTCGGCAACCGGTGTGTGGTGCATGTCTTCGTTTGCAACTTCGACATCGCCTGCGCCAAAGCGATCATGTTCGTCCATGAACGCGCCTTGCAGAACCAAAGTCAGCTCTGTGCCGCGGTGACCGTGATCAGGCATCGCAGTGCCCGCCGGAATGCGCAACAAGCGCACACTGGCATCGCGTGACGTTTTCAAAACCATCTGGCTGACGCCGCCACCGACTTTGCGCCATTTCAGATTGTCGAGGTCGCCTTTCACATAATCCTGCAAAGGTCCCGGGAACACCGTGTTCTGCGTCCGCACCGGCGCCGGCTTTTCAGCACCAAATCCGCTATCGATCATCGCCATTGTAGCGGCCAACGCATCTTCGGCGACCGTAACAGCATCATTACTCAGCATAATCTCGCCGCCCACGGCGTCATATCCTGCCAAGGCAGCCCGACAATCGTCACACATCGTGATGTGCGTTGCGACAACCAGATTGAACGCCTCTGGCAAAGTGCCCGCGGCGTAGCCCATCAAAAGCGGCTCGGTGAGGTGGTGTTTGATCTGTTTCATGTCATTCATCATTTCATTGCGTGGCGTAAGCGGTCTAACGCCAACCGTATCCTAGATTTAATCGTCCCCAGCGGAAGTCCAGTCTCTGCGGCAATTTCGCTATGGCTGAGTTCGCCAAAATAGGCGCGCTCGATCAGTTTTCTTTGTTCTGCTGGCAATGTGGCCAAAGCCTGTCCCAGCTGTTCCGTTTCTTGCGCAAGTCCCAGCGCATCAGCCTGATCAGGCGAAGCTTCTGGTCCCCATGGCAGGTCTTCTGGTTCCGGCCGGCGCTGCTTGCGCAGCAGATCAATCTTGCGGTTTCGCGCGATCGTAAAGATCCATGTCGATACGCTCGCCTTGGCAGGGTCGAACATATGGGCCTTGTTCCAAAGGGTCGCCATGACCTCTTGCGTACATTCTTCGGCCAGATCCGGGCTGGCCCCCGATTTCATCAAAAACGATTTCACCCGGGGGGCGAAATAGCCAAACAACTCTGCAAATGCAGCGCGGTCTTTGCTGTCACGCACGGCATTGATCTGCGAGACCCAAGCCATCCGTTTTGCTGTTGCTTCCGCTGTCACCTTAAGGTTCCTCACCGTGCGATTACGTCGTCCATGATCGTCACCATAGGCGGTGGTTGTCGGGACCGCATCAACTTTTGCGAGGGTGTCGTTGTCTGATAACATAAATCTATTACGCACCGGATTTCGGTTTGGATCACCGCGCCGCTGCATTTTGTTATGATCCATGCAAGTTGTGGCGACGTAATAAAGTCACTAAGAAGCAAAAAACACGTCGGAGCCTAATGAATGCCACTTGAGACCGGGACGACCGCGCCCAGAAAAATCGCGGTAATCGGTGCTGGTATTTCAGGGATGGGGGCGGCGCATGCGCTGGCTAAAGACCACAGTGTCGTTTTATTCGAAGCTGAAAAACGTCTTGGGGGCCATGCCCGTACGCGGATGGCAGGCACGAACAAAGACCAAGCCGTCGATACCGGCTTTATCGTTTTCAACTATGCCAACTATCCGAACCTGACCAAGCTGTTTGACGACCTGAGCGTCCCCGTCATCAAAAGCAACATGAGCTTTGGCGCATCATTCAATGACGGCAAACTGGAGTACGGTCTCGCAAGTCTTGACGCACTCTTTGCGCAGCGCAAGAACATTGCCAATCCAAAGTTCCTGCGCATGGTTCGCGATATCCTCAAGTTCAACGCCGAAGGGCTTGCTGCCAGCCAAGACGAAGAAATGACCATTGGTCAGATGTTGAAGAAATTGAATCTCAGCGATTATTTCCGTGACCATTATCTGCTGCCGTTTTCCGGTGCGATCTGGTCAACGCCCAAAGAAAAAATCCTCGATTTCCCTGCCTACGCGATGATGCGCTTTTTCGACAATCATGCGCTGCTTGGGGCGAATGGCCAGCATCAGTGGTATACCGTTGATGGCGGATCAATTGAATATGTCTCGCGGTTGGGCGCCGACATGGTACAGCGCGGTGTCAATGTCCGCCTTGGCGCGCCTATTGATGCGGTGCGCCGCACGGCGACCGGTGTCGAAGTGAAATCTGAGGGTGCTGATTGGGAACAGTTTGACGAGGTCATTTTCGCTACTCATTCCGATGACACACTGCGCATGTTGTCAGACGCGACCGCTGTCGAAACTTCCGTCTTGGGTGCCGTCCGCTATCAGCCCAACAAGATCGTGCTGCATTCCGACACATCAATCATGCCCAAACGCCGTCAGGTCTGGTCCTCGTGGGTCTATACCGAAGACGCCCAGCGCACCGATACAGAGATCAATCTGACTTATTGGATGAATTCCTTGCAGCCTTGGCTTAAAGGTCAAGACATGATGGTTACCCTCAACAGCGAGCGCCCGATCAAAGAAGAGCTGATCTGGGACGAAGTATCCTTGCGCCACCCTGTCTATGACCTCGCGGCGATTGCCGCGCAGAAGGCTGCATCAGCGATGAACGGCACAAACCACACATGGTTCTGCGGTGCATGGATGAAAAACGGCTTTCACGAAGACGGACTGTCTAGCGGTTTGGATGTGGTCGCGACGCTGAACGCGTCTGACCGCATGCGCATAGCGGCCGAGTGACCGAGCAGGTCCATCATATCGTAGGTGAAACTTACCACGGGCGGCGTGGCGGGACCAAAAACGCTTTTCGCTATTCCATCGACTATGTGCTGACTGACGCAGAGGCGACACCGCGAACACCGGCCCTGTTTTCACGCAACGCCGGCAACCTGATGTCACTGCAAGACAGCGATCATGGCGGGCCGCCCAAAACTGGCACCGGCGCAGCTTGGGTCCGTGACGTGCTGGCAGCGTACGATATTGACGACATCGCGCGCATTGAACTGCTCGCCCAGCCGCGCCTTTTGGGGCATGTCTTTAATCCGGTCTCGTTTTGGCTTTGCTATGATGATGCAGGCGTTCTGCGCACCGTGATTGCCGAAGTGTCCAACACATTTGGCGACCGCCATTCCTATCTATGCCGCCACGAAGATGGGCATGCGATTACCAAAGAGGATACATTGTCGGCGCAAAAGCTGATGCATGTTTCGCCCTTTCAACCAGTTGAAGGCGGCTATGTTTTCCGTTTTGATATCCAGCCAGACAGCATCGGCATCTGGATCGATTATTCACGCGGCAATGGCGGGCTGATTGCGACGCTCACAGGGCCGCGCAAGCCAATAACGAACGGTTCCATCATCAAGGCTGCATTGCGCCGTCCCTTTGGATCGCGTCGCGTGCTGACGTTAATCCATTGGCAAGCGATCAAGCTGTGGTGGAAAGGGGCGACGTTCCGGTCGCAACCAAAGCCCCCGCCCGAAGAGGTCAGCAGATGAAAGCCCTGACCGAGCGGTTGCCCGCATACACGGTTTTCGCCGCTGTATTGTCCGGCGCTGGCCTGCCGATCTATATTTATGCGCCCAAATACTACGCTGATACGTTTGGCGTCAGCCTTGGTGCATTGGGCGCGCTGCTGTTTGCGATGCGCCTGTTCGACATGATCCAAGACCCTGTCTTGGGCTGGATCAGTGAACGCCTGACCCGCAGCAAGAAACTGGCCATGACGTTGGCCGCGGTTGTCATGGCTATCTCTATGATCGGGCTGTTCGCGGTCGCACCGCCCATCGCGCCAATCTGGTGGTTCGGGATCACGGTGACGGGATTGTTTACGGCCTTCAGCTTTTTGACGATCAACTTCTACGCCCAAGGGGTCAGCAAAGCAGGCAAAGACCCCCAAGGACACGTCCGGCTGGCCGCGTGGCGCGAAAGCGGGGCGTTGCTGGGTGTTTGCATAGCGGCTGTCGTACCGACGGTTCTGATCGGCGTTGTCGCTGATCCATTTGCAGCCTTTGCTTACGGCTTTGCAGCGCTCACCTTGATCGCGGCGTTCTTTATGTGGCCCGAATGGAAAGGTCGCGTAAGCGCCGAACCATCGCAAATCCGCGAAATTATCCGCGACAAAACGGCACGCAAACTACTTATCTTGGCGTTGGTAAACGCGACGCCTTTGGCGGTCTCATCCACGCTTTTCCTGTTTTACGTCGAAAGCAAACTGGGCGCTGTCGGTTGGGAAGGCGCGCTGTTAGTGCTGTTTTTCTTGGCCGCAGCGATCTCTTCGCCAATGTGGTCGGCGCTTGCACGGCGCTATGGCGCCAAGCCGGTTTTGCTCTGCGCGATGATCTTGGCTGTGGCATCTTTCGCATACACACTGACTTTATCGCCCGGCGATGTGATCCCCTTTGCAGTTATCTGCGTACTAAGTGGAGCAACCATCGGGGCAGACCTTACTCTTTTGCCTGCGATGTTTGCCAAACGTATGGCCGCCATCTCGCCAAATGGGGCTCAGGGGTTTGGTCTATGGAATTTGGTGAACAAGTTCACACTTGCCTTCGCCGCGGTAGTCTTGCTGCCGTTGCTTGAACGATCCGGCTTTCAGGCAGGTGCTACGAACGTACCGCAGGAAGCCATATTTATGCTGACGGTGCTTTACGCATTGGTGCCGTCGCTGTTGAAACTGGTGGCTATCGGCTTGCTGATCGCCACGAAACTTGAGGACTAAACGATGTCGTTTATGACCTACATCTTGATTGGTGCGGCACTTGTAGTTGCTGCAGCTTTGTTAAAGACACGGTATTTGTCGTTTTGGGCTCAAAAGCCAGAGGACTATGCGCACGGGCCAATATTTGATATCCGCGAACGGTTCAACGGACCCATTGCTTGCGAAGGTGTCATCTATGGCCCGACCGGCAAAGTCACTTCGCGTTTCGTTGCTGACTTTGACGCCTCATGGGACGGCAACGTCGGCACCATGCGCGAGAAATTCTATTACGACAGTGGCAAGGTCCAAAACCGCGAATGGACGCTGACGCTTGGCAATGATGGCCGTATCAAAGCCAACGCACCCGATGTTGTGGGCACTGGCACAGGCCAGCAGTCTGGCTCTGCAGTGCTGTTGAATTACCGGATCGAGCTGACCGAAGACGCAGGCGGGCATTCGCTGGATGTGACCGACTGGATGTACTTGATGTCCAACGGGACCATTATGAACCGCAGCCAGTTCCGCAAATTCGGGATCAAAGTGGCGGAATTGGTGGCGACGATGCGCCCCAAAGAACAAGCCTACGCAGGAGAATAATGTGACTAATTGGCAAGGAAAACGGTACTGGCTTGTGGGCGCAAGCGAGGGGTTAGGCCGCGAAGTAGCGTTCTGCCTCAGCCGCGCGGGGGCCGAAGTGATCGTTTCTGCCAGATCTGAAGACCGCCTCAAGGAACTGGTCGCCGAGTTGCCCGGCAAAGCGTCCTACGTGACAGTCGATGTCGCAGATCGCGCAGCAGTCGAAGCCGCCGCAACCCAGATCGGTGACATTGACGGCGTCGTCTACCTTGCCGGTGTCTATTGGCCCATGAAAGCCCAGGAATGGGACAACGAAAAAGCAGACATGATGGGCGAAGTAAACTTTTTAGGTGCATCCCGCGTCGTCGGTTCGGTGATCAAAAATATGGTTGCCAAGAACGCGGGCCACATTGTGCTTGTCGGGTCATTGTCAGGCTTTCGCGGCCTGCCGGGCGCTATCGGCTACTGCTCGTCCAAGGCGGGCATGATGTCGTTGGCTGAATCAATGCAAGCCGACCTGCGCACGTCCCCGATCAACGTCCAGTTGGTCAATCCGGGCTTTATCAAAACGCGGCTGACCGAAAAGAACGATTTCAACATGCCGTTCATCATGTCACCCGAAGATGCCGCCAAAGAGGTGTTCGAACATATGAATACAGAGCACTTCAAGAAAAGCTTTCCGATGGTGTTTTCATGGGTGTTCCGGCTGTCGCAGTTCATGCCGGACTGGATGTACTACCGGCTGTTCGGGGCGAAGTAGGACAGAGCTATACCAAGCCCGCCAGTTTAGCGAAAGGATCGCGGCTAGCGTCTTTGTGCCACTCGTACTCACTCCCAAGGGCGAGCCTTTCAGCCATCTCATTGCCAAATAAATCAGCCATAACTGCAAGCGCCATATCAATGCCTGCGGATACACCCGATGACGTGTAGAACTTGCCGTCTTTCACCCATCGTGCTTCTCTGACCCAGTCGACATTTGGTGCATGGTGGATTGTCTGCAAGAAATCCATCTTGTTGGTCGTTGCTTTGCGGCCATCCAAGATGCCTGCCATGCCCAACAAGACAGTCCCTGTACAAACGGCCATAACGCGTTCCGCATTAGCAGAGGCGCGCTTGATCCATTCTAACAGCTCAGGGTCTTGGCCTTCGACCAACGCGGCATCGCCCCCGGGGACAAGCAGCAGATCGTAGTCGTCTTTCTCAAAGATCGTTTTGTCGACGACTATGCGCTGTCCATGGCAACTTGGGACAGGCTCGCTTGTTTTTGCAACGGTAATGATTTTGGTCTCGCGTCCGAAACCACCCAACATCTCAATGGGCCCAAAGTAGTCCAGCGTTTCAAACCCGGGAAATACCAATGCTGCAATTGTCTTCATGAAAAGTTCCCTTGGCGGCTGGATACAGAAGGAATGAGCGATAGCACGCATTGCTCAAGCAACCAAGATAAGCTAGTTTGAAGTCATGAAACATGTCCCAAAAGAAACCACTGATGATGCGCTTATTCAGGAATTCCTGAAAAATGGCGGCAAAGTCAGCGTCGGCAAAACCAAACCGTTGTCCTCGGAGCTTGGCCTGAGCAACAACCAATGGAACAACAAGCTGACCAAAGAAGAAAAAGCGGCCCGCGACAAAAAGTGACCCCAGCGGTCATTTGCGCGGCAGTTGCGCCAGATCAAGGTGGTCGGCGTCCTAATGCCTATGCTGAAGCATAAGGAGGACGCGTTATGTTACCTATTTCTGCTGACAAAGTTGCCGAAGTCATCATTCTAGCCCGCGAGCTTAACCGTGCCGAGAATGAATTTGACGGCTTTGTAGATCAACTCAACGACTATGAAAAAGCGGGGCTTGTCGCGATCTTCTGGATCGGGCGCGGCAGTTTCGAGCCTGAGGATTTGGCTGAAGCGATTGAGACCGCCACGCATGAAGCCACGACACCAACTGCAGATTATCTCAAGGGTTCCCCACACCTTGCCGATCACCTTGAGGCTGGCATGGAAGCGTTGGGTATTGATGCATCTAGCGCAGAAAACGATCTCTATCGGCCCACGTAAGGCCGCGTAGAGGTCTACATCGTCGACTTTAAATACATGTCCTGTGCACGACCCCAAACATCCTCGTCAATCGCATTGAGTTTCATCAAATGAGGCAACAGTTGTCCTGCAAAATCGGCGCTACTTTCGGCAGGAAGCATTGACGGCAAGTTATCAATCGCAGTCACATCCAAGACCGGCTGTTCATGCACCCGCAAAGCAGGCGCATCCCAAGTCGTTGTCCGATCGTAGACCTTGATCGGTGAAAAATCGCTATCCGGGTCACAGGCAATATCACCGATGACCGACAACCTGCGGTCCGCGTTTTTGGCACTTTGTGGCACAAACACCGGCGTGCCTGGGCGCGCAAGAATGCAGTTCAAAAATATATCGTGTTCCAAGACTTCTGGGAACGGCCCGCCAGAAGCGGTTTCGGCCATGTCCCATTTCGTGACACGAACACCCATCGCCTCGCATAGATCGGCAGCCCCGTTGCCCACGCGACCCAGCGCCCCGATCGTCAATGCCGTCGGTCGTGTCGTTCCAATTTCAACAAGAGCCTGCTTTAGCGCATCCAACATCTGATTTGCACTCGGGTAGGCTTTCACAGATCCAGCAATCGCGCTCTGTTGCTGGGCGATCCAACACATCAGCGCGACCGCAGCACCCGCATAGCCTGCCCAATACCCAAATGCCGCCACACGGCGCCCGTCCGCGTCTGTGAGATACTCAATATCAAGCAGCGTCCCGCCTCCGGCCTTGAAGCGTTTAAGCAAGATTTTCCCCGAAGGCTGCCCTTTGTAGGCGTGACCAAACATGATGTGCCGGTGCCGCAAAGGCGTGCCATCTTCGGGTAATTCCTTGAGCCCAAAGATGATCGCGTCATCAGGGGCGTCGACCCACGAAAATTCCGGCACAATCGCACAGCCAACCGCGGCATAGTCCGCAATCGGAAAAATCCGTTGGCTGCTTTCTTCGACTGTGACGTCGTATCCGGCAGCGAGCAAAGAACCCGCACCCTGCGGTGTTAGTCCAACGCGTTCTTCGTGTGGACGGCTTTCAGAGCGAACCCAGATATGCGTCATTAGAGCATCCCCTTTGCATAGACTTTCTGTACCGAAGCATGCGTGTTCATCTCGTGCTGGAACGCCGCCAGACGCGGGTAGTGTTCAATATCCACGCCGTCGCTTTTTAGCCACGTCAGGACGACGTAAAGATATGCGTCCGACAAAATTTCGAATTTGCCCACTGCAAACGGCAGGCTTGGCAAGTATTCCTCTAGATAGGCTGCGCATTCCGCCATCCGCTGCGGAACTTTTCGTTTCATATCAATGAACGAACTTTGCTCGTCTGCCCAGCGCTCGCCTCTGATGGCATGTGCATGGTGCGGGTGCACGGTCGCGTTCAGGTATGACATCAGTTCGCGCATTTTGGCAGCCGCATAGGGATCATCTGGCACCAGTTCTGGTGCAACGAACTCTACAATTGCGGGGGTTTCAGTCAAAACCCCTTGCGGTGTCTCAAGCGCTGGCACGCGGGACTTCGGATTAATCTCGCGGTAAGCTGGCTTGGTCTGCTCACCGATTGCAAAATCAACACGGATACCCTCGTAAGGAGTTCCCGTTTGTTCGAGGATCATCGCAACAGCAATAGAGATCGTGCGCGGCGCATAATGGAGTTTCAGCATGATGGGTCCTTCAATAGTGGGTCTTGGCATAGGCGCGGTCAGCCTGATCAAGATGCGGGATCGCGTTGAAACTGGCAAGGATCGGACCTTGCGGGATCACATGCACACGGTGCACCGAACTGTTCATGATCGGCAAAAGTACATGCGCCAACCGCGTCGGATCAAGGTCCAGCAGATGCCGGATGATCATCCCAATCACGCCGCCTGATGTCACACATAATACACGAACACCGGGTTGCGCGGCCTCTTGCAATACCGATGTCACGCGATCCTCGAATGACGCAAACGTCTCGACGCCTTTAATCTCGGCGCGGTGCCATGCCTCCATCACTTGCGGGACGTGGGCCGCGAATTCTTCGGGGCCCGGGAACGGCACGCCGTGCACATCCGCAAGAGATTGCCCAAGGTTGAAATAATCCATCTCGTTCAAGCGCGGATCAATCTGCGGTTCATCATAGCCAATCCCTGCCGCTGTTTCGCGGTGACGGCGCAGGCTGCCAGAAATCACTTTGTCAAAAGGGGCCTCGCGATCGCGCAAATAATCCCCCAGCCAGCGCGCCTGCTGATGACCCAGATCAGACAGCTTGTCATAGCTTTCCTCGTCTGTGGCCCCCGAATTGGCCTGTCCGTGCCGTACTAATATGATCTCGCCCATAGGAACCCTCTCTGATGGCACAGGGGTACGCAGCCACGCGGCCCTTGGCAACGCTGCGCGCGCAGGGTTTTTTGCCGCATCAGGCGGCACATCACTTGTTAAGGTGAACGTGGCATGGGATTGTCACGAAAAAGAGCAGCCAAAAATCAATAAACAGGGTCTATTACGTGTCCACGGCAACACTTCTGCGTGACGTTTTCGGCTTTGATGCCTTTCGCCCTGGGCAGCAGGAAATCGTAGAAGCTGTGGTCGATGGTCAGAACGCGCTGGCGATTATGCCGACGGGTGGGGGCAAATCGCTGTGCTTTCAATTGCCCGCATTGGTTCGCGGCGGTGTTACTG
>ENA-OQVM01006323-OQVM01006323.1-marine-metagenome-genome-assembly--contig:-NODE-6323-length-10834-cov-4.466766_pt1 | contig 10834 bp, 9 predicted proteins | sample MGYA00237776_ERZ505498 | MGnify/ENA primary metagenome ERZ505498 (study PRJEB26159, sample SAMN06265151) | marine metagenome | isolation source: Helgoland LTER site | place: Germany:Helgoland, sampling... | reverse complement strand
TACCCCGAACGGTTCAATAAATGACCCGTCAAAACCGCATGGGCTAAGCCTCATACACAGAGTTTCGGATACTCCCCCGACAGGTTGCCCGTGATATTGCCAAGACCAAGCAGTATGCGATCTCGATGCGGCTGCGAAAGAAAGTTGAAATGCTCTTCGCTCATCTCAAACGCATCTTGGGGTTGGGACGATTGCGATTACGTGGCCCATGCGGCGCAAATGACGAATTCCTCCTTGCCGCAACCGCCCAAAACCTCCGTAAACTAGCCAAGATCTTTCCTGCACCGCAGCAAACGCGCAAAGCCTGACAGGAAAGGCGCTCGCGCTCAGTTTGGATCGTCACTTTCTGCGCCAGCAACACGTTGTTTTTCCACAGAATGGCGAATTCTGTTGAAAAACTCTTGTTGATTTGAAGACCTTTGGCTGATTCAATTCCCCTATAAAGGCGGGGGATCTGACGATGATGGGACCAAAGCAGGAGGCACAGGCGGCGCTGTTTTATGAGTTCTCGTTGGAAGATCATGTTCCACAAGACCACCTTTTGCGTTCGATAGACCGGTTCGTCGATCTGAGCGACATCCGCCAGTATCTCTCTGAGTTTTACAGCCACACTGGTCGCCCATCGATTGATCCTGAGCTGCTGATCCGGATGCTTTTGGTGGGCTATTGCTTCGGTATCAGGCCAGAGCGCCGGTTGTGCGAAGAAGTGCATTTGAACCTCGCCTATCGTTGGTTTTGTCGCCTTGACCTGTCTGATCCAATTCCCAACCATTCCACCTTCTCAAAGAACCGGCACGGGCGCTTCCGTGAGAGCGCTTTGCTGCGCCACTTGTTCGAAAAGACTGTCGCACGCTGCATCGCTGACGGTTTGGTGAGTGGGCAACGCCTTGCGGCAGATGCCAGTTTGATCGAGGCAGATGCGAATAAACAGAACTCCACACCAAAGGAAGATTGGGATCACAGCGCGATTGATCCAAACGATGCGCCGCGCGCTGTGAAGGAATATCTCGACGTCTTGGATGATGCTGCATTCGGCGCAGCCTCGGAAGTCGAACCAAAGTTCACTTCTCATTCTGACCCAAGCAGCCAATGGACTGCGGCGCGTAAAGGCCCAGCATTCTTTGCGTATTCGACTAATTATTTGATCGATACCGACCACAGCGTGATTGTGGATGTCGAAGGCACCAGGTCGATCCGACAAGCCGAAGTCGGTTCTGTGCGCACCATGTTGGATCGGATAAAGGAACAACATGATATTGATCCAGAACGGTTGATCGCAGACAGCGCTTATGGATCAGGGCCGATGTTGGGATGGCTCCTGGGTCGCGATATCAAACCTCATATTCCCGTGCTTGATAAAGCAGGTCGCACAGACGGGACTTGGTCCCGTACTGACTTCGAATGGGACCCCAAAAACGACCAATATGTGTGTCCGGAAGGCCAATCACTTAAACAGTTCCGTCGCAATTATTCCGATCCGAACCGAGGTCCGGACGGCAAAGGTGTTGCCAAATATCGCGCATTGAAACTGACGTGCCAAGCGTGTCCATCAAAAGTTAAATGCTGCCCAAATGCCGACTTCAGATCAATCACTCGTGAAGAACATGAAGACGCTCGCCAGGTTGCCCGTGAAATTGCCAAGACAGAACAATACAAAGTCTCAATGCGGCTTCGAAAGAAAGTCGAGATGCTCTTCGCCCATCTCAAACGCATCCTCGGGCTTGGGCGATTGCGATTGCGCGGTCCATGCGGCGCAAATGACGAATTTTTACTCGCAGCAACCGCCCAAAACCTCCGCAAATTAGCCAAGATCTTTCCTGCACCGCAGCAAATGCGCAAAGCCTGATAGGAAAGGCGTTCGCGCCTACTTTTGGACGCCACTTTCTGCACCCGCAACACGTTGTTTTTCCACAGAATCGGCGGAGAGCGGAATTTCGCTGCGAGTGCATGATCTCAGGGTCCGATCAGTAGAAGCAGATATTCAGGCGACCATTAAAGCTCGATTTTCTCTGCAGTGCCGCAAGGCGGCTCGGAGCCCACTTTGTCGAATGCTGCGCGGCGCTCGAGCGACCGATATTGTGATAGCAAAGAAATAGTTCTCAGCGCTTCAAGACAACTTTCTCTCGATAGATTTAACATCTAGGGTCATATAGAACTACATCTTGGATTGGCTAAATGCAGCAGTACAGCAAGCGCGAGTATCAGGATACCAAAGCCATTCTCGGTGAACTTGTCCGTATTGAGACGGTGTCAGGTACCAGCACAAATGAAATAATTGCACTCATTGCAAACTATTGCGATGAGCCATCTGACACCAAGATTATCGCGCCCGGACCTACCGAAACACAAAATAACATAGCTTTTCGGTTCGGGCCTGACGTCGCAGGCGGGATAATTCTCAGCGGTCACACCGATGTCGTACCGGTCCAGGATCAGAAATGGTCGCATCCTCCCTTTGCTGCAACGGAGCGAGACGGTCGGATTTATGGTCGGGGCACGTGTGACATGAAAGGGTTCCTTGCGTCGATGATCGCTTCTGTGCCGAAACTGGCGATGGCCGACCTGGTGCGGCCTATTTGGCTGTCGTTTACTTACGACGAGGAGACGGGGTGTCTGGGTGCGCCGTATCTGGCAAAAGAAATTGCGAAGCAAGCTTCCGACATCGAAGCCGTCATCGTCGGAGAGCCGACGGAAATGGCTGTCGTCGATCAGCACAAGGGGGCTTTCGTCGAATATGTAACATTCCACGGTGTCTCTGCGCATTCAAGCCTGCCTTGGCTGGGGCTGAGTGCTAACGAATACGCAATTCGTTTTGGCGGACAGTTGGTTGCCTTGAACGAGGAGTTTTCTCAAGAAGTTCTTGTGACCGACGGCGACCGGATGACGACGCTTAATCTCGCACAGATCAGCGGCGGCACAGCACATAACATCATTTCGGACAAATGTCGCGTGATGTGGTCATTGCGGTGCGCGCCAGGACAGGACGCCGGTGCAATCGTCCAGCGTATTCGCGCTATGGCGAAGACTTTGGAGGTGGAAATGCAAAGCTGTGCCTCCGAGGCGTCGGTTGAGTTTGAAACAGTTTTCGACGTACCACCTCTGGCGGCGAACCCTGCCTCGCCCGCGCTTCGGCTCGGCCTTGGGATGACAGGGCAGAATGCAGGCCAATCCGTCAACTACGGCACTGAAGCTGGGGTCTATCAAAAGGTCGGATTTCCCACGATCATCTGCGGACCGGGGTCTATCGAACAGGCGCACAAACCCGATGAGTGGATTGCAATCGAACAGCTTGATGCCTGCGACAGGTTCATCGAGAAGCTTATCGCCCATCAGAGCGCGTGACTGTCAGACTGACTTGCGTGCGATTGCCTCGATCTCTACTTTGGCACCCAATGGCAAGGCTGCGACTACCACGCAAGACCGAGCTGGGGCATGTCCTTCCATTTCGGTTGCATAGGCGGCATTTACAACGGCATAATCGTCCATATCGACCAAAAATACAGTTGTTTTCACAATGTCGCTGATGTTACTACCGCTGGTTTCCAGAACGATCCTGATGTTCCGAAATGCCTGTATGGTTTGCTCCACCACGTCTGCCGATACCAATCGCGCTTCGGAATCGATCCCGACATTGCCCGAGATGAAAACGAGATCATCAAGAGTGACGGCATGGCTGTATGGGCCAACGGCAGGCGCGACACTCTTCGCGTTCACTAGACCTATCTTCATTATTTCTCCTCCAGCAGAGTTTGGTAGCGCGCCATGCTGATGTTCGATCCACATGCGATGATGCCTACGTGCCTACCGGTTGCCCTTTCTTTCAAGGGACCTGTGAGCGCAGCAAGCGAAGCCGCGCATGCAGGCTCTGCTGTGATTTTCAGAATGTCCTGGTAGGCCCTCATAGCCTGTCGCAATTCGTCGTCCTCGACCCGGACAATTTCATCTGCATAATGATGTGTGACGCCAAAGGAATAGGGCATCGCCATTGGCGAGGCGAGGCTATCTGCAATTGTTGTAATCTTGTCCAAGCGCACTGGATCCCCAGCCACAAAACTGCGGAACATGCTATCGGCACCGAAGGGTTCGACGCCAATGACAGTTGCACCAGGTCGAGCCAGTTTGATCGCTGCTGACATGCCGCTGATCATGCCGCCCCCGCCAACAGGGATGATGAACATATCAATTTCCGGATGCGCCGTTACAAATTCCGCACCGCAAGTAGCACTTCCGAGCGTCATGTGCTCCCCCTCGAAGGGATGCATCATCACGGACCCTTCCCGCGACGCAATTTCTTCCATAACCGCGAAGGCCTCTACGATATCTTTGCACAAGATCACTTCAGCTCCAGTCGAACGGCAGCCATCGATCCGGATTTGATCAGCCGCCTGTGGTATGGCTATCTTGGCTGAAACCCCGAGTTTTTGCGCAGCCCAAGCCACTGCCATTGCATGATTTCCGCCACTCGCGGCGACGACGCCTTTGGCCCGATTTTCAGTCGACAAGCTACTGATGCCCAAATAGGCACCCCGTGCCTTGAAAGAGCCCGCCTGTTGGAAAAGTTCCAATTTGACTGCGCCGCTGGCAATGTCAGGAAGGACAGCGCGCCACCTGTCCGAGTTCAAGGTAAGCGTGGGTGTTTCTATCAGAGTGCCACTTATAGCAGCTTGGGCCTCCAAAATTCTCTCTGAAAGGATCGCCGTCATCAATAACCTCATTAAGTCAGCATTAATGACTTATATAAGAGTTTGATCATGTATCAATGAAAAATCATATAAAATGCTCTTCGCCCACCTCAAACGCATTTTAGGCCTGGGCCGTCTCCGATTACGAAGGCCTTGCGGCGCAAATGACTAATTCCTCCTCGCCGCCACCGTCCAAAACCTACACAAACTGGCCAAGATCTTTCCAGCATCGCAGCAAACCCGCAAAGCCTGATCAGAAAGGCGCTCGCGCCCAGTTTGGAACCTCACTTTCTGCACCTGCTACACGTCGTTTTTCAACAGAAGGGTGGACAGCAGAGTAAGCGGTTTCAGGCCTGTTTGTCAAAGTGCCACGGCATGAGTTCATCGATGCGTGCTGCGGGATGCCCTGCTGCAATGGCTTCAAGCGTTGCCTTGAGATAGGCGTATGGCTCGACTTTGTTGAGCTTGCAGGTCTCAATCAGGGAGGCGATGCGCCCCCATGTGCGACCGCCTTCGTCATGGCCCGCGAATAGCGCGTTTTTTCTGTTCAGAGCAATCGGGCGGATCGCGCGTTCGACGATATTGCTGTCCATCTCGATGGTCCCATCCTCAAGGAACAGCTTCAGGCCATCCATGTATTTGGCGATATAGCTGAGCTTCTCGCCAAGACGTGACTTTGCGGAGATGCGGGAGCGGGAGCGGGCCGTTTTGAGCCAGACCTCGAAGTCGGCCATCAGCGGCTTGGTTTGCTCTTGGCGCGCGGCCTTGCGCTGTTCAGCCGATTGGCCACGGATTGCGTCTTCAATCTTGTAGAACTTGGCAATGCGCTTGAGCCCGTCGGCGGCGATGGGGGATCCATCGCGGTCATGCACTTCCTTGAGTTTACGCCGCGCGTGCGCCCAGCAATACGCCAGTTTAACGGGGCCTGAGTTGCGACCCGGCTTGGTCAAGGCGTTATAGCCTGTATAGCCATCAACTTGCAGCGTGCCGCTAAAGCCGGTCAAAAACTCAGATGCGTGTTTGCCGCCGCGTCCATCAGCGTAGCAGAACACCACGCACGGTGGGGCCGTGCCGCCAAAGGGGCGTTCATCACGGGCAATGGCCCAGAGGTAACCTGTTTTGGTTTTACCCCGCCCCGGATCAAGCACCGGACAGCGCGTCTCATCGGCGAACAGCTTGCTTGATGATTTGAGCTCGCCCAGCATGTGATCCACCACAGGTGCCAGATGGAAGGAGACCTTACCCATCCAGTTGGCCAGCGTGGAACGGTCAATGTTGAGGCCTGATCGGGCAAATATCTGGGATTGGCGGAACAACGGGCAATGATCCGCGTATTTGGACACGCTGACATGGGCCAGTGTGCCTTCCGTGGGCAAACCACCTTCAATCAAATGCACAGGGGCCAAGGCTTGGACTACACCGCCCTGTTTGTTGGGGCAGGCGTACTTGGGGCGGATGGTCACGATCACTTTCGGCTGTGCGGGCACAATTTCCAGCCGCTCAGTACGATCTTCGCCGATACGCACCATGTCGCCACACCCGCAGGGGCAGGCAATGCTGTCTGGCTCAACGATCTGTTCAATGCGTTCAAGGTGATCTGGTAAATTGCCAATATTGCGCTGCGCAGGCTTGCGCTTCTTGCGCGGCGCGGTCATCGGGGTGACGTCTGACTGCTCTTCTGCCTCTGACTGGGCAACCTCGATATCCTCGAACGCAAGCTGGCGCTCGTCTTCCGTCAGCTTCTCACTGCGTGTTCCGTAGATGACCTGGTTCAGCTCTTTGACAAAATGCTCCAGCCGCGCGTTCAGCGCCTCAAGTTCGGCTTTCTGCATAGCTAGGGCGGCATTGCTTTCCGTTAGTTCTGTCGCCTTGCGCACCAAACCCGCGTTTTGCGCGACCAGTTCTAATACTTCTTTCTGCGCCACCAAAACGGCTTTCCGAACATCCGCAGGAAGGGCATCCAGATCAAGGTTTTTGAGGGCGTCTAACATGGGCTATATCTATCAGAAACAGCCAGTGTTTGAACGGCTTTCTGCACCATATCTGGTGTGCCGATTCACTCTGTCGCACCCGGTCTGCGGGTTCGCCGTGCCATGACGCGCCGCCAGTCCAAACCTTCAAACAAGGCCTCAAACTGTGCCTTTGTCAGCCGCATCATTCCATCCTGAACCTTCGGCCAGGCGAACTTGCCCTGTTCCAGCCGCTTGTAACACAGCACAAGGCCAGACCCGTCCCAGAGCAGCACCTTGATCCGGTCGCCACGTTTGGCGCGGAACACAACGATAATGCCAGAATGGGGATCAAGGCCAAGCTCGCGCTCTGCCAATGCCGCCAAGCCATCATGGCCCTTGCGGAAATCTACAGGTTTGGTGGCGATCACGATCCGAACGGCTTGAGATGGATAGATCACGCCCCTTGTGCCAAGCGGTGGGCAATGTCAGCAATCCGCTTGGGCATCGTGTTCTTGGGCAAACGGACAGATACAGGACCAACAACAACCTCAATACCGTCAAACGGCGTGGGCAACGCATCAGCCATCACGGATAAATCGGCAAAGGCCGGGCTGCTATCCTCGCCACTTTTACGCTTTGCCGCAGTGCGCCACGTTGAAAGCTGCGATGCCACAATCCCATGTTGCTGCGCCACCATCGCGACAGTCGCACCAGGCTCATAACTCTCAGCAACAATTGCAGCACGATCAGCCGCAGAACGGCGCACGATCTTCTTGCGAACACCGCCACCACCAACATTATCAAGCATAAAAGTCCCTCCAAAATCTCTGGAGGCTAGAATCTCACATCAGGAAAATGTGCGATACCATGGGCTGTACGCACCGCTTACTCTTAAATTGTAAGAGCTGGCGACGTCTGTGTCAAAAACGGTCGTTTTTGACCACCCTTCCCCACCCCACGCAATTTCAATGGGTTGACTTGGACAAAACCCCCTGACAAAACTACTCATGTTTTGGGAGGTTTTTGTCCATGATTTTAGGGTATGCGCGTGTCTCGACAAAGGACCAGAACCTCGACGGCCAGCGCGACGCCCTCGCCGCCGCCGGAGCGGAACGGATTTTCGCAGACACGATCACCGGAACCGCCCGGACCCGGCCCGAGCTGGACCGGATGATGACGGAACTTCGAGATGGGGATGTTGTCGTTGTCGCCAAGTACGATCGTCTTGCTCGAAGCCTGAAAGACCTTCTCGAAATCGTCGACCTGATCCAGGCACAGGGTGCAGGCTTCAGGTCCCTCGGAGAAGACATCGACACGACCACCCCGGCCGGACGGCTGGTGTTTCACGTTTTCGCCAGCATCGCCCAGTTCGAGCGGGAACGGATCGTCGAGCGGACCAAGGAAGGCCTGGAGGCGGCCCGGAAACGGGGCAGGGTCGGGGGTAGGCCCCCTGCCCTATCACCCGCCCAGAAAGCTGAAGTGAAGCGTAGGAGGGATGAAGAGCATCGGCCTATTCCGGAGATCGCCATCCTGTTCAAGGTGAGCGAGAAGACAATCCGGCGGGTGGTCTGATCGGAGATGGGTGCTGGGCCTGACAGCACGACCGAGGTCCTCGCCGGGCTGGTGGAACGGGTCACCTTCCACAGTGAGGAAAGCGGCTTTTGTGTTTTGCGCGTAAAGGCCCGAGGCCACCGGGATCTTGTGACCACCGTTGGGCATGCTGCGATGATCTCAGCGGGGGAATGGATCACCGCCTCCGGAGTCTGGCTCAACGATCGAAACCACGGGCTGCAGTTCAAGGCGCACTTCCTGAAGACGTCTGCCCCCTCCAGCATCGACGGGATCGAGAAATACCTCGGGTCCGGCATGATCAAAGGGATCGGACCCGTCTACGCCAAGCGGCTGGTGAAGATGTTCGGCAAGGACGTCTTCGACATCATTGAGGCGACCCCGGAACGCTTGCGCGAGGTGGGCGGTATCGGCCCCAAGCGGGCGGACAAGATCACCGCCGGGTGGGCGGATCAGAAAGTGATCCGGGAGATCATGGTGTTCCTGCACCAGAATGGGGTGGGTACGGCCCGGGCAGTGCGGATATTCAAGACCTATGGCACCGACGCGGTCCAGGTGATGAGCGAAAACCCCTACCGGCTTGCCAAGGACATCCGCGGCATCGGGTTCCGGACTGCCGACATGATCGCCGAAAAGCTCGGGATCGAGAAGACCGCGATGATCCGGGTACGGGCCGGCATTTCCTTCGCGCTGACCGAGGCGATGGGGAACGGGCACTGCGGCTTGCCACGAGCGGAGCTGATCGGTCTGGCGGAAAAGCTTCTGGAGGTCCCTGCCCCCCTGATTGAGAGCGCCCTGGCCGAAGAGCTGATGGAGGAGACCGTCACGCTGGACCGGGTGGGTGATGCGGAGTGCGTCTTCCTGACCGGGCTTTACATGGCCGAACGCAGTATCGCGGAACAGATCAAACGTATCCGGTCCGGCCCCCTGCCCTGGCCCGAGATCGACGCGGACAAGGCCCTTCCTTGGATCGAGCAGAAGACCAGCCTCACCTTGGCTGCCAGCCAGGCTGAGGCAGTTCGGCTGGCGCTGCGGTCGAAGATCATGGTGATCACGGGTGGCCCCGGTGTGGGCAAGACTACCATCGTCAACTCGATCCTGCGGATCCTCGCAGCAAAAAGGGTGAACCTTCTGCTTTGCGCTCCGACAGGCCGCGCTGCGAAACGGATGACGGAGGCCACGGAGATGGAGGCCAAGACCATCCACCGGCTTCTGGAGTTCGACCCGAAGTCATTCGGATTCAAACGGGACCTCGAGAACCCGCTTGAATGTGACCTCCTGGTAATCGACGAAAGTTCGATGGTTGATGTTCTGCTGATGCAGTCACTCCTGAAGGCCGTTCCGGACCACGCCGCCCTCCTCATCGTCGGCGATATCGACCAGCTGCCCTCTGTGGGTCCGGGTCAGGTCCTGGCCGACATTATCGGTTCCGGGTCCGTACCAGTCGTCCGTCTGACCGAGGTGTTTCGTCAGGCCGCTCAAAGTAAGATCATCACAACGGCGCATGCGATCAACGCCGGGCGTATACCGGACCTCAAGCCGCCAGATGGGGACGCGGATTTCTACTTCGTGCCCGCCACGGACCCGGAGCAAGCCGTGTCCCGGATCGTCGAGCTGGTCTCAAAGCGTATCCCGCAGCGGTTCGGCTTCGACCCGATCCGGGACATCCAGGTCCTGTGCCCGATGAACCGGGGCGGCGTTGGGGCCCGGTCCCTGAATGTCGAGCTTCAGGCGGCTCTGAACCCGGCCGGCGAAAAGAAGGTCGAGCGGTTCGGCTGGACCTTCGCACCCGGCGACAAGGTCATGCAGATCGAGAACGACTATGACAAGGAAGTCTACAACGGAGATATCGGCTACGTTGAGGGTGTCGATCTCAATGAGGGCGAGTTGACCGCCAGCTTTGACGGCCGGACCGTGACCTACCTATTCGGAGAACTCGATACGCTGGTACTGGCCTACGCCGCAACGATTCACAAAAGCCAGGGATCTGAGTACCCCGCCGTCGTAATCCCGGTCCTGACGCAGCATTACGCCATGCTTCAGCGAAACCTGCTTTATACCGGGATTACTCGTGGCAAGCGCCTGGTGGTAATCGTCGGCCAACGCAAGGCGGTGGCCATCGCCGTGAAGAACGTGTCAGGACGACGGCGCTGGTCAAAGCTGGACGAATGGCTGGGACGCTCTCGGGCGACCGCAAGCCAAATCATGGAATGATTCCTCGTTTTGCGACGCGTACGGAGGATTCTGATCATTCGCTGCGGGTGGCACCAAGGTCGGCAGAGCGGGACAGAGCGGACTTTTGCAGTTGCGGCTATTGCTAACGCAGCATTTGTTCGCTGTTCAAATAGCAACTTTGCGGCGCTTCACCTGTGTCGTCAAAGCAGCCGTCCAATACGCCGAACCTGGCGAGGGTCAAATCGGCGTTTTGCTGCGCCTTTGCGGCGCGTGCATTCTTTTCGAGTGCGCACCGCGAGGGCTGTTGGCTTATTCACACAGCCACCACAGCCCTCTTGCTCGCAACATGTGAAGCTTGGGCCCCAAAAACCCACCGAACAATCATCATGGCCTCGCCTGATATGTCATGGCTGCGTAAGGTCTGTGGCAAGTCACTCAATTGGCAGGTCAGTACAA
>ENA-OQVM01006320-OQVM01006320.1-marine-metagenome-genome-assembly--contig:-NODE-6320-length-10841-cov-17.151431_pt1 | contig 10841 bp, 6 predicted proteins | sample MGYA00237776_ERZ505498 | MGnify/ENA primary metagenome ERZ505498 (study PRJEB26159, sample SAMN06265151) | marine metagenome | isolation source: Helgoland LTER site | place: Germany:Helgoland, sampling... | reverse complement strand
GGGCTCTTAGCTCAGCTGGATAGAGCACCTCCCTTCTAAGGAGGCGGTCGAAGGTTCGAATCCTTCAGGGCTCACTTAAACTCTTGTTAACCTTTTGGTTTTCAAGGGTTTTTTGTTTTCAGTGAGTTTATAAATGTATATTTGGAACGAAAAATGGCACAATAATGCACCCGTGATTAGTATTCATGTGATGAGTTACATCAAATATACTCAATAATATTAAGTACAAAAACGCCAAAAATCTTAGCACCTTTCACTTTTCCAATACCCCCATATACTTTTTAAGATCGGTTTCCTTTTGAGGAGTTTTCTCTGAAATGTATATATAGGGTAAGATATCTATATATCTAGTAAACCAATAGGCTTCAAAGAGGCGTTAATAACTTTCTAACATTGGGCTTGATGTGGTCTATTTTTTCTTTAGATTTTTATTAAATTGTGATTTCAATAAAGCCTACCAAAGTAAATCCTAATATCAATGAAAACATTAAGAATTTGTAAATGATAGATTTTATACAAAGAGTAAGCGAAGATATAGCAGAAGCATACCCTGAAATATTTAAAGAAGCAAATGAGCTGGAAAGTGAAGGAGATTTTGAAGGAGTGCATTCTCTACTCGAAGGGTTCTTTGATGACTTGGATGAGATTAACCAGTACCTGATTTTTTATGGAGAGTACTCTTACGATGGCTATACAAGAAATAGTTTTTTGTTTGGTTTAAAAATCAACACACACTATTTCTGTTATTACCAATCGGATGAATTTCTAAAATCTCATTCTACTAATCCAAATAACTTTCTAGATAAATGTATTGACGAAGAAGAGTCTTATTTTGAGCTTGAAGAAAAAAATCGAGAGGAGTTCATAGAGGAACTTGGAATTGAAGAGAATGATTTTAGAATTGAATTGGAATGGAATTATATAAGGGGGATAGAAGTTCTTAAAATCAACTTGAAAACCTTTTTAAAACATCATAAAAGTTTTATAGAAATTCCAACTTGGACAAAAGAAAAACATAAAAGATATCTAAAATTAAAGAACTATTTAGATTTTTTTGAAAGTGATTCGCTAACATCTAACTGAGATTGTTCCTCAAGAAAACTAGAATACAAGAACGAGTTTACAATCTTAAAAATCCCAATGAATCAAAGAGGTATTCTTAAAGATTTTAGGGATGAATGGGTGTTAATTTACCTCGAAGATAGATATAAGTTTAAATATTTTAATCAAGTATATTTACTAGAAAAAGGAATCAACAAAAAAGGTAGTAATACCATAAAGAAGAACCATAAAGAGTACTACACGGAAGACGAATCATTCAATTATTAAAAATATTTTGAGAGAACAATTAAATTTATTGGAGTTTTCAGGCTATTTCAGGAATTTCTACTCTATTCCAACCTGGACTAAGGAAAAACATGTTTGTCATGATAAACTAATAGACTTTTTACATAGACATGAAAATGTTAAAATCAATTCAAATTACAACAGTAAAATAACAAAAGTTAAAGGAAGTAACCATTTTACAATCTTCAAAGTTGAAGAAAAACAACGTGGGAACATGCAATCATACCGTGGTAAGTGGGTGATTATGTATTGTTATGATAGATATCAGACAAAGTTTTCTCTAATGGTATTACCACTTAATCACGGTTTTGATAAAAACCAATCAAGATCTCTTCTGAAGGAGTTTGGTTTGGCATATGATGAATCACCAGAAACCCCATAATTAACTAATTTTATTATAATGAAATTTGAAAGTGCATACGAATATATTGAAAGTCTATATAAAGCAGAAAAGCTAATAGGATTGGAAATTGGTCTTCGACAAGAATTCACAATTATTGGAGAATTAGCTGTCCAAAATAAAAGATCTAATTGTAAGTTATATTAAAGAAGTTCACATAAATAAATTTGCGGGATATTTTGATGGGTTCTATCTTGAATTAGATCAAACTGAAGCTTCGAGTTATATAGGTTTAGGATCATCAAGAGAGAGCTTAAATTTGTTTCTAGAAAATACAGAATTGAATAAATATATAAAAAATATTAGTTAAAAAATGACAGGAGAACAACTAAAAGCCTTAGAAGGCAGATTATGGAAAGCAGCAGACCAGCTAAGAGCCAATAGTAAACTTACCGCAACCGAATATAGTTTCCCAGTATTGGGTATCATCTTTTTAAGACACGCACACAATAGGTTTGTAATAGCCAAGGAGGAAATAGAAAAAACATTACCAGTGCATCCTACTCGTGGCGTAAGACCCATGACCAAGAATGACTTCTTAGATGCCAAGGCAATCTTTCTACCTGATAATTCTAGATGGGATACCATAGTAGATTTACCAGACAGTAGCGATTTAGGAGAATACCTAAATGAAGCCATGCGTAATATTGAGGTTGAGTATGAAGACTTGCTTGGGGTATTACCAAAAAGCTACAACCTATTTGAAAAAGACCTGCTGCAACGCCTTATTAGAATCTTTAATGATGAAGCACTAGACGATATGCCTGGTGATGCTTTTGGGCAGATATACGAATACTTCCTAAACAAGTTTGCCATGAGTGGTGCACAGGAAGGTGGAGAATTTTTTACGCCTCCTTCACTAGTGAAAACCATTGTAAACATTATTGAACCAGACCACGGTATTGTATTTGACCCTGCGGCAGGTAGTGCAGGTATGTTTGTGCAAACCGCTCACTTTATAGAAGAAGAAGGTTTTGAGGCTTCTAATAAAGTTACCTTTTACGGACAGGAGAAAACAGATACCAACACCAAACTAGCCAAAATGAATATGGCAGTACACGGCTTGGATGGAGACATTGTGCAGGGGAATACCTTTTATGATGACAAGCATGAGTTGGTTGGTAAGTGTGACTATGTAATGGCAAACCCACCGTTTAATGTAGATGGTGTAGATAAAAGCAAAGACAGTGTTAAGAATGATACTAGATTGCCTTTTGGATTACCCAATAACGACAACGCCAATTATTTATGGATACAATACTTCTATAGCTATTTAAATGAAACAGGACGAGCAGGTTTTGTAATGGCGTCTTCTGGTTCTGATGCAGGACATAGTGAAAAACTCATACGTAAAGATATTATAGATACAGGAGCAGTAGATGTAATGGTGTCTATAGGAAATAAGTTTTTTTATAGTGTAACCTTGCCTTGTGCTTTATGGTTTTTTGATAGAGCCAAAGAGAAAGATGAAGTACGGAAAGACCAAGTTTTAATGTTGGATTTGCGAAATGTATATAGAAAAGTATCTTCTAAAATTCACGATTTTACCCAAGCACATTTAGACAATATACACGCTATTGTAGGCTTGTATAGAGGCGATAACACACTCTTTAATACGTTGGTTGCAAACTATAAAGCCACAGACAATACAATCGAATTAGAATGGCTAACTAGACGTTTCCCTGATGGAGAATATATAGATATATTAGGACTTTGTAAAATAGCAAACAGAACAGAAATAGCAGATAATGATTACAGCTTAACACCAGGGCGATATGTAGGTGTGGAGGACCAAATAGACTATGATTTTGATTATGAAACCGAAATGGGCATCATTAAAGAAGATTTAAAAGAATTGAATGCGGAAGCCAATGAATTAGCAAACCATATACAAACCAATTTAAATGAGTTAGGCTTATGAGTTGGGAAAAATTAAAATTAGGTGAGGTTTGCATTTTAAATTATGGGAAAAATCTACCTGCTTCAAAAAGGCAAGATGGGAGTGTTCCAGTTTATAGTTCAGCTGGTCAAATTGATTTTCATTCCTTACCTCATGTTGATTCAGAAGGAATTATAATTGGTCGCAAAGGTAGCGTAGGTAAAATTTATTTTAGTGATGTTCCATTTTTTCCTATTGACACATCATATTACATAATACCAGATGAAAAGTATAATCTAAAATTTTTATACTACAATATTCAAATCCTTGGTTTAGAAGATTTAAATTCGGATGCAGCAGTACCAGGTTTAAATAGAAATAATGCTTATTCTCAGTTAATTAATATTCCCCCTCTCCAAACCCAAAAACGCATAGCCGACATCTTAAGTGCCTATGATGATTTAATAGAAAACAACCTAAAGCGTATCAAACTATTAGAACAAGCAGCACAAAACATCTACAAAGAGTGGTTTGTAAACCTGCGTTTTCCAGGATATGAAAATGCACCTATCAATGAAGAGACTGGGCTTCCGCAAGGGTGGGGAAATGGTGTAGTATCTGATTTATGTGAAGTAAAATCTGGATTTGCTTTCAAAAGTAAACATTGGAAGAAAGAGGGTAATCCAGTAATGAAAATAAAAAACATTAATAATAATACAGTAGATATTGACAACTCTGACTTTGTGGATAATGATGTAGCAGGGTTAGCAAAAAAGTATGAACTATTCCCTGGAGATGTTATAATTGCAATGACAGGAGCTACAGTCGGGAAAGTAGGTTTAATTCCTAAAATAGGTAAACGAATTTATTTGAATCAACGAGTAGGTCTGTTTAGACCATTAACAGAAGAGAATGACAATATTGCACTTGTATTTTCTTTCTTTTTAACTGATGATTCACAACAACAAGTTTTAAATTTTGCTCAAGGTGCTGCGCAGCCAAACATAAGTGGTTCAGAAATAGGTAATATCAAATTGAATATTGCAGATTCAAAAGTTTTATCTCTGTTCAATAAAATGATAGAGCCTTCTTTTCAATTAGTTCAATCTCTTTACGGTCAAAACCAAAAACTAAAAGCAGCCAGAGATATCTTATTACCACGTTTAATGAATAGAACTATAGAAGTATGAGCAAAGACTATTCAGAAGACCAATTAATAGAACAACCATGTATGGATATTTTCCAGGAACTAACCTGGGAAATAGCCAATGTATATGAAGGTGAAACCTTTGGAGAAAATGGAACCTTAGGTAGAGATAGTGAAGCAGATGTTATTTTAAGAACTCGCTTTATTGAAGCTATTAAAAACTTAAATCCTAACCTACCAAAGCAGGCTTATGATTTGGCGTATGAATCTATTAATAGTAATGATGTTACCAAGAATTTAGCAGACATCAACTTTGAGAAATACAACTTCTTAAAAGATGGTATTCCTGTAAATTATAAAGATGCCAAAGGCGAGATTGTCCGTAATAAGAAAATTAAGGTCTTTGATTTTGATAATCCAGAAAACAATAATTACATAGCCGTTCAACAGTTATGGATGGAAGGTAAATCTAAAAGAAAGAAACGTCCAGATGTAGTTGGTTTTGTAAATGGGCTACCCTTGGTATTCATTGAGCTAAAAGGCATCAATGTAAAGCTACGTGCTGCTTATGAAAAGAACCTAAAAGACTATAAGAATACCATTCCTAAAATGTTTCATTGCAATGCTTTTGTGATACTGAGCAATGGTATAGAAAGTAAGATTGGCTCTATCAGTTCCAAGTACGAGCATTTCCATGATTGGAAACGTATTTCAGAAGAAGATGAAGGAATTGTAAGCCTAGATATTATCATAAAGGGTACGTGTGAGAAAAGCAGATTATTAGACCTTTTTGAAAACTTCATATTGTTTGATACTTCTGTGGGTTCTGTAGCAAAGTTAGTAGCGAGAAACCATCAGTTTATTGGGGTTAATAAAGCGATTAAACATTTTCAAGCTACAAGACAGAAAGCTAAAGATGGTATTATCTCTATAGAAGATGCACAGAAACTAGGTGTCTTTTGGCATACCCAAGGTTCGGGTAAAAGTTATTCCATGGTGTTTTTATGTCAGAAGATATTAAGAGTGCTTGGTGGTGGTTATACCTTTTTATTGGTAACCGATAGAAATGAATTAGACGAACAAATTTATGGAACCTTTGCGGGTGTTGGTGCGGTACAAGATAAAACAGCCAGAGCCACAAGTGGAGCGAACTTAAAAGAGCTTTTAAAGAGTGATAAACGCTTTTTATTCTCCATTATACATAAGTTTAACTTTGAAGAAAAGATAACCGACAGAGATAATATTATTGTTATTTCAGATGAGGCACACAGAACACAAGGCGGTTCTTTGGCTATGAATTTAAGAAAGTCATTACCAAATGCTTCTTTTATTGGGTTTACAGGTACGCCACTATTTAAAGATGATGAGTTAACTAAGCGGATATTTGGAGATTATGTGTCCAAATATGACTTTAAACGTTCTATTGAAGATGGTGCTACTGTTCCATTGTATTATGAGAATAGAGGAGAAAAATTAAAGCTAGACAATCCGCAGATAACCGAACAGATTCGTGAAGAAATAGAAAAGCACGATTTGGATAGTGACCAGGAAGACAAGTTAAAAAAGTTATTTAGAAGAGAGTATCCAATTCTTACTTCAGAAAAAAGGTTGAAAGCTATTGCTAAAGATGTAGTAGAGCATTTCAATACCAGAGGATATAAAGGGAAAGCCATGTATGTGGCTATGGATAAAGTGACTGCTGTTAGAATGTATGATTACATTACAGATGCTTGGACAGTTTATTTAGAAGAGCAACAAAAAGTAATTTCTAAAATTATAGACGAACAGGAAAAACTAAAAAGACAACAAGAATGGGAATGGTCTAAAGAAACTGAACTTGGTGTTGTGGTGAGTCATGAGCAAAATGAAATTGAGAAGTTTGAAGCTTGGGGTCTAGATATAGAGCCACATCGTCTTAACATGAATACTTCGGACCTTGAAAAAGACTTTAAAAATGAAGACCATCCCTTTAGGTTTGCTATTGTTTGCGCCATGTGGATTACAGGTTTTGATGTAAAAAGTCTGTCTACTATGTATATTGATAAGCCTTTAAAATCACATACGCTAATGCAAACAATTGCAAGAGCAAATCGTGTACATAAAGATAAAAACAATGGGCTTATTGTAGACTATATAGAGACGTATAAGGCACTTTTAGAGGCGTTGGCTATATATGGAGATTCTGACAACAAAGGAGGTGCTGCAAGCGATGATGATGCACCAGTAAAACCATTGGAAGAATTGGTTGAGGAGTTAGAAGAAGCAGTAAAAACAACAGAAATATTTCTTGTAGATGAATGTAAGTTTAGCTTGTCTAAAATCACTGTAGCAGAGAGTACACTTCATAAAATAAAATACATTCAAGAAGGTTATAATGCAATTTGCAACACCGATGAAACCAAGGCTAAATTTGGAGTACTAGCAAGAGAACTATTTAAGAAGTATAAAGCTTTAATGCCAGACCAGTCTATCTATAAGTTTCAGGCACAAAGAGATGCTATCAATGCATTGTACACCATGATTAATGCTAAAATAGAGGAAGCAGACATTACGCATATAGTAAAGCAGGTGCAGGATGTTGTCAATAAATCTATTGAAACATTAAACCTAGAATTAGAGAAAATTGAAGGTTACGGTGAGAAAATTGATATTAGTAGTCTAGATTTCAAAAAAATAGAGGAAGAATTCTTGAAGGTGAAGGGAAACCAGAATGTAGCGGTACAATCTTTAAAAGATAAAGTGAGTAAAAAGCTTAATAGGTTATTAGACCAGAACCCATTACGTATAGATTTTTATGAACGTTATCAGCAAATTATAGATGATTATAATCAAGGAAAAGAATATAGAGCTATTAAAGAGATATTTGATGAACTAGTAGTGTTGTTAGGAGACCTTTCGGAAGAATCTACTCGAGCTCAAAGAGAAAATTTAGAAGAAGATGAGTTGACCGTTTTTGATATGCTTTCAAGAGACAAAAAGATTTCAGACAAAGAAAAAGCTGAGGTTAAAACAGCGGCACGTGAGCTACTGAAACGTTTAAAAAATAAGGAGTTTAAGGTTGACCATTGGACTGAAAAAACACAAACAGCATCAGCAGTAAGAAAAGTTATAGAAGATTATTTATACCTAAAATTACCTTCACCATCATTTGATACGGATATTTCAACTAAAGCAGATATTTTATTCAATGATTTTAAAGAGAGGTATGCTAACTATGCTGCTTAAACCAATAGAATCAACTATTATATAAACAGTAAAAAAAACTGAGACTGGATGAAGTTTGATGAAGTAAGAGAAAAACATATAGAGCTTGCGATAAAAGATTTTGAATCTCATGGTTTTCCAGATGGGTTTAAGCAATCTGCCTATTTTGACGTTAAAATTAAAGGTAAATATTATCCTCCAAAACCTATTATGGCCTATGCGAATTTTCATGCAAAAGGAGCTGAACCTGTTAATAATTTTAGTGGCGGAGTAAATACGCCATGCTTTAATGCCTTTGAACGTTTAGGTATGCCTGTAATTGAAAAAACAAAAAAGATGAGTTCAAATGAAAATTTACACAAACTAAAAGAGGATTTTTTAGCCTATTGGCCAATTGAAAGATTGGAGCTAATGACGCTGGAAGAATATACAGATACTAACCGAGAAAACTCTTTTTGTTATTGGCTAGAGCATATAACACGAGATCTAGGGAGTATTGTTGGAGGAAGCTCTTATAAGTTTGGTATCTACAAACGTACTAGTCAAAGTGAGGTAAAGGAAGAGAGCAACCGCACCACCGATGGGGAATATGCTTGGTTTAAGAAATATGGCGAAGAAAGTAAAGAAGTCGCTTTTGAAACTGTAAAAACTATTATCATAAAGATTGCTAAAGCTGCTCAAAACAATACGCTTCCTGTTATTGATGATGTCGATTTAGGGAATGCATATAAGTGGAAAATTGCCTTTTTATATGGTGACTACAATTGTCTAAACATGTTTAAATTAGATGCTTTACGTATTATAGCCTCTAATTTAAAGGTAGAGTATGACAAAAAAACACAGATCTCCTATTTTCACCAAGCCATCTTAAAACGAAAAACAGATGAAGAAGCTTATTTTACATATTGCCATGCCTTGTGGCAACAATATCAAGATCGCCTGATTGATGTTAAAAAAGATTTTGCGAAATGGCTGCATAAAAATACCCCAGAATCCTATAGACATAAATTTATTGGAAATACCATTAAGAGTATTGAGGAAAAATTGGATGAAATCAATGCTTTTTTTGATGAGGTAGATTTTTTCCTCGTTGATCCAAAAAAAGTGAATGGTTTAGTGAGTACTATTTTATTTTTAATGAGTAAAAAAGAACGCATTAAAAATACTGAATTTGAAGCATTTGATTCTAAAAACAGTAATGGCATCCCTAAAGCGATTCTAGGAGAAAACAACTACATAAAATTTTTAAAAGAAACCTTTGAATACAAAGCACCCAATTACTGGGTTTTTCAAGGGAATCCAAAAATATATGATTTCGAAACTGCCTTACGTGATGAACTATTAACTAACTGGACAGTAAGCTCTCATAAGGATAAGGTAAAGGTAGGCGATAAAGTAATTCTCTGGATCACAGGAAGCAAATCGGGTTGTTATGCACTAGCAGAGGTAACTTCAGAACCGCATCCTAGAAATCCAGAGAGTACAAGTGATTTGTGGAGCGAAGAAGATAAAAGCACCTTAAAAGCTGACTTAAAAATAACACACAACTTTGTAGATACGCCAGTATTAAAAAAAACTTTGGAGAATAAAGAGGGGTTACGTGATTTTAACGGCGGAAATCAAGGAACAAATTTTAAAGCAACAGAAGAGGAATTCATGATCTTTTTAGATTGGCACGAATCAAAACTAAGCACTATGGACAGTAAAAATATCTCAACTAAAAAAATATCAAATGCGCTAAACCAAATTTTATACGGACCTCCTGGAACTGGAAAAACATACAACACTGTAAACAGTGCGTTACAAATTGTGGACCCTGAGTTTTATGAGAAAAATAAGCTTGACAGAACACAACTAAAAGAGCGCTTTGATGCCTTTGTTAAGAAAGGGAATATTGTATTTACAACGTTTCATCAAAGCATGAGTTATGAAGATTTTATAGAAGGTATCAAACCTGTAATGTCTAATAAAAGCACTAACAATGATTTAGAATATGAAATTCAAGATGGGGTTTTAAAAGAACTGGTAGGTAACATGGTGGACTTTACCACATCATCTAAAAAAACTCAAATTGAGGTCATTATTGACAAAGATAAATTCAAAAAAAATATAAACAAGGTATCCTTAGGTAATAGTAATGACCCTGAAGATGACGAGATTTATCAATATTGTATACAGAACAATTGTATTGCATTAGGTTTTGGTGAAGACATTGACTTTGGCGGGGTTAAAAACCGAAACGATATTAGAGATCGGTACAGAGAAAATGGAATAGATTTTTCTACTTCAATGGATTTCAATATTTCATCGATTGAAAGATTAGCAATTTGGATGGAAGAAGGTCAATTAGTTTTCATTTCAAATGGAAACAAAAAATTGAGAGCAATCGGAGTTGTTTCAGGAGACTATTACTGTGACCCCTCAACTCCTATTCGCTATTCTCAATTTAGAAAAGTGAACTGGCTTTATACGGACATTGAAATTCCTATAAAACAGATTTATGGTAGTTACTTCTCGCAACAAACAATTTATCAAATGGCTGGGAGTAAATTTGACTACAGCTACTTCACTAAATCTAAACAGGAAGAAACTAATTCAGAAAACTATGTGCTTATAATAGATGAAATAAATCGAGGGAATGTCTCAAGTATTTTTGGAGAGCTCATTACGCTTCTAGAAACTGACAAAAGGAAGGGGAATAAAGAAGAATTAGAAGTGATACTGCCTTACTCTAAAGAACTTTTTTCTATTCCTAACAATCTACATATCATTGGAACAATGAATACAGCAGATCGCTCTGTAGAAGCCTTAGACACTGCACTACGTCGTCGTTTTGAGTTTAAGGAAATGATGCCAGATTACAC
>ENA-OQVM01006313-OQVM01006313.1-marine-metagenome-genome-assembly--contig:-NODE-6313-length-10846-cov-3.005386_pt1 | contig 10846 bp, 10 predicted proteins | sample MGYA00237776_ERZ505498 | MGnify/ENA primary metagenome ERZ505498 (study PRJEB26159, sample SAMN06265151) | marine metagenome | isolation source: Helgoland LTER site | place: Germany:Helgoland, sampling... | reverse complement strand
GTGCGCTAAGGACTTCAGTTGTATTTCAGCCATCTTGAGTTAGCCCCTTATCAGTCGAGTCGGCGACTGGATCATTTTGCCGTCGAGATTGAACACAAACAGCTTGTGTACCGGCAGATAGATGTTAATGGTGGCATCGCTGCGATAGGCATGAACGCCAGACAACTGCATGACCAAATTAAAGTGATCGTTTTTCACGTGGAGAAAGGTTTCCGAACCGCTAATCTCAGCCAGTTCGACCTTCATCGACAGTTCGAGGTCGTCGTCATTGTCTGGCACAAGACCAATATGGCTGGGACGGATACCAAACTTATAACCACCCGGCGTCAGACTTTTAAGGTCTTGATGCAATGGAAAGTGTACTGATTCATCGAAGGTGACCTCATTGTCGGTCACGTTACCGGGTATTAAATTAATCGGTGGTTCACTGAACAGATCGGCTGCATAGACATCGACCGGCTCACGGTAGACCGCAGCTGAGGGGCCAGACTGGATCACTCTGCCTTCATGCAACAGGGTGGTGGTGCCACCCAACGCTAAAGCTTCATTTGGTTCGGTGGTCGCGTAGACGGCAATAGCGTTACGGGCTTTAAAAAGTTCGCGTAATTCGAAGCGCAGCTCTTCCCGCAGCTTATAATCTAGGTTGACCAAAGGCTCATCGAACAGGATCAGGCTGGCGTCTTTGACTAGGGCGCGCGCCATAGCCGTGCGCTGCTGCTGACCGCCGGACAGTTCCAGCGGGTAACGATTCAAAAACTCGGTGATCCGCAACATATCGGCGGTTTCCATCACCCGCTTGTTGATCTCGGCCTCAGAGGCTTTGGCCAAACGCAGTGGCGACGCGATGTTCTCCCGAACCGTTAGGTTGGAGTAGTTGATGAACTGCTGATAAACCATCGACACATTACGCTTCTGCACCGTGATGCCGGTGACATTGGCACCGTTCATAATGATCTTGCCATTGGTTGGCTTATCCAAGCCCGCCATCAAACGCATCAGCGAGGTTTTACCAGCGCCGGTGCGACCCAAAAGCACATTAAATGAACCTGGCTCAAGCGTTAAATTAACATTCGTTAGGTGGTTTTGGCCGTTCACGACCTGGTCTACATTTTCTAATTTGAGGGACATATATGCCGTCCTGTAGCTATTTTGATTTTTGCTGTGTGTTCAACACTGCGCAATTTTTTTATTCTGAAAGGAACAATGCTAATCCTGTGCCAAGTTTAACTTAACACTCCGATTAATCATTATAAGTTATTGATTAATAAGTGATAAATATTACAATCTGGGCGAATTTAAGGTCTTTTAGTTGGTCTCAGGAGCGGCCGCTGTTCAGTTAAGTATTGACTCTGAACAGTTTTGATCATTAACTGTGAACATCAAGACTGTTCAATACGAGGCAAGTTTTGTTCAGGACATACTCTTTGCTCTGCTTTTTTAAGGACAATTGAGATGGTCCGATATAATAAAAACAACGATCGGTAGGAATCTATGCACAATTTAAATGATCCCCAGACAGGGCCGTTGGCCGCCTACAAAGTAGGCCTAACCGCTGTCAAAGCACCGGTCGAGCATCAGAATGTGATAGCCGATTCGTGGGAACGGTGCCGTGAGTACGGCCTTGATCCGTTAGCAATGCCTGATATAGAAACGATGCCACAGGGGGAGATCGAGAGCCTAAAGGAAGAGCACCATTATTTGGTGCAGACCACGGGCAACGAGGTGCTGCCCTATTACGAAAACATCCTGTCCAACAGCCAATGTATGATCATGTTGACCGACAGTCGCGGCCAGATGTTGAACAGTTGGGGTGATCAACGGTTTTTGAACAAAGAACAGAAAGCCTTCTTAAACCCAGGTACCTATTGGGGTGAAGCGGTGAACGGTACCAATGCCATCGGCACCGCGATGGAGCTGGGTCAGGCTGTTCAGGTGCAGAAAGATGAACACTTTCTCAAGTCAAACCGTTTTATGGTGGGCTCGGCCGCACCGATCTTTAACGTCAATCACGACCTGCTCGGTGTCTTGGACGTGTCCAGTGACACCTATCTGCCGCACTCCTATACCCTAGGGCTGGTCAAGTTGATGTCGCAGGCGGTTGAGAATCGGCTTATTGTTAAGAGGTTTGCCGCGGAAAACTTCCTGCTCAGCTTTAATACCAATGTCGATAACATCGACAGTCAGTGGGCCGGGTTGATCGTCTTCAATGATGATGGCACCATTATTTCGGCTAATTGCCGGGCCGAGCTGTTGCTTGGGCAAAACCTGGCTTTGGCCCATATATCTGACATCTTTGATTGCCCTTTGCGCGATCTGAAGAACCACCCAGATCTGATGCCGATTAAATTGCCCGCTCTGGGGCGCTTTCAGATGCATGGCGCGTTGCGACGCCCGGAAAAAAAGATTGTTCAGGCGCTGGATTTCCGGCAACGGCACCTTAAAAAACGCTCGGTTGATGCAGACCTGATTACCCTGGAGCGCCTAAGTTTTGGCGATCAGCTGGTCGATCGTGCGGTGACTCAGGCGAAAAAAGTGATTGAGAAGGACATTCCCATCCTTATTGCCGGTGAGACCGGTGTGGGCAAGGAAGTGTTTGTCAGCGCGCTACACGAATTCAGCTCGCGCCGATCCTATCCCCTGGTTGCGGTCAACTGTGCCGCAATTCCGGCCGAATTGGTCGAATCCGAGCTCTTTGGCTATGAAAAGGGCGCCTTCACCGGGGCCAACAACAAAGGTTCCATCGGTCTGATTCGCAAGGCCCACCGCGGCACCCTGTTTCTCGATGAAATAGGCGAGATGCCGCTTAAGGTGCAGGCCCGCTTACTGCGCGTCTTGCAGGAGCGTAAGGTGGTGCCGCTTGGGTCCACCGAAGCCTTTCCCGTTGATATTAAATTGATTTCGGCGACCAACCGCTCCCTACGTGACGATGTCGAGCAGGGCCTGTTTCGCCAGGATCTCTACTATCGCGTCAGTGGCTTAAACCTAGAACTGCCGCCGCTACGCAAACGCCAAGATCGGGAGGCCCTGTTTCAAGAGGTCTATCAACTGTTCAGCACCCCGGAGCAGCCGTCCCAGCTGTCAGCCGAGATCGTTAACCTCTTTTTGCAGCATCCATGGCCGGGTAACCTGCGCCAACTGGCCAGTGTCTTACAAATTGCCTTGGCGATGGCAGAAAACGAAGTGATTCAACTCTGGGATCTACCGGACGACTTCTTGTCCGATATCCATAAGTCCTCTGTTGATCGTGATAGTGAGACGGTGTTCGGCGATGAGAGCGCGCAACGTATGGCTGAGATGGGTGCCCTAGTAAGGCATGCTGCGCCGAGCCCAATTAGGGATGCGCTACCGGCACGGGAGTCTTTGCCGGCCGAGGCCGCGCCGGAGCCGATCGAAACCGACGCCGAAGTCGACCTGCTACTGCTGTTCCAGCAGCATAAGGGCAATATTTCCAGTTTGGCCAAGGCCTTGAGTATTAGCCGTAACACCCTTTATAAGCGCCTTAAAGCCGAAGGCATTCGCTAGGGCCGGGCCGCGACTATACCCAATGACGAGCAGGTAACTGGTCATTGGGGGCAGCTGGTCTGGTGGGGGTTCTTTGTTTATACTGCTCGCGTTTTTCGAGCACCGTGTCTCGATCGGCGTTCCACGCCGGTTCTTGCCACGCGAGCAAACCCCTGCGATGCCCACTTTGCGAGTCTGTAATGTCTAATTTAAGTCGTCTTATCCTATCTACCGTGCTGTGTCTGGCTGCGAGTTTATCCGCCCAGGCTGAAACCTTTACCTTTACCGCCATTCCCGATGCCGATGCGTCGCGTCTGCAGGAGCGTTTCGATAAGGTCGCCGATTATTTGAGTGCCGAACTGGGCGTGGAGGTAAAATACATTCCGGTCAAATCTTACGCCGCTGCAATCACCGCCTTTAAGAACAACCAGGTGCAATTGGCTTGGTTTGGCGGCCTGTCGGGTGTTCAGGCGCGGCGTTTAGTGGTCAATTCAGAGGCCATTGCACAAGGGTATGAAGACCAACTGTTCAAAACCTACTTTATTGCGCACCACAGTACTGGCCTGACCGAGGCGGATGCCTTTCCGGCGGACATTCAAGGTAAAACCTTTACCTTCGGCTCGAAGGGTTCAACGTCGGGCCGATTGATGCCCGAGTTTCATATCCGTGAGCAGTTCAATATGGCTCCGGAGCAAGTCTTTGCGCGCGTCGGCTTCTCCGGCGATCACAGCCAAACCATTGCCCAGGTGCAGGCGGGCGCTTACCAAGTCGGCGCGGTCAACTATCAAGTTTGGGAAACTGAACTGGCCAGCGGCAAGATTGATCCGAGCAAGGTCAGTGTGATCTGGCGCACACCCACCTATCCGGACTATCAATGGACGATTCGCGGCGATGTCGATGCGCGTTATGGTGATAATTTTAAGGCTCGGGTTACCCAGGCTCTGTTGAATATGACTGACCCGGATTTGCTCGCCAGCTTCCCGCGCCAGTCCTTTATACCGGCGTCTAATCAGGATTACGTGCCGATTGAAAATACCGCCCAAGCTATTGGCTTGTTGGATTGAGTGAACACCTTGGCCTAAGCGCCGTGAACAGGGGGGCAAACCAGGGCCTGAATCTGTCTGCCAGTAAGGCCGGCGTGTTTGATGCAACGGCGAATCGGTCGTTGTTTTATTTGGATCAGGCAACCCTAGCTTATGGCCAACAGACCGCATTGGCGTCGGTGTCCCTTTCGATTCACGCCGGCGAAAAGGTCGCTCTAGTCGGGCCATCCGGTGCCGGCAAGACCAGTCTGCTCAATGTGCTCTATGAACAGCAGCGTGAACACATTGCCTGGTGCCCGCAGCACTATGGTTTAGTCGATATTCTCTCGGTCTACCACAATATCTATATGGGCCAACTGGAGCGCCACAGTGCGCCTTATAATATTTGGAATCTGTTATTCCCCATCGCACGTCACCAACAGGCCATCGGTCAGTTGGCGAGTGAGTTGGGGCTTGGTCAAAAGCTGGACCATTCCATTGATCAATTGTCGGGCGGTCAGCAACAGCGGGTCTCGATCGGTCGCGCCCTATATCGTAACAAGGCGATTTTTCTCGGCGATGAGCCGGTCGCGAGTCTGGATCCGATCCAGGGCGAGGCACTTCTGGCCAAGATTATTGCGCGTCACGCGACCGTGGTCATCGCCTTGCACAATCGGCAGATGGCTCTGAGTGTCTTCGACCGAATTATCGGTATCAAGGGCGGCCGTGTGGTCTTAGATCGGCCGGCCAATGCCATCAGTCACGCCGAGCTGGATCGGTTCTATGCGCAGTAGTGGTCGCCGATTGGCCGCTGTCAGCCTGTTCTTCGTCTGCTCAGCCTTACTCTGTTTACCGTTCGCCGATATTGCTCTATACCCAGTGGAACCCTGGATCGAATTGCAGCGTATGGCGCTCGGGCTGCTGCATCCGGACGTGCACATGTGGCGCCTGGTGCTGCCCGCGCTCGCGCAGACGGTTGCTTTCGCGCTCCTAGCCGTAGCCGGTTCGGCGCTGATCGGTTTAGCTTTGGCGCTGGTCTTTCACTCTAGATTTGTGCGCCTGCTCTGTGCCGCGACCCGTGCCGTGCACGAGATCTTTTGGGGCCTGATTTTTATGCAGGTCTATGGCCTGTCGGCGACCACCGGACTGCTCGCCATATTGGTACCCTTCAGTGGAATCTTTGCCAAGGTCTTTGCCGAACTCTTGGCCCAACAATCGCCATTACCATCCGCCGCCGTAGCGCGCAGCAGCGATCGACTCAGCCGCTATTGCTGCACGTTGCTGCCGCAAGCATGGCCGGCATTGCTCAGCTATACCCGCTATCGGTTTGAATGTGCGTTGCGCTCCAGTACCGTCTTGGGCTTTATCGGCTTACCGACCCTGGGCTTTCATCTGGAAACCGCCTTTAAGCAGGGGCAGTACGATCAGGCGGCGACCTTACTGCTGGTGTTTTTTGCTCTGATTGGCACCATTCGCTATTGGTTCCGGCCGCGCTATACCTTGCTTTATTTAGCCGCGGCCTTCTGGGTGTTGCCGGCTTCAGCGCCAGTAGAATCGAGCGCTTGGTTGTTTTTCAGTGAGGATATTTGGCCCAGTGCAGTGCGCAACGGCAATTGGTCCGAGGCGCTGAGCTGGTATCATCACCAGCTCTTCTCGGTCGCCGTACCGGCCGCAGTCGATACCCTGCTGCTGGCGCAACTGGCGCTGGTCTTGTCCGGCCTCATTGCCTTGCTCAGCTACGGTTGGGCCAGCTCACAATTAGCCGCGTCGGGCGTTTGGCATTTGGGCAAGGGGTTGTTGCTGGTGCTGCGCTCAACGCCAGAACTCATCCTAACCTTTCTATTTTTGCTGCTCTTAGGCCCCTCCGGTCTGCCGGCCATTATCGCCCTGGGGTTGCACAATGGCGGCCTTATCGCCTTCTTGCTCGCCAAGCAGAGTGAGCAACTGGTACTGCGTAACGATGCGGCGCGCGGCCTAAATCGTTACGTCTATGAGCTGACGCCACGGCTTTACGCGCGCTTTGTCGATCTGATGCTCTATCGCTGGGAAGTGATTTTGAGAGAAAGCGCCATTCTCGGATTGCTCGGGGTGACCACTCTCGGGTTTTATATCGATTCGGCCTTCGAGGAAATTCGTTTCGATCGCGCGGCTTTGTTGATCGTGGTGACCGCGTTGCTGAATATTGGGGTGGATAGCTTTGCCCGGCGAGTGCGGAGGTATTGTCAGGTTGCCACCTTAGCTCAGCAATAGGGGTTTTGGGTTATTTCTTTCGATGTCATGCCTTCTCGCCATAGTTGATCCTTCTCAACAGCAAGTTGATCAACCCTTATAAGTTCTAGTGGTGCACTTGGAACTGGAATTCGCCTTTTGTTAACGCGGCTTATTTCGTGTTGCTGGGTTAGACATTGAATGCACTCGCCATATTCAGCTGTTCGCTGCGGCTAATATTGATAGAGTTTGCCACCGTTTTCCAGCGAGCAACACTTAACAGCACCTCATCTTTTATACGCTGAGCCTGTGACGTACTGAGTTGGAAAAATTCGATCACGTCCATCGCCAGCTCATAGCTGAGGCTGTTGTCATCTTCGGTGATATTCAGGTGCAGGCCGTTAGCCGGTGTTACCGGATTGATATCGTAAGCAGGGGATAGTAACCAGCCACCGTTACTGTAAATAAAGCCATGGTTTCTCAGGTGATCATCCGTATTCGACACAGCGATATTAAAGACTATGCGTCGCCACAGTTGCGCCAGGTCTTCTTTGGTGTTAGCTCCATGTTCAGTAATAAACTGCGCCAGCTCCAGGTAGCTTGCATCATAATCACCGTCGTAGTAGCCAAGCTGGGTCATCGCTGAGGTGAAATGTAAACGGTGCTCTGGCGTGCGGTCAAACCGCTTGGTGAGGAATGTATGATGGTGGCTGTTGAATTTTTCAATCCGGCATTCTGCCATCTGGATATCGGCACCCACGGCCAATTGGTAAACAACAAACTCCCAGGCGGCTATGTCATGATCATCGAGCTGGCTGGGAAATTTGGCTATCCACAAATGATTGTTTTCATCGACTACGCTGGCCTTGGGGCGAGCTCCCCCCAGGGAGGAGCCCGGAGACATCAACATGGTTAACCACTTTAAGTACTCCGCGTCGTCTGTATTATGGTTGTCTTCAACTTGTTGAGCCGCGTATTCGAGATCTCGTAGCGAAGAGATTGGCGGTGCTGCCAGCTTTTCGTCATTATCCAGAAACGCACCGTTCATTTCTCGCTTGAAACGCAATGCACCCAAGCGGTAAAGGTCATGTACGCCCAGCAGGTAATCTATTTCGTAGAGTAAATTTGGGCGGCGATCCTCTTTGCGTGCAATAATGGCTTCGCGGCGCTTCATAAGCAGTCTACCCCAGCGATCTGGGCAGGAGTCCAAGAAGGTTCTGAAGTTTTTGGAATTCTCGCTGTGCTGCGCTCCCGAATAGAGATTTAAGTCTGGATCAACTTTTTGCGAGTAGGGAGACTGCAGCCAATGGTTGTCGTAGCTGAAGCTAAAATGCTCTTTGTTTTTGATCACAGAGGACCGCAGAGTACCCACCAGAGTAGGCTCATCAAACTCTTCCCAGTCAGCATAGACGTAGACTACCGTACTCATTGCTACTTACCTTTTTGTTTGCTGATCAACTTGATGTCCTGGAGTTTGCGGCCCAGTTCATCATCATTTGCCACCCGCGCAAAATCGTCGGTTAATCCCACCACACTGAGTACGGCGACATAGTGACCGATAGACACTTTAGGATCTCCCTGTTCAATCTTGCGAATGGTCAGACGGCTTAACCCGGTTCTCTCTGAAATCAGAACCTGGGTATACCCTCTGCGTTTACAGGCCAGTTTAATATTGCCGCCAAGTTGCTCTAAAACCTTCCGGTTCTTGGGAAAGACAACAGCACTTCGCTTTGGATTTGATTCTGTTATGGGCACTGTAATTACCAATTATTCAAATAATGATAAGTATAGGATTCATTTACCTTAAAGTAAATATAGTTTGTGGCACCTATGAATTTCTTTTATGCGAGAAGTGGTAAGCACAAGTGCCATTGATCTTTTTTTCGAGGAAAAAACGGCAGTACCCCAACTAGGTGGACTTTTTAGACTTGGCAAGGGCTACTCCTAGCCTGACACAGGGGGTGTGTCTTGACTGATAGCCTTGGGCCCCCCGGGTCTGCCCACGATCCAGGCCCTGGGCCTGCACAATGGCGGCCTGATCGCCTTTTTAGTGGCCAAACAGAGCGAACAGCTGGTGCTGCGCCAGGGTACGGTACGCGGGCTGAATCGATATTTTTATGAGGTCACCCCGCGGCTCTGCGGTCAGTTTATAACTCTGATGCACTATCGCTGGGAAGTGATACTGCGCGAAAGCGCTATTTTGGGCCTGCTGGGAGTGGCCACCCTGGGCTTCTATATCGATTCAGCCTTTGAGGAAATTCGCTTCGATCGCGCTGTTCTACTGATCATCGTTACCGCGCTGTTGAATATAGGTGTGTATTGCGGCCCCTGTTAGTCGTAGATCCACCCGTATCAAAATTCCAGTTGGTTTTCTTCTAAGTAATGGATAACCTAATTATGTCTTAGGCAACCAAGATGTCTGTTAAGGCTGTTTACATATGATTATTCAATCCAGCCTCAAAAGTATAGAACGCAAGGGATGACACCAAAAGGATAATGCGATGCAACGATTTGTTCCCATCTGCTCTTTCAATGTTATTATTTCTCTAAATTAATTTTAACCCATCGCAGGCAGCCCATTCGGGCATTCATGTCGCAATTTAATTGAAACTATTTGATTTTTTAATTCACTAGTACGAATGAGTTAAATGGCTAAATGCACTATAAAATTCAAATTAACTATTGGTTTGTTCAACATTTATTTCAACTGATTTTAAATTGTCTAGATAGGCTCTGTTGATGAATTCCATCAAAGCGCCCAGCCGAATTTTAACGTCTCGAAAGAAGCAAGGAAGAAACTATGAGTGCCAATACATATGGATCACCAAGCAATACTGCGTCAAAGGGCCCAGCTAACATATTTAGTTGGATTGAGCTATTTGGCGTTAAGGGCTATATTTTCAACCTAATTATCTTGCTCCCCGCGTTGTTCTATCGTGGCGATCATAGCAGCCTAAACTTGTCTATTGGCTTGGTATTATTTTGCCTACTGACTAGTGCGATTTCATGCCTAAACGCCCTTGGAGATGTGCTGTCTGATTTAGGTCACCCTAAAAGAAAAAATAAAGCACTACCTTCAGGTAACGTAAGTGAAAGAACAGCCCAAATAGCTGTTATGGTTCTGCTGTTGGTTTTATGCCGGCTTTCTTTCTTTCTGCCATTATCGACCATTCCATTTTTTATCCTTTACTTTGTTATCAATACTTTTTATTCAATTGGTGCGAGAAATGATCCAGGAATGAATGGCCTGTTAGTTTTCACTGGGATTATCATCAGGCTGTTTGTCGGGATTGAACTCGTAGATGCACCCAATGAAGCTATATGGCTCATAATGCCTGTTGGTTTTTTGGTGTTGACCTTGGCAGTAGGGCAGCGTTTGGTCAAGCTCAAGGGAAAAGTGGCAATAGCTGATAAATGAAGGTAATGAATTTCAAGAGATTTCTATATGGAGTTCCGCCAAGACAACTACTGTGATTAATAACCTCTCAATTTTGGCTGAGATTAAAAAAGGGGGGATTACATTCTATATAGAAATACTATTCTGGAGGCTGCAAAGTACTGGGACTCCCCGTGCCTTTGGTAAAAGTACCCATTAAATCCCTAGAACCTTTAAAGGGTGCGTTGGCGGTTGTAGTGGTAGCCTAAAATATGCGCTTGCCCACCAATAATCGGTACGGTATATTACCGTATACGTGAATGGGCTGTATTGTGGAGGTTGGTATGTCTACCACCGCTCGATTTGATTTAAAAATGAGTTTAGAAGAGAAAGAGGTCGTAGCTCGGGCAGCGGCTCTAGTCGGCACCACTATGGCAGCCTTCGTGCGTTCGGCAGCTAAAGAAAAAGCGCGTGAACTGTTAGATCGCGAAGCGCGCATCAGTATGTCAGCTCACGATTTTCAAGCATTTACCCAGGCGCTTAACGGCGAGTTTACGCCTAATGCAGCGCTGCAAACCGCCATGAGTGCGGCCCGTAAGGTTCGGCATGATTGAGGAACATTTGCTTGATCCTGAGCTTCATGACCGCAAGGCCTTTACCTCTGGTGTTGCCGAACTGGATGACTACCTGCAACGGTTTGCCGTTCAGCAAAGCAAAAAGGGTATTGCCGTGGTGCGCG
>ENA-OQVM01006307-OQVM01006307.1-marine-metagenome-genome-assembly--contig:-NODE-6307-length-10857-cov-2.868460_pt1 | contig 10857 bp, 9 predicted proteins | sample MGYA00237776_ERZ505498 | MGnify/ENA primary metagenome ERZ505498 (study PRJEB26159, sample SAMN06265151) | marine metagenome | isolation source: Helgoland LTER site | place: Germany:Helgoland, sampling... | reverse complement strand
ACGTCGTCAAAGGGTTGATCGTGACCCGCTTGCCATCCATTTCACCGCCAACAACAACACCTGCGGCCTCGTGGCCAAGGATCAGCGGCGCGGGCCTGCGTTCGTCATGGCCCAGATAAGCATGCATGTCGGAACCACAAATCCCAGAGGCCTTGATCCTGATAAGGCTTTGCCCAAACGCTGGCACCGGATCGGGCATATAGCGGTAAACAAGCGTTTCCACATCGTCGTAAACAAGCGCTTTCATTTGGCCGTATACCCTCCGTCCACCATAAGGACTTGGCCTGTCACGTAAGAGGACGCGTCAGAGCATAAGAAAAGAAGAGGGCCGTCCATATCGGACAGCTCTCCATTGCGGCCAATGCAGGTTTGCGCTGCATTGCGGGCTGCACGTTCAGGATCGGCGAAAACCGGACCGGTCAGTTCGGTCGGGAAAAAGCCCGGACCAATTGCATTTGCGGTGATGCCGTCTTTGGACCAAGCTTCGGCCATCGCGCGGGTCAATTGGCCGACACCGGCTTTCGATGTGCCATAGCTTATCCCGCCCGGAAACGCGCGCGTGGTCTGCAACGAGGCAAAATTCACAATACGTCCCCAGCCACGACAGCGCATATCAGGTACAAACGCTTGGCTTAAGAAAAACGGCGCCGCTAAATTCAGGTTCATCGTCACGTCCCAGCCTTCGGGTGTGACGTCATCGGCAACTTCGCGGGTATTGATACCTGCGGCATGCACGAGAATATCAGGCACCCCAAACGGAGCACTGATCTTTTTTGCGATCTCTTCAATCTGGTCACGCTGTGACAAGTCCGCAGCCACAACAGCCGCATTTTCGCCAGTCGCCTTGGCCCACTCGGCCAATGCATCTGCGCGACGGGCAACGCCAACGACTTTTGCACCGGCGCGTGCCAGTACAATCGCCGCGCGCTGTCCAAGTCCCGCGCTTGCGCCAGTGACGCAAGCGACGCGACCCGTCAGATCGAAAAGATCGATAGGGTTACTCATCGGGGCTAAGATCGAAGTTCTCGCCGGGGAAATACTTGGCAAGGCGCACGTCTGCCGCACGGGCATGGCCTTCCATACCTTCAAGGCGGGAAATACGGGCTGTTGCTTCGGCGACGCGTTTGGAGCCTTCGCGTGTTGCCTGCTGCCAAGTGACGATCTTCATGTACTTATGGACCGACAAACCACCTGTGTAGGACGCAGCGCCCGACGTTGGCAGAACATGGTTCGTGCCGGATGCTTTGTCACCGTAGGATACTGTTGTCTCTTCGCCCAAGAACAGCGAGCCATAGCAGCTAAGACGATCCAACCACCAAGGCAGATCTTCGGCTTGTACGGTCAAGTGCTCTGGTGCGTAGCTGTCGGAACATGCGGCCATTTCTTCGCGGTCAGCACATAGGATCACTTCGGCGTAATCGCGCCACGCAGCAGCCGCGTTGTCGCGGTTCACTTCTGGTAGATCAGCAATCAGCACAGGTACGCGCGCCATTACATCTTCGGCCATAGCGCGGTCATCAGTGACCAACCAAACAGGAGAGTTGTAACCGTGCTCTGCTTGGCTGACCAAGTCTGTCGCTACGATATGCGGATCGGCAGATTTATCAGCAAGCACCAAGCTGTCAGTTGGACCAGCGATCATATCGATGCCAACGCGACCAAACAGGATGCGTTTTGCTTCGGCGACGAACTGGTTGCCGGGGCCGACCAGAATGTTTGCTTTTGGCAGACCGAACAAGCCAAATGTCATTGCCGCGACACCTTGGACGCCGCCCATTGCCATGATTGTGTCTGCGCCTGAAATGTGGGCTGCATAGATGATCGCAGGTGCGACACCGACACCGGGGCGCGGTGGGGATGCAACACTGATATGGCTACAGCCTGCAACTTTGGCTGTTGTTACTGTCATTACAGCGGATGCAATGTGGCTGTAACGACCACCGGGCACATAGCAACCCGCGACATCAACTGGAATCGCTTTTTGGCCAGCAATCAGACCAGGAACGATTTCGTACTCAATATCGCTGACTGTGGCTTTTTGCGCCTCGGCAAAGCGCTTCACATTGTCATGTGCGAACTGGATATCTTCCTTGAGCTTCTGCGGCACTAAAGCCGTTGCTGCCGCGATGTCTGCGTCGCTTAGAATGACCGCGCCATCATATTTGTCGAATTTAGCCGCGTATTCCATCGCTTTGGCGTCGCCACCTGCTTCGATGTCGTCAAGGATGCCTTTGACAAGGTCATGCACGTCAGACGCGCCAGACTGAGCCGTTAGCGTTGCTTTCTTAAGATATTCAAGTGCCATGAGAAGTCTGCCTTACTCTAATAAAACCGATGACGTTTCAGGATAAATGCCGGGATGAATTCGCAAAGAGGCGCCGTCGACAAGCGTGATTGTGATGCAAGCGCACTTAAAATCAGCATGACGTGTCTCCTCCCAGTCTCGTCCTTGATTCGTCGTTAATGTAAGCCTTTACATTATCTCAATGCAAGCCTTTACATTGACCCAAGGTAAATTAAACTGGGCGTGCACCGTTCAGGTGGGTTAGATAATGACCAAGCCCAAAGCAGTAAGGAAAAAATGACACAGCAGCACGCCACTCCGACGCTTCATGACGTGGCTGCACATGCGGGCGTGTCCACTGCGACCGTGTCACGCTGCCTGAATTTTCCAGACAAAGTTGCCCCTTCAACCCGTGATCGGGTTCAAAAGGCGATTGCGGCACTAGGCTATTCGCCGAACTTTGGCGCATCGGTCATGGCTGCAAGGCGCACCAAGACCATCGGCGCAATTATTCCAACAATGGACAATGCGATCTTTGCGCGCGGGTTGCAGGCGTTTCAAGAGGAATTGCGGTTGCACGGGTACACAATGCTGGTCGCCAGCACATCCTATCAGCCCGCCCAAGAGGAAGAACAAATCCGCGCACTGGTCGCACGCGGCGCTGATGCGCTGTTGTTAATCGGTCATGCGCGCGCACCTGAAATCTATCAATTCCTAGAGGCGCAAGGCGTGCCATCGTTGGTCACGTGGGCCTACGATACCGACGCCCCGCGCCCTTCGGTTGGCTTTGATAACGCGGCCGCAATGGGCATGATGGCAAAAGCAGTCTTGGCCCAAGGGCACCGTCAGCTTGCCTTGATCTCGGCCAGTTCGGCCAGCAACGACCGTGCGAAAGAACGGCTTGCAGGAATCAAATCAGCAATGCAAGCAAATGGGCTGGACCCTGACGCGCTCGACGTTGTTGAGACGACATATTCTATCGAAAACGGGGCTTCGGCGCTTGCAGAACTTATGACGCGACCAACGCCGCCCACGGCTGTATTTTGTGGCAATGACGTCTTGGCAGTCGGCGCACTGCGACAGGCACAAGACATGCAAATCAACGTGCCAAAAGACGTCTCGATTGTAGGGTTCGATGATATCGAACTGGCCCAAGTCGCCTATCCACCCCTAACGACCGTTCATGTGCCACACCGCGAAATGGGGAGACGCGCCGCGCAAACTCTGGTTCAAGCGCTAAAAGATGGTCAAGAGATGACCTCTTTGGCACTAGAGACAAACCTTGTCATGCGCGGCACGTTGGGCCCCGCCCCAGCCCCATGAAAATTCTGACTATCGCTGCGCTGCGGCATAATATATGAATACTGCATGAAATTACTTGTTGGTCTTGGCAATCCGGGCGCGAAATACGCGCAAAACCGTCATAATATCGGCTTTATGGCCATGGACCGGATCGCTTCTGATCACGGGTTCAGCGGCTGGCGGTCAAAATTCCAAGGGCAAATGTGCGAAGGCCGCTTGGGCGAAGAACGCGTCACGCTACTGAAACCAGAGACATTCATGAATCTGTCCGGGCAGTCAGTCGGCGAAGCAATGCGTTATCTCAAACTTGCCCCCGACGACATCATCGTCTTTCACGACGAAATTGATCTAGCCCCCGGCAAGACGCGCCTAAAAACTGGCGGTGGTCACGCAGGGCATAACGGCTTGCGGTCAATTCACGGACATATCGGCCCTGACTATGACCGCGTCCGCATGGGCGTCGGTCATCCCGGCCACAAGGACGCGGTTCCCGGATTTGTTTTACGCGATTTCCCCAAGGCAGATGCGGAATGGCTTGATGACGAATTGCGCGGGATCAGCGACGGCATTGCCCATCTTGTTGCAGGTGACGGACCAAAGTTCCTAAACGCCGTGGCCCTGCGTGTCGCGCCGGCGCGGTCTTCAAAATCATCGCCAAAACCAAAGCCAACCGATCCTGCGCCCGCGCCTGAAGCTGATGACCGTTCCGCAATGCAAAAACTGGTGGATCGGTTCAGGTGATCCCTGACGCAATCAAACAAGCCTTTGCGTATCAGTCCGTTGCCTGCGCCAGTCTCGGCTCACCCTTTATGGGCAAACTGATGCAGCTTTGTGCCGAAAGGCCTTGGCCTGAGGGGCAGATCGCCGACCGGATATTCACGTGGCAAGGCGACATCAGCCCCCTTGGGCAATCCGTTCCACTGCGTTTGGCAGGTGCATTGCACGCGCTGTGCTTGCAAGGGCACCCTGTTTTGACCACTGTCTATCCCCCACACACAGTGACTGACGACACCTTATGGGACGCGGTCAGAACGACACTTGTCAATGACGCCGCCCATATCGACACATGGCTGGACAGCGCGCCGCAAACCAACGAGGTCCGCCGCGCGGCCACTCTGATCGCAGTCGGTCAATTGCTCAGCGACAGATATGGCCTGCCGATCCGCACATCAGAGCTGGGGGCCAGTGGCGGGCTCAATCTGCATTGGGACAGCTATGCGCTGCAATTGGGCGATTTGCATTTTGGCAACGCAGACCCTGCGTTAACCCTGTCACCGGATTGGTCCGGACCATTGCCACCGCGCACCCCTCTTGCGGTTACGTCACGAAGCGGCGTTGACTTAAACCCGCTAGACCCAAGTGATCCAGATCACGCACTGCGCCTGCAAGCGTATCTTTGGCCGGACCAGCCAGAGCGCCTTGCCTTGACGCGCGCCGCGATTTCAGCAGCCAAGACATCTGTGACAAAAGGCGACGCAATAGATTGGCTCGCCGGGCAGCTCGCGCATCAACAAGGCCAGTTGCATCTGATTTACAGCACAGTGGCATGGCAATATTTTCCGGCAGAAAAACAAGCCTTGGGAACAAAGATGATTGAAACTGCCGGTACGACAGCCACCGCGGATACGCCGCTGGCTTGGTTTGGTATGGAAAACGACGGTGGCACGCATGGTGCGGCACTGACACTGCGGCTCTGGCCCGGTGATCTTCGCTTTGAATTGGGGCGTGCAGATTTCCACGGGCGTTGGGTAGAATGGCGCGGCTTGGCTTGACCACCTCCGGCAGACGCCCATATCTTGGTGTAGCGCATGAAAGGCTGGCATAAATATGGAAAAAGATCCTTCGTTTAACGTACTCGGCAGCACGCTGGCGACCTGTTCAACAGAACCAATGACCGGATTTTTCCGCAACGGGGCCTGCGATACCTGTGCCGCCGATCAGGGCAGCCACACGGTTTGCGCGGTAATGACCGATGAATTCTTGGCGTTTTCAAAATACGTCGGCAACGATCTTAGCACACCGCGCCCCGAATTTGGGTTTGCAGGTCTGAAAGCCGGTGACGGTTGGTGCCTTTGCGCGAGCCGCTTTTTGCAGGCCCACGAAGAGGGCTGTGCGCCGCGGGTCAACCTACATGCCACGCATGTGCGCGCATTAGAGATCGTGCCAATTGATGTGCTGCGTGGCCATGCAACAACGCTCGACAGCTAAGCAGAAGTTGCGCCCAGACTTGCGTCGGGGCGCGTTTCCTTAGGCGGTCATGTCAAAACCCAGATGCTTTGCGACGGTGAAGATATCTTTGTCACCGCGTCCGCACATGTTCATGACCAACAAGTGATCCTTGGGCAATTCTGGTGCGATTTTCATCACATGTGCCAACGCATGCGATGGCTCGAGTGCAGGAATAATCCCTTCGAGGGCGCAAGATAGCTGGAACGCCTCAAGCGCCTCAACATCTGTGATCGACACATATTGCGCACGACCGATATCATGCAGCCATGCGTGCTCGGGCCCAATACCGGGATAATCAAGTCCCGCTGAAATGCTGAAACCTTCAAGGATTTGGCCCACATCGTCTTGCAACAGGTAGGTGCGGTTACCGTGCAGCACGCCTGGGCGACCGCCAGTCAATGACGCGCAATGCTCCATCTTGGCGTTCACACCTTTGCCGCCAGCCTCGACCCCGATGATATTGACCTCTTTGTCGTCAAGGAACGGGTAAAACAGGCCCATCGCGTTTGATCCACCACCGATGGCAGCAATCACCGTGTCGGGGAAACGTCCCTCTGCGGCGGTCATCTGCTCGCGGACTTCTTTGCCGATGATGCTTTGGAAATCGCGCACCATTGCGGGGTACGGGTGCGGCCCTGCGACCGTGCCGATGCAATAGAACGTGTCACGCACGTTTGTCACCCAGTCGCGCAGCGCATCGTTCATGGCGTCTTTCAACGTGCCGCGACCTGACGTGACCGGAATGATCTCTGCCCCCAACAGGCGCATGCGGAACACATTTGGCGCTTGGCGCTCCACGTCATGCGCGCCCATGTAGACCACGCATTTCAAACCGAACTTTGCACACACCGTGGCCGTGGCCACCCCGTGCTGACCCGCACCGGTTTCCGCGATGATCCGCTTTTTGCCCATGCGACGCGCCAGAATGATCTGACCCAGCACGTTGTTGATCTTATGCGCGCCGGTGTGGTTCAATTCGTCACGCTTCATATAGACCTTGGCACCGCCCAGCTCTTCGGTCAGACGCTCGGCGAAATAAAGCGGGCTGGGGCGGCCCACGTAATGCGTCCACAGATCGTGCATCTCGGCCCAAAACGTCTCATCTGTCTTGGCGATCTCGTATTGCTCTTCCAGCTCCAGGATCAGCGGCATCAGCGTTTCAGAGACAAACCGCCCGCCAAAATCGCCAAAGCGGCCATTCTCGTCGGGGCCGTTCATGAAGGAATTGAAAAGATCGTCAGCCATGGGGCATCTCCTGAATGTGTTGCGCAACATTTACCTCAGCCTTGAGGCACGCGAAACCCCAAGACTTGTACCAAACCCAAGACCCTATGCCGCAGCCATTGGGTCAATCGAAAATCTTGAACAACTCTTTCTTCAGCTTGTCCTCCAAACCATCCTTAACGGCCTCTTCAACCGATTGCCCTTCCCCGCGCACAACCCCCAGTTCTTCTTGCAACTTCTCGGCCACTTTGTCCTTGGCGCGTTGTTCCACACGGTCCTGTTCTTCGCGCAGCTTCTGTTCTGCACGCTCTTTTTCAGCGGCAAAGTTCAAATCCAGTGCCGCACTCAGATCAGGGCGGATTTTCGGGTCCGCCCAAGGCCCGTATATCCGCACCGGCACGGCCAAGCCGCGTTCCCCGTTCACCCGCAACGCTTTGGGCGTCACTTTATAATCCAGCGTCTGCGCGCCCAAATTGACCTCGCCCGCGCCGGAGGTTTCAAAATATGGCAGCAACATCAACAAATCAGAATTGCGCAGCACGCCCCCCTCCATCGTGAAACCGGCCGTCAGACTGTCAAACACCGTCGTTCCACCAGACACATCGAAAGAGCCCAAGAGCGCGTCCAGATCAATGCCCTCAATCGCGCCGCGCCCAACGCTGATCGCGCCATTCCCTTTGAGCGAACGGATGATCTGATCGACATTCTGCCCGACACCCAGAAACGACACCTCGGCATTGCCCTGCCCGCGAAACCGCGTCAGCCCCGCCAGATCGGTCAACAAGGTCTGCATCTCAACGCCTGCCCCGCGCAGATTGCCCCCCACAGAAAGCCCGTTGCGGTTGTTCATCACAAACTCGCCGGTCATCTGACCACCGTATGCGTTCACTTCGCGCAGCTCGAACACCATCCGCGACCGGTCATTGCTCAGCAGCGTGCGCGTCGCCCCAAGGCTTAGCGCGCCCAGATCAATACTGTCTGCGCGCAAGGAAATAGCACCGTTGAAGGCCGCCAATCCAGAAGCATCAATCGCGTCCGTTGGCCAACCACCGCCCGCAGCCCCCGCCGAAGACGTCTCCTGCGCGCCCGTCAAGCTGCGCAAATCAAGCGCGCCCGCGTTCAGTTGCGCATTGATCTGTGGCGTCCCGTTCAGCGTGATATCGGCCCCGCCGCGCAGCGTGTTGCCGCCCAGATCCGCCACCACATCGCGCAACGCCAGCCGCCGGTCAGGCGTCAGGGTCAGCGCCATCGCGACATCCATGCTTTGCCCCAAGCCTTTTGGCAGGACCACGCCCGGCATCCCGAGGGCAGCGAAGAATGCCCCCGTATCGCCTGCGTTCAGCCGCACATTGCCAGCCACGGCACCTTGCAGCGACCCGCGCCCCGACAGCGTCACATCGCCACCACCTGCACGCACGCGCGCCTCAACCGGTTGCACGTCACCGGCCAAGAACGACGCAAAACCACCGATCGTCGCGTCCACTGTCACCTTTTGCCCTGCAGGCCGCAGCACGGCGGCGATCTCTGCAGCGCCCAGCCGCTCAGGCCAATCCAGCGCCAGATCAACACCGGAATAGGACACCAGATCAGAGCCTTCTGCCTCATAAATCAAGGTCGCATCGGTGATCACCAGCTTTTGGATCGTGATCGGCTGCGCAGGTGTACCGGGTGTTGTCTCTGTCTGGATCTGGGCGGAGCCATCGCTGAACTGCCATGACGCGCGCCCGTCTTTGCGGCTCTCTAACCTGATCGTCGGGCTTTGCGCCTCGATGTTGGTGATCCTGATCTCGCCACGCAACAGCGCACTTGCATCCAGACCAATCGCGGCGTTCTGCGTGCTGAGCATTGCGCCGTCCTTGGCCCAATCGGCATTCCCGACCTCAAGATTGCCTGCACTGACGCCCAGCACAGGCCAGAACGTCATCGACACATCCCCCGAGATCGTCACATCGCGCCCCGTCACCTTGCGCAACTGGTCCGCCGCGATCTTGGCGATCCGGTCGGCGGGCAACATGAACAGACTGAACCCCGCCACCACGAGGATCAGCACCAAAACCATGAATATCCGTTTAATTAACCACCGCATAACCTGCACTCCTGTACGCACGGGGCCTTTCCCAGCCCCTTTGCATCCACTATAGCCACATCATGAGCACAAACCCACCAAATCTGCGACCCGACCTCGCACCCGCCGCAAAAATCCCAACCCAGACGGCGAACCGCAGCCGTCCGGGCCAGCCGACCATCGGCATGGTCTCGCTTGGCTGTCCCAAGGCGCTTGTGGACAGCGAACGCATCCTCACGCGCCTGCGCGCCGAAGGCTATGGCGTGTCGCCCGATTATGCGGGCGCTGACGCAGTGATCGTGAACACCTGCGGGTTTCTGGATTCTGCCAAAGCCGAGTCGCTGGAAGCCATCGGTGAGGCCCTTGCCGAAAACGGTCGCGTGATCGTCACGGGATGTCTGGGCGCAGAGCCTGATTATATCCGCGAACACCACCCCCGCATCCTGGCTGTGACCGGCCCGCACCAATATGAACAGGTGCTGGATGCGGTGCACAAAGCCGTGCCGCCGTCCCCCGATCCCTTCATCGATCTGCTGCCTGCGCAGCAGGTATCGCTAACCCCGCGCCACTACAGTTACCTAAAGATTTCAGAAGGTTGCAACCACAAGTGCAAGTTCTGCATCATCCCCGACATGCGCGGTCGCCTGCAATCACGCCCCGCCCATGCGGTGATGCGCGAAGCCGAACGGTTGGTCGATAATGGCGTCAAGGAACTGCTGGTCATCTCCCAAGACACCTCCGCCTACGGTGTCGACATCAAACACGCCGAAGACCGGGGCCACCGCGCCCACATCACCGATCTGGCGCGCGATTTGGGCTCTTTGGGTGCGTGGATACGCCTGCACTACGTCTACCCTTACCCGCATGTGCGCCAATTGATTCCGCTGATGGCCGACGGTCTGGTGCTACCCTACATGGACATCCCGTTCCAACACGCGCACCTTGATGTGTTGAAACGCATGGCCCGCCCTGCGGCTGCTGCCCGTACGCTGGATGAAATCGCCGCATGGCGCGATGTATGTCCCGACCTGACCCTGCGCTCGACCTTCATCGTCGGGTATCCGGGCGAGACGGAGGCGGAATTCCAGACCCTGCTGGATTGGCTGGACGAGGCGCAACTGGACCGCGTCGGTTGCTTCCAATACGAAAATGTCGCTGGCGCGCGGTCGAACGCCCTGCCCGATCATGTGGATGCAGAGGTCAAACAGGACCGATGGGACCGGTTCATGGCCAAATCACAGACGATATCGGAGGCAAAACTGGCGGCAAAGGTCGGTAAGGTCATCGAGGTGATTGTGGACGAGATCGACGAGGATGCCGCGACGTGCCGGACGAAATCTGATGCGCCCGAGATCGACGGGAACCTGTTTGTTGACGAGGGGTTCGAAGGGTTGGCCGTGGGGCAGATCGTGAAGGTGGAGGTTGAGGAAGCCGGGGAATATGATTTGTGGGGGCGGGTTGTTTGAGGTTCAACGGGGTTTTAGACTTAGTACCCAGCATGCAAGACTTTCTGCACTGGTCAGGAGAACTCAACGCTCACTCTGCCACGATAAGCATCCTACTACTCGCGGTCACACTCATTATCGGATGGCTAACCGGATTTTTCAGCAGGCTATCCTATAAACCTCGATTCAGAACTAGGCTTTTGCCGGGACCATCGTTTGTTTCAACATTCGAAGAGAGTGTCTGATCTTCTGTGTATGAGTAATTCGGTCCATGCTTCATTAACGAAGGAGCATGAAGACAATGACGA
>ENA-OQVM01006306-OQVM01006306.1-marine-metagenome-genome-assembly--contig:-NODE-6306-length-10860-cov-14.795326_pt1 | contig 10860 bp, 10 predicted proteins | sample MGYA00237776_ERZ505498 | MGnify/ENA primary metagenome ERZ505498 (study PRJEB26159, sample SAMN06265151) | marine metagenome | isolation source: Helgoland LTER site | place: Germany:Helgoland, sampling... | reverse complement strand
TCAAGCAGCGGCGTAACTGTGCGTCTGTAAGTGTCTGTGCTTGTGCCATTCATCACCTCAAATATAATGTTTTCATAAGCACAAACTAAAGTCTGATATTTTAGGTGAGCAACCGATTTAGGTGATGCGTTATTACTCATACAAAATAGCTGGTTACGCGATAAAATATGAGTTTGTTACGTCTATTATATTATTGATTGCAGAAATTCTTGGGTATTCTAATCTATTCTAAATAGAGCCTAAAATTCGCTCAGGAGCACTCATATGAAAACCGTTGAAGTAAATATCAGAGGTAATTCACTTCTCGCCTATGTGACACTGTACGACGAAGACATTCTCGAAAAACTAAATGACATTGAGCAATTTGATTTTGTTGACTTCAGAAATGGACACGAGAAAAAGAGTGTTTTTCTTGGACGTGGGTTTTGCGAAACTGGATCCCTAACCTCAGAAGTTAGTGTGGATAGTGTAAAAATTTTCAGTGGAGACTACTTCTGGGATGAAGATGATCAGGGCGAAACCTACGAAGAAAAAATTGCAACTATCAAAGAAGAGGACAATGTCGACTACGAAAGCTGCCTAATTGCCCCTGCTAAGGAAAGCTTAGAGATTTCTGATCATTATCTAACTGATGTTGATAAATTCAAATATTGTTCTTTAGAGACTGTCCAATGCTACAAGTCAGTTGATAAGATAATAATTGAAGCGGAAGATGACTTTAAAATTACTGATTTAGACTTGATACTCATCGATACCGATTCAGGAGGAAGAGGCTCCCTAGAACACAGTTTATATTCCTACACAAACCTAGAGAAGCAGGTACTAGGGGTAAAATACAAGGGCCAGTTCTTCGAATTTTTAGGTGGTAACGATGAAGGCGGTTCAAATGAAATCTATTGGTTTGAGCGCAACGGCGACACGTGGGCTGAAACAGAAGCAATACATGAGCGAATTGATGAGTTGGACGCTTGGTAGGCTTTGGTCTAATCATTTCTGCAGTGAATTTTTGTCAAAGTGATAAATAAACTTGTAAGGCAAAACAGCACAGGCACACCTAGGCAAGACAAATGAGATTAAGGCTGGCACGCCGACTGTTATAGTGCTGCGGTATCGTACTTTGAAAACGTTATCGCCATATTGAACTGCTCATTGTTTGTGTTTGACTTTGATCAAATCCCAAGCGGCACTCGCGCAGTCGCTTAACAAAACAAGCGAGAGAACCTGCTCATCATCCGTGTGGTGATGAGTGCTGGCTGTGCATTTGTCGTTGTGCAGCGAGTAGCGTTGGTACTTACATTAGTACAGGGAGACAGCCCAACTCCTCCCAATCTTAACATTAAGAAGGCTATTGACGACAATGGCTGATGTAGCAACTCAAATGAGACATCACGTCATAAGGAGGCTGACAAGCCTTCTTATGACTGAACACAATCTAAATGAGCCATTCAAAAACATTCAAATAAAAAGAAAATACGCAGTGCAGTTGAAAACTGCACAAGTAGTTGAAACGAAGTTTCGACTTTGACTGTTCACGTACAATCCGAGTTATTCCACTTCGAGTTGATAAATACTTACATCAACAAGGAGTAACTATGAGCAGACAACTATTGCACGAAGTGCGTGATGTATTGAGAGCAGCAGATGCGATTGTGAGTGAACGCGAGTTTTGTGAGCGTTGGTTGGGCAAAAGCGAATGTTATATGCGCACATTAAGGTTCAGCCAAATAGAGCCAAGTGCAGATGCACTGGCGACTGTGAGCAACAAACTCAAATACTACGCAGAACAGATGCACAGCAAAGACGCGCAACACCTCAAGGATTTAGGTGTGGAGTTTGAACGATTAGCAGAGGCGTGTTGGACAAGTATTCAAACAACAGCACGACGCAAATGGGCAGCTGCAGCATGAATGGGGTTTTAGCTGCACTAAATCACACTGCGCAGTTTCTTAAGGTGGAGTACTTATCAAAGTGGGGTGGTGATTTTGCACCCCCTACCCAGCCATGAGCGCAGTCCAAGATGTACAACGTTCACTCAACAGCATCCGTGCGCTGAGCGCAGATGAGAACGCACGGGTGCAGCAGCAGATACTGGAGTTGATGTTGCAGGCGTCAATCTCACAGCTCAAGTTCATCAGTGCAGAAACACAAAGCAAAGACACAAAACCAAGCAAGCCCGCACCCCTGCCAATACCCAAGCCAGCCAAATCCACAGCAGCCAAACCCAAACCTAAACCAGAACCGGAACCGGAACCCAGCTTAAACACTCGGCTCAACCGCCTCAAAGCCGTCAAACCACAGGCGCCCAAGAGTTGATGCACACACACTGTTGTTCAACACTGCCAAGTTCACAGCTGTTTGTGTGAAGTTTCGTGCTTCTCTAGTGCTGCATAGAACCATTGACGCAACACGAGGCAGGCATAGCTATAATATACATGGAGGAACGTATTATGAAGTATCAGCTCAAGCCAATAGGTATCAAGTGCAATTCATACCGGACTACGTTTAAGCACGAATTAACTGGCATGTTGGCTGGTTACGAAATCAATTACCGCTATGAGAGTTACATAGTCACGCTAGCTGAAGAAGTAACGGTAGCCGAAGTTGAAGCACTAGACTCTATAAATTTAAGTAGCTCACCTCTGATTGAAGAGTACGACGTTGATGAAGATGCTACTGACATTCGAAGCATTGAGTGCTTTTGGGAAAAGCTGCCTGAGGAAGTACAAGCGAAGATTGAAGAAGAAGTGGAAACTGACGGACTGTCTTGGGATGAGTTTTTTGAAGACAGCGATGATTTTTCTTACGAAGGCGAAGAAGTATTAATTGAGTGTCCGGTGAAACTTGAACCAGTCAATTCAACAGCCAAGATTAATTAACAGATGACCAGACTAAACTACTATCTTTGTTTAGGTTGCAGGTGGTGTTCATCGATGAACAACGCCAACTACGCCAATGCATCGCCCACCTAACAAGCCATTGATTTACAATGATTATGAATTTGTTCATCGATGAACAAAGCACAAAAAAGCCGCCCCAGCTAGGGACGGCTGTTTGATGTGATTAGTGCTGTTGCTTACTCTGTGACAGGCTCAGCAGTCGCGTCCACCGTGCGCAGTTCCTGTTCGTCAGTGCGCAGATTGTCTTGTGCTGCTTCGATACCGTAGTCCCAGAGCGCAGGCTTGAACTCTACATCTTTAGCGTTGTCTTTGGCTTCGTTGTAGCGGTGTACAACTGTCTGCTGGTAAGCAGCATCGGCAGCTGCTGTTAGCTGTACTTTGATGGGCAAGCGGCTTTCGATTTCTGCCAATGCTTTTCGCACTGCCCGCCAGTCGTATGCATCCACGAATGTCTTGTCGAACATGAGCCGTGCAAACACGAAGTTGTTGCTGTCTTTGTCTCGGGGCAGCAGGGTGTCCAACGTTTTTTGCTCAGGCTTTGTAGCGTCTACCAATGCTTTGAGTTGCTTTGCAGTCAGTCCCCGAAAATCTTGCTGCTGCTCCACGTAATCCTCAAACAGTTTTGCTGGCAGCTGAGTAAGCACGTAAATCTTGCTCCACTCGTGCGGCATGAACCCTGCGTGTTGTACAAGACGTGGTTGTAGTTTGCCAATGGCGCAGAACTTGCGAATGGTTGCACTTGTATCCTTGTAGCCAACTGTGGTGCAGAAATCCGCAAACTCGTGCTCCTCCAGTGATTGTTGTGCTTCATAAACCACGCGGCACATTTGCAGTGTTGCACGTGCTGTGCGCTCTTCTGTGCGTTTGAACAAACCCACGTATTCATCACGTGTGCGGGGTTTGATAGTTTGCACATCGTTCAGTGCGTGTTGTGCAGCAACTTGGTTAGGGGCGAAGGGATCGTATTTGATGTTGCCCGCAGTGTCTCCTGCAGTGCCGTAGTAGCTGGTTACAGCTGTAGTGTTTGTAGCGTTGTCTGTGTTCAGTTCTGTTGTGTTTACGATATCGAGCATTTGGCTCTCCTTTGTGTTGTTACAGTCAGCGTGATTGCTGTTCTGATACACTCAAGATAACAGATAAAATGATGCCTAGTGATTTGCATAAATCTTGATATAGTATGGCATCAAATCAATAAAACAGTGCTATATATGAACCGTAGATTACACTTCGCTTATGCTTGGCCACTGAGGAACAAGCCACAGGACGGCAAAGAGCGTGTCACTCCGCCCTTCCCTGATGCTAAGCCCTGGCAGTGCAGTGTTTACTACTATTGGTGGGAGTATTTGTGCAGACACCAAGGCTACAAAGACACTTGTGCAGCTGGAGGTATAGGCGAATTTGCCAAGCTGTATGAGGACTTTGGCGACGTACACAGCACAGACTTTTGGACTTGGTGGCGCACACACAATGAAATATTTGCTGAACCACCTATCAGGCAGGTTCGACGTGCGGAGCCCAATGAAATAGCTGATGCACGTACTATTGTTTTAGCAGTACCTTTGGATACTCGTTTGAGCCTCACAACAGCACAGTTCCGACGTTTGATAGAACCCCTCTTACTGGAAAACAGCCGTGCTAAGACTGAAAGTGCTGCCAAATATCCGGTAGAGACAAAACCCTTTCTGCCCTCTTTGCATGAGCACCTTCTAGTGTGGGATGCGCGACAAGCTGACAGCGAGATACCAGATGCAGAAATTGCTGATGCTGTAGGACTGCGCATCAATCATGTTGTTGATGGTGAGACGATTGCTTCACGCAAGAGTTTGAAGCTGGGCTTTGATGATATTGAGCGAGTATTAGAGCGTCGCAAGAAATTGAGCGTACAACGACACCTACGAATCGCAGAACAATATATCCACTACACTGGCAAGGGGCGCTTCCCACTGCGCTACGGACGCTAGATGGATTTGTTCATCGATGAACACGGTTTTGTTTTTAGCTGACTGCTCAAAACACGTCCGCTCAACTCATTGATAACATTGAACTGGTGCTTTGTTCATCGATGAACAAACCGCATCAAACGTCGTTAACGAACACACACTGGTGTCAAACCACCGTCAACGAGCGTTCACACGGTGCCGAACGCATTCACGGACTGTACGATTAGCTAAAACGGGGTTTCGTAGCTGTATGACGCTCAATCCACCGTCCACTTAGAACAACGTGGGGCTGGTCGTTCACCCACCACACTTGCCTGGTTCATGTTGCAGGCCCGTACTCGTCCGTTGTTGGCGTGTAGGAACCATCCTTGTTCACCGAATTTGGGTAGGTGCCACAGTGCATCTCCTGAGTTAGCGCTTGGGGCGAACTGAGCGTTGGCTGTGCCGTTGGTATTATCTGAGGATACTGCACCGATGATTGTGCCTATGCCAACTAGAGCTGCCCCAAGTAAGAGTTGTTTCATTGAGTTTCTCCTTTGAGTGTACGAGTGTTTCACGGGGTGTATCACGGAAAAAGCCTCCCAACTATCTGTAGTTAGAAGGCCTTTCGTTGCTATAGGAGTCCAAAGCACAAGCTTCTGCGGGTGAAGATGAAATCTTGTCGTAAATCTTACCTGGTAATAAAACAAAAGCTCTTCATTTGTAACTGAGAGACGTTTTTTAGAGTGCTTCAGAAGCATGGTCTAGATAACATGCTCCGTCTATGCTGAAAGCTTAAATGAAGTCACCTATGACTAAGTCATCCGCACCCACCATGATTGCCACAAGATCTAGCTCTGCTGCTGTCAATGTATTTGCAACGCTTGTATCTGTATTTGTCACCTTAAGAACCACAGAATTAGTACCATCATCGACGTTCAGTAATACTGTTTCTGATATGCCAAGTGCTACGTCTAGCCCAGAGATTGTTCCCAGGACTGTTGCCAAAGATGTCTCAAAAGTAGCATAAGTTGAAACAATAGCAGATTCTGTTGTTGCAGCTACGAGAGCAGCCATATCGGTTGCAGCTGCATCTGTTACTGCCGTTGATATAATATATACTGTCGCATCCACATCCGCAGCAATACCACCGGAAAGTGTAGCGTTCGATACAGCTGTAATAGTCGTTGCAGTATCGTTAACTAAAGCACCGTCGTAATCAAAATCATCTACAGCTGTTGTGAACCCAGTGATTTTATCGGCGTCCGCTAACCTCGTCGCGGTTGACACTACAACAACAGAGTTACCAGAATTTGTATCTAATGTGATAAAGTCGACGCCCGTACCACCGTTTATAGTGGCGGTCGAAGCAGTAGATGCCCCAGTCATCGCAGCAACTGAGATTATGTCACTACCGGCATCACCGTTCAGTTCTAATACACCGGCTGTTGTAATTATCCCAGCTGTCATTGTGTCGTTCCCAGCGCCCCCATTAATAGTTTGGGTGCTCGAATCAACCACACCCGTTGTTATAGTGTCATTCCCGGAACCAAACGAGATTGTTTGAGCAGTGGTATCAGTCACAGTCACAGTGTTGTTTGCAGTAGAGGCTGTAAAGGTAACAACGCCAGTAATGTTGTTTGTTGAAGATACGATTATGGGAGTAGACCCAGTAAACGTCATATTATTTATGACTGCACCAACAGCTGAAAGAGTATTTGCATCTGTACCTTGGCTGTTAACCGTAACGGTCTCATATGTTGTAGATGGTATCAAAGACGCAAGCGTGACGTTACCAGCAGTTCCACCAATGTTAACAGTGAGCGCATCAGCTGCAGTGTCGGTTTTAATGTTAGCCGTAAGAGAGGTTGAAACGTTGTGGCTAATATTAATGATTGCGTTATTCGCCAGATCATCGATTTGCATCTCTGCAATGGCTGATCCCGTACCAAAGATATTGCCACCAAAATTATCAGCATCCTGGGTTAGGCCTGTTGTTTCAATGTTTAATATTTCAAACTCAGAAATTTGAGTAGCAACTCCAGCTGTAATAGCGGCACCACTGATAATCAAAATGTCGCCATCGCCAGCGCCGCCTTTGATTGATGAGCCCGTATCGGTGTCAGCTACTGCCCCCAAGTCAAGCGTATCGTTACCCGCCCCCATATCAACGGTCAAATCGCCAAAATTTTCTTCAGCGGTAAACGTACCAATATCAAATTGGTCCGCTCCAGCACCGCCCTTGATAGTGACCGCTGTTTCACTAGCTATTGTTTTAGCGGCAAACACGGCAGTGACATCGGCTGTGGAAGTAGAAGCATCGAAGTTGGTAGACGCAACAAATTGAGCCGTGGAGCCCAAATCTAAAACAGAGGTTGCCTTAACTGTGATACTTGTTGCGTCTGCACCGAAACCGTTACCAACGCCTAAGTCAGAAGCGCCGGCACTTGCAACAATTGTAAATGTCTCAATATCGCCATCACCATCTGTCTCACCGCCTACGTTCACCACACCACCAACCCCATCGAAGTTCAATGTGATCGAGTCTTCATTTCCAGAGACAGCAGTATCTTTAATTACAAAAGTTTGTGCTGCGGTGTTATTGCTTACGGAAATGGAAGTTGGAATTTCTTGTATGTCGTCAACTAAGAGTGTTGCGGACGACCCCCTTGAGATGATTGACGTTACACCACTGGCGTTGTCGAAATCTACGGTAGCGGCACCCAAAACTGTGAACATCACGTTTTCAACACCGGTCATAGCCACAGGCGTTACCGTTCCAGCGTTCAATGTGGCTGAAAGACTATCATTACCATTACCTAATGCGATTGAATCGCCTGAGTTAAATACTTGAACGGTGTCTATACGAGCACCAGTGACAGTATCGTTTTCTGTAGTGCCCACAACTGTGTCGTTCCAAATTGTCAAAGCTTCCGTGATCGGCACAACCACAGGCGGCGTGACAACCACTGGCGTTTCTTCAATGACAGGTGCCGGTGAACCGCCTCCGCCACATGCAGCAAGCGAAAGGGCCATCATTGAGACGCCACCGGACTTCGCCACATTTCTGGTGTTCTTGGTTTCCCAATCCTTGACTAGTTTAGCGATGGTCTTCATATGGATCTCCTGTTCTCTCAGGTGGGTAGCAAGATATGTACCAATATGCATCCCCGAACAGTACATTCCCTACACAAACGCACGCAGGTTTCCTCTGCAATTCTGTAGGTAATTGAGTTTATTTACCAAGAAAATATGGTTTAACTTCTCGCTGATAAACAGCCAGCCGCGTTAAATAGCTCGACTAAGGTACCGAACCGCTTTATGCCGCAATGTGGTCAGATTGGCTTGGCCAACTGTATGACGCTCAATCCACAGTCCACTTTGAACAACGCGGGGCTGCTCGCTCGCCCACCACACTCACTTTATCCATGTTACACGCCCGTACCCGACCGTTGTTGGCATGTAGGAACCATCCTTGTTCACCGAACCTTGGCAGGTGCCACAGAGCATCTCCCGATTGAACACTAGGTGGGGCGAATTGAGCCGTTGCACTACCACTTAGGCTATTTGAGGACAATGTCCCGATAACAGCACCAACGCCCACGAGGGCTGCACCAAGTAATATTTTTTTCATTTGGTAGTCTCCTTAGATAAGAGCGTTTCATTTGCCTGGGCAACAAAAAAGCCCCACCTTTCGGCAGGGCTTAATTTTAGCCAATGGCTGAGATTATCTGGAGAGTTTACTCAGCAAGTTAAGCTAGTTCTTAAGCAATAATGTCACCAAGCGCGATGTCACCAAGTACACCGTCTGTCAGGTTAATCACGTAGTTGAACGTACCATCCAAATCGGTGTCTACGAAGACATACGAACCAGTAGCTGTGAACGCAGCGCCGACACCAGTGTTCAGCGCCCCATTGTCGATAACAGCATACTTAACTGTACCATCCAGTGCTGTGTTCGCCTGAGCTGCGTTTTCAGCCGCAGTTGATGCGTTTGCGGCAACACCCGAGGCGTCATCATGTGTACTAGCTGCCTCAACGTAGTTCGCTAAAGTCCCAGCCACACCCAACTTAAGTTGATCGGCGCCAGCGGTGTTGAATTCAGCAATTTTATCCATGGTGGTATCTAAATTACCACCATCACTATTGCCAATCACGAAGACATCGTTGCCAGCACCAGCTGTCATTGTATCAGCACCAGCACCACCGGTGATAGTATCGTTACCATCGTCACTATCAATGGTATCACGGCCAGATGTACCGACGATCGTATCGTTTCCAGTTGTTGCAGCCAGGCTAATACCACCAATACCGTCGGTCAATGTACCATCAAGTGTTAAATTGGAGAAGTTAACCGAAGCAGCTGCATCCATTTCGATTGAAAGCAGGTCAGTGAAGAAACCACCGGTTGTTGCACCACTAGCTTTCAAAGCGAACGACCCACCAGAGACCTCAGTGGAGTTAACTACAGCAGCACCGGCGGCAGCACCTACGTCGATAGTTTCAATACTTGTCAACGTAATGTTGCCTGCGGTGATATCTTCCGAAATAATCAGCGCATCAGCGCCATTACCACCATCTAATACAATAGTATCGCCCGCTACCGTTGCGTCGTCAATTGTGATTGTATCGGCGCCAGCACCGCCGGTTACAGTCGCTGTGATACCGTTGAATACACCATCTAACGTTGTAGAGTTAGTGCCATCACCTAGGTTCACGTTCACAGTACCAGTTGTCAAAGCAGTGGCGGATACTGTGTCGGTACCCGTACCAGAGGTCACCACTAACGTACCAGAGTCCACAGCATTCGCTGTCACTGAGTTTGTACCGTTGCCCAGTATTGCTACCGCTGATCCACTGGTGTTTACGAAAGTTACCGTATCATTGGCCGTGCTACCAACAAAATTGTTGGCGTGAGTAGTACCTTTGAACACGGCTGTGTTGTTTGCTCCAGTTGCACCAGTTAAATCACCATCAGCAGCTGCCTTTTGGGTCCACGTCAATGCAGCTGTTACGCCGGAAGCATCAAAAGTTCCCGCTTCGGCTAGAGTGACGGTCAAATCGTTAGCACTTACAAGGTTGATAGTTGATGTACCAGCACTGAAATCAGCAAACGTTGCATCTGCAGCGTTCGCAACAGCCGCAGCCGTCACGTTAATTGTTGTTGTTTCAATACCAGTCAGAGCGATGGCCGCACCTTGGGTAGTAGACAAATTCAATGTGGCAGTATCAGACGTTCCCGCACCAGCAACTGTTAAGCCAGTAGCATTGGCCAGATTTGATGTGAATGTCACTTCCTGACCGGACACGACAGTCAAAGCACCGCCAGCACTTGCAGCATCTACCGATATTAAATCCGCAGACACTTGGTCCAAGTCCCCAGCTGCTGCTACGTCGTTGATGTCCAGCGTGAGAGTACCGCTACCAGTCTTTGTTACTATTTCTGTGTTCATAACAGCTTGGGTCGCAACAGTAATTGTAGTTGCAACATCGCTCGCCACTACCAAGGAAGCGTCAACCGCATCAATTGTAATTGCGGAGCCAGCTGTTGTACCATTGATGGTAAGGTCATCAACATTGTTGGTCAGCGTTACGGCAGCACCAGAATAAGTAAGGGTAGCAGTCTCGCCATCATCTGCAGCAACAGCGTCATCGTCCAGCTGAATAGTAGTTGCACCAGCAGCATTCACAGTCATTCCGTTAAAATCTTGGACTGTGATGTTTGTGGTGTTGGCGCCAGCGTTTACGACTGTTACGTCAGTCGCTGCAGCTGTCCCAGCAGACGTAACAGCCATTATGGTTGCGTTAGTACCGTTAACTGTACCAGTTGTAACACCATTTGCTGTAAGCGTGCCGGTCATACCAGAACCAGCAGTTACGTTGTTTGCACCCAGCGCTGTAACGGTAGCCGAGCCCAAAAATCCAGCTTTTGAAGAAGTGAGATTAATGTCAGCGCCGGTCACGTTTGTGGCATCAAAGCCCGCTACGCCGAACGCGTTCCAGTCAACATTGACTGTCTCAACGTTGGAAACAGTAAATGCGTT
>ENA-OQVM01006299-OQVM01006299.1-marine-metagenome-genome-assembly--contig:-NODE-6299-length-10871-cov-6.010747_pt1 | contig 10871 bp, 7 predicted proteins | sample MGYA00237776_ERZ505498 | MGnify/ENA primary metagenome ERZ505498 (study PRJEB26159, sample SAMN06265151) | marine metagenome | isolation source: Helgoland LTER site | place: Germany:Helgoland, sampling... | reverse complement strand
ACTGGAAAGATAGTTAAACTTAATCATGAGGAAATCGCCATCGCGCTGACACAAGCAAAAGAACAATTAGGGGGTGATTGGCGCCTTCCCTCTCGCAAAGAGCTTATGAGCCTTGTCTGTGATGACTGCGCGTCTCCTAAAATCAATACAAAGTATTTTCCAAACCTTTCATCTGAAGCTTACTGGACCGGAGATAAAAACTGGATGAACCCCCGCACTTATTGGACGGTAAACTTTATGACGGGCCACACTTATAATCGATTTTTTCCATATCAGAGGCTCCCAGTGCTGTTGGTACAAAAAAAATAATTTAATAGTGTTAATCAAAAAGAATTAATTAACTAACAGTGCCGTCGCGGTAATTATTATTATGGCAACACAAACCGCAGCGGCGGACACTTCAATCACTTGCGACTTTGCGTTTTTAACTGCTGCCAGGTAGGACGTTCTAATCTTTTCCGCTTTACCATTATAAATTGTCACGGCTATCTCAAAGGCATTTAACATTTCAGGTGGCAAATCAAGAAGGTGAAGATTGTCATTAGTGATGTCGTTGCTTGCCATAATTCTTTCTTCAATTTCTGTAAGTTTCTCTTGCGTCAAATTGACAGACTTAGGAACTGCAACGCCCTTAAAAATCAAAAATGCATTCTCAGGATATACAGCGGCAATTGGGCTCAAGGGAATTGAACGGGCAAAGATAATCAAACAAGATAGCTCAGCTTTAGTGGTGAATCTATTTATAGCTTCATAGCTACTGATTTCATCATTATTTAAAGAAATTAAAGTTTCAACGAGCTGTATTGCAAAGTCTGTTTCGGTTTGCTCTGTGCCAGCTTCAACTTGCGGAGCTTGCTCATTTTTGTCTATTTTGGTTTCAGTCAGTTGTCTTTCCAAAGGCTGGTCAGGAACCGGATCTTGCAAAATTAGGTTGTCCTTCTCTGCCATGTTCTTACCTTAACCCTCATTAAACTGGTTAGCAAACTCTCATATTTAATGGTAATCATTTGATGGAAGTGACTTGTCTATCGTCTGTCATACCGTTCAAAAAGATAAAGGACACTGAGCCTAACATTAGGCTGTTAATAGTTTTACTATCAAAAAAAACGCAGTCATCCATGAACTAGATGACTGCGTCAATTTACTTTAAGTTTGCAGAAGTGCTAGGACCCCTTGCCCTTGAGCATTTGCCTGCGCCAACATTGCCGTTCCAGCTTGCGCAATTATCTGATTTTTTGCCAACTCAGACGTCTCCGCAGCAAAATCGACATCACGATAGCTACCTATTTCCAGCTTTGTGGCCGAAAGATGATTAGCCGCATGAAGTGCGTGCCATGCCACTTTATTGTATTGCGATGCTGCTTGCAAACGCAAAGTATCAACTGCTAGCTTGTCGATAGTTAGCTTGGCTCCACCATTTCCCGCGGTAATCTCAGTATCCACGACAGTGGCCCCATCACTCACAGCTCCAAAACCTAATTCAGCCGTTACAGTTCCAAAGACTTTACTGCCAACTTCAACAACGAGATTACCGGCAGCTGTAGCTAAGTCCTTATTCCGGTACTTAATGTTATTACCGACCAAGTCATATTCGAGTTTGAGATCAGCGACTTCGACTTTTAGCATCGCTTTATCGTCGTTAGTCGTAAAGGGATTTGCGCCAATTTGATTCATTTCGTAAAGGCGAGTTATAATATCGGACAGTCGAGATAGGTCTGTAACAGCCATTTCGAGCGCCGCAACTCCAGCCTCAGCATTCAATTTACCATATTCGAGGGTCGCAATACCGGCTTCCATGGACTTAACAATAGCTACGTCCCCAGGTCGGGTACCAGCAGAAATATTTTTCAATCCGCTGGATAGGCGCTCCATGCTATCACCCAAATCTCGCTGTATACGGGTCATGTTGTCTTGAATTCGGTAGAAACTACCGTGTGCATTTAAAGTAGCCATGTCATTTCCTTATAATTAGCATCCGACATATCCTGCCGTCAAAATACTTAACGTCAGGGACCTCAAAATGTTTAGAGGTAGGGTTCTAATAATTAATATCTGTCAAAAAAATGACATTTATATGTGTCAATTATATATTTTGGTGCTGGTTAAAGTTCATGCTAATGTTGTCGCAGCAAAGGATGATTACTATGAAACTTGATCTAAATATCGGCATTGGCCAAAAGCAAGGTCTTAATCTTACAGCTCAGGTGCAGCAGGCAATTAAGCTTCTCCAGATGACAAACCTTGAACTAACAGAATATATCGAAGAAAATTTTGTGCCAAACCCTTTTGTTGAATTAAAGGACACGACCTCCAGCAAAAAAGTGGAGGGTGCGGAACCCAAGGCAGCAGAAAACAAGTCCACTGTAGACTCCATTCAGGACACCCCATTTGCGGCGGAGCCCTCAAAAACCAAGACCGAAGTAGAAAATCAATTTGAGACCGGAGATAGCTATAGTCCCAAGAGCACAGTCTCTAAAGAACAAAGTGATTTTGATCCAATACAATTGTTAAAGTCACAAGACAAATCTTTGTATGTTCATTGTTCTGACTTTGTGACCCAATTAGATCTCAATCCACAAGAACAACTAATTGCATTCAGATTTATAGAAGAATTAGAGCCGACAGGTTGGATCGACGTCGACATGTCAGAAATAGCCCGCATATTTGATACCGACATAGAAATGGTTGAGGGTGTTTTAGAATTGATGCAAAATATTGAACCAGCAGGTCTTTTTGCACGGAATTTGGCAGAATGCTTAACCTTGCAAGCAGAAGATAGAGGCCTACTAACAGATACTTTAGCAAATATTTTGGATAACTTGCACCTTCTTGGAAGCGGTAAGTTCGACCTATTAAAACGTCGCTGTGGGTGTGACGACGAGCTTCTTGCCGAAAATCTTAAGTCAATCAAATCGTTGGATCCAAAGCCTGGACTACAATTTGCCTCACATCAAGTTTCTATCAGAGAGCCCGATCTTAACGTAAAAAACCAAGATGATGGTTGGATTGTAGAACTTAATAGATCAACTCTGCCTAGCGTCTTTGTGGACAAAGATTACGCGCGCGACGTTCAAAAGCGTACCAGTGATCCTGAACAAAAAGAATTCATTCGGGAAAAAATTGCAGAGGCAAATTGGCTATCAAATGCACTTAAAAAACGCAATGACACTATGCTTAAAGTTGGCACAGAAATTGTCAAACGTCAGAAAAAGTTTTTGGAAAAAGGCCCAAGTTACATCCAGCCAATGGTCCTACGTGATATTGCAGATGCTGTAGAAATGCATGAGAGCACGATAAGTCGAGTGACTACTGGCTCGCTTATGGAAACCCCACAAGGCACTTTAGAACTTAAATCATTTTTTAGTGTCAGCCTGCAATTAAACGATGATAATAGTTCTCAATCTGCAGCATCAGTGAAGTTTAAAATCCTTAAAATGGTAGAAAGGGAAAACCCTCATAAACCTGTCAGTGACGATGAAATTGTCGACAACCTTAAGCAAGAGGGCGTCAACATAGCACGACGGACAGTGGCTAAATACAGAAAATTACAAAAAATTCCAGCTTCATTTATGCGTAAAAGGCAAAGCACACTAGCCGGCATGGTCTAATTTTCTCAAGAGACATTCTTCACACTCACGCATAAATTAGGACACTCGTATTCGATAGCATTTCTCATACGCTCTATTTGGTACAAATTTTGCTCTTCTTGATTGGTATTTTCCAAGTTTTGGACTGTCAGTCATGGAAGTAAACTCAAGAGAAGCTGATATTACGGCTATCTTCAATAAAGGCCTGCAGGCACATAACGCAGGTGATTTAAGTGCGGCAGAGCAGCTCTACCAAGAGACCTTAGTCATAAAGCCTGAGCATCCTGAGGCCAATCATAACATCGGGGTCGTTCTCGTCGCTAAAGATGAATTAGACAAAGCACTCCAGTTCTTCAAATTCGCCTTAGACAACAGTCCTAACGTCAGCTTATTTTGGGCCAGTTATATTGATACATTGATTAAGCTGGAGAGAATTAGGGAATCCAAAACCCTGATTAAGGCAGTCAAACAGGCTGGGATATCTTGCGACAGGATTGAGGCTATTTCACGTCAGCTTAACGATCTATATCAGGAGCCTGGCGCAAAGGACTGTCAGGCACTTGATGAGCTTATTGAACAACAAAAGTTCGACGATGCTATCAAGGCATGTCAGAGTTTAACGGAGACCTATCCAAGCTCTGCGGTATTAAATATCAACCTGGGCAAATGTTACTTCGAACTGGGACAAATGGAACAAGCGATATCCAGTTATAAAAAAGCAATCGAAATAAATCCCAAGTGTGTGGCTGCCTTTGTCATGCTTAGCCAGATACATTCCGTTCACGGAGATGCAGATCAAGCAATTAAGAACTTGGAAAAAGCAATTAATTTGGAGCCAAACAACCACAAACTCTGCTCTACCATTGGCGTAGAATTTCTTCAAAAGGGTGACGTCGAAGAGGCAGTTAATTATTTAGAGAAATCCCTCAAGCAAAATCCAAACTCTCAGTCAGTTCTTTCGATGATTGCAAACGCATATAACAAATTAGGACTTGTTCTTTATGAGAAAGGCAAACTGGACGAGGCAATCACCGCTTACCAAAAGGTTTTAGCGATTAAACCCGATTATAGCGATGCGTATAGTAATATGGGAATAGCTCTCTATCACAAAGACGATTTAGATGGAGCGATTCAAAGCTTTGAGAAAGCCATCAGGATTTTGCCAAGCTTTGCTGAAGCCTATTTCCACATTGGAGTTTGTCAGAATGATAAGGGCAATATTAAAGCCGCCATAGGGGCTTATGATAAATCTTTATCGCTCAGGCCTAATTTTACGGATGCTCACTTTCACAAGGGCGTTGCTCTGCAACAAAAGGATGATTTTGATGGAGCAATTCAAAGTTACAAAAAGGTTTTAGAAATCCAGCCTGATAATTTCGATACTCATAATAACATGGGGGTAGCATTTCACGCAAAGGGTGACTTAATTGCAGCGATAAAAAGTATGAAACAGTCCATTAAAATTAGGCCAGATCACACAGAAACTTGGTCCAATTTATTCTACCCACTGCAAGCGGGTAAATACAAAAAACCCTCTCCAGAAGATAAGTTGACATTGTTTTCAGAGCAATTGGAATTTAGCAGTCCTAAAGTTGCAAAATCTATTCTTAAATATAAGCTTACCCAAGGCGGCCCATCCGCAGAGGCCTCCCTTGCGAAAGCACTGCAACTTTTGAAAACTTTCGATAATGCCTGCATCCAAAATCCATTGAATACTAATGCATTGTTAAAACAGCCTGCAAGAAGTAAAAAAATGGTAGCATTAGTACATTTTGGAAGAAGTGGGACAGGCCTTTTTCATAGTCTTATCGATAACCACTCACAAGTATCAACGCTGCCCTCAATTTATTTCAGCGAGTTTTTTAACCATTCCACTTGGGCAACATTAATAGCAGATGGATGGAACAAAATCGTAGATAACTTTATACAAAAATATGACGTTTTATTTGATGCGCGCTCTTCTGTTCCAACCACTTCAAAAAATGGCAAGCTTATTCATGACGCAGGGCTGAAGGAAGGTATGACAAACGTTGGTGAACAACAAGACACTGTTCTGTCGTTAGATAAAAAAACTTTCCACCAAGCACTAACTCATCTTATAGGACTTAAAGATCATTTAGATGCATTTACCTTCTTTAAGTTGGTGCATGCCGCTTATGACTTAGCCTCAAATGATTACAACAAAAAACACTTAAATTTCTATCACATTCATAATCCAGATACTTATGCAACGCTTAACTTTCTAAAGTCCGCACCAGATGTGAGTTGGGTAGTGATGATCCGAGATCCACTACAAAGTTGTGAGTCCTGGATCCTCAAAAGTTTCCAACTCGGATCCTACAGTGATATCGTTACTAAAATTTTTCAAATGCTTTTCGAAATTGACAGTAGCATCTATAAAAATCACACCTCTATTGGGATTAAGCTTGAAGATTTAAAAGAACGTCCCAGGAAGACTATTCCCGCTATTTGCAGCTGGCTGGGTATAGAAGAGGAGGAAAGCTTATACGAAATGACTGCACAAGGTAAAAAATGGTGGGGTGACCCCACCAGTCCAGATTATACTGTCGATGGTATGAACCCGTTTGGTAAAACCTCGATCAATCGGAAAGTGGGTTTGGTATTTTCTAAAAATGACCAATTCATTTTGCGTACACTTTTTTATCCGTTCAGTGTCCGCTTTGGTTACGCAAAAGAAAATCCAGATCAATTCAAAACTAATCTCAAGAAAATAAGGCCTATGCTGGATCAAATGTTCGACTTTGAAAAAAATATTGCAGCAAAAACAGGGGTTGATGTGGCAGAATTCATGAAGTCCGGTTATTATTTATATCTACGTTCCGGGTTGATTGAGCGTTGGACTACCCTTTCAAAGTTCAATACATACCCAAATATGTTGAAGCCACTACGGATAAAGTGAAGCAGGTCAATCAAAGTTTAGGGACAAAAATGGCTGGTCAGGTGATATGGATAACAGGTTTATCCGGCGCAGGGAAAACAACTCTTGCAGAGCAATTAGACGTTTGCTTGCAGAAACTAGGCCTACAAGTAATATTATTAGATGGAGATATGTTACGTAATCTTTTCTGGGACGCGGACCCAAAAAGTGAAAGCTACACTCGTCAAGAAAGAATTAAATTAGCGCTTAAATACTCTCATTTATGCAAAACCCTTTCGGCACAAGGTTTCGATATCATTATTGCTACAATTTCAATGTTCAATGAAGTCTACGATTGGAACCGCGAAAATATCACTAATTATTTTGAAGTATACCTCAAGGTACCGTTAAAAGAATTAAGACGACGTGACCCAAAGTTTATTTACAAACGATACGACGACGGTGATTTAAGAAATGTTGCGGGATTGGACCTCAAAGTAGATGAGCCTTTTAAATCGCATCTAACCTTAGATTTTGAAGCTCATCCACTTATTTGGCAGAGTAACGAATATCTAGCTGAGCATCTTTTATCAAAATTAAAAAAATCTAAATTCAATCAGAAATTACAACAACACTTAATCAAATAAAATATACAGAAGGTGTATTATGCATATAGTTTATTCTTACTTTGTATTAGACATAGTTCATCGTGGCCACCTTATGATGTTGAAAAACTCAAAGGCTATTGCAGGCCCAGAAGGTCGCCTTATCGTCGGAATAGTCTCTGATGAGGCCGTGCTGGCAAAAAAAGGTAAAGCGCCTATTCTTGATTTTTCAGAACGCTTGGAGTTAGCCAATGCAATTAAATACATTGACCTAGTTGTTGGCCAACAGAATTACACCCCTTACGAAAATGTCAGAAATATTGTTCCCAATATTTTGATGGAGAGCGAAAGCCATGATAAAAAACAGATAAGCGAATCCAAAAAAATAATGAAAGATTTAGGAGGTAAAGTGATTGTAATGCCATATTTTAATAACCAATCGTCCACGTTGATTAAATCAAAATTATCACTGGCCTAAAACTGTTTAATGATAAATGAATACAAACTCAGGCCTGATTCAACAAGTTCGCCCGAGATAGTTTTTCCTGCACACTCTATTTGGTACAGATTTTGCTTTTCCTACACGGTATATTCCTAGATTTTTGGGTTGTCAGTCATGGAAGTAAACTTAAGAGAAGCTGATATTACAGCTATCTTCAATAAAGGCATACAGGCACATAATGCAGGTGATTTGAATGCTGCTGAGCGGCTGTATCATGAGACTTTAATCATGCAGCCTAATCACAGTGAAGCCAATCACAATACAGGCGCAGTTCTTGTTGCCAAAAATGAGTTTGAACAAGCTCTCAAATTTTTCAAATTTGCCTTAGATACCAGTCCAAACGTCAGCCTTTTTTGGGCCAGTTACATTGATACTTTAATTAAGCTAGAGAGAATTACTGAGTCCAAAACCCTTATAAAAGCAGTTAAGGATGCAAATATAACTTGTAATAAAATTGAAGCTATTTCACTGCGGTTGAATGCTGATTATCAAGAACCAAAGGCACAGGACTGTGAACAAATCGATAAACTTATATCGGAGCAGGAATTTGATGTTGCTGTCAAAGCATGTCTCAGTTTAATGGAAACTTATCCAAGCTCTGCAGTTTTAAATATTAATTTGGGCAAATGCTACTTTAGACTGGGAAAAATAGAGTCTGCAATTTGTTGTTATAAAAAAGTAACTAAATATCAACCTGAGTGGACATTGGGCTATACCATGCTTAGCCAATTATATTCGTCACAAAAAAAACCATACCAAGCCATAAAAAGTTTAAAGAAGGCGCTTACTTTAACGCCAGATAATCATGAACTTAATTCCGCACTCGGTGGGGTGTTATTTCAAAACGGGGATGTCGATGAGGCAGTAAAATACTTGGAAAAAGCATTAGTGCAGGGTCCAAGTTCTGTTTCAATATTGGTTATGCTTGGAGATGCCTCTAAAATTAATAATAACTACAAGTTAGCGATTGAATATTATCAACAGGCGGTAAAACTGGATCCAAATGATGAAAAATCATACTTTAATATGGCAAATGCTCTGTTTGCTAATGGCGACATCGATGGCGCTATTGAAAAATATCATCAGGCAATCAGCATCAAGCCAGATTTCATTGGCGCTTATATAAATTTGGGTATCTCCCAAAAAGAAAAAGAGGACTTTGACACAGCAATTAAGAATTTTAAAAAAGCTCTAAAGATTGATCCTGAATGTGCGGATGCATATTATAATATGGGTAACGCCCTATACGGAGATGGCCATTATGAGGCGGCTATAGACAGCTTTGCACAAGCAATAAAAATTAATACCAATTATCCCGAAGCAAATATGAGTATGGGAGAAGTACACTTAACGTTAAAAAATTATGAGAGCGCTAAGGCCTGTTTCGACCAGTGTAGTGACCAATATGCCATTGCCAAAAGCCTAGAATGTTTGTTCTTTATGAAAAATTTTAAAAAATTTGAAAATGTTTTAGATACTTTGGTAATAACTGATCCAACAAATATTCGAGTTGCAGCTATCAGTGCTTTTGCGGCCCACCAACGTGATAAAAAAGATATTTATCCCTTCTGTGGGGACCCACTAAAGCTTATTCAATTTAGTAATTTAAAATCTCATGTCCCATATCCCAAAAGATATATTGCAAACATACTGGATGAAATGAACAAGAAAGACATGTCATGGCAACCTCAAAACAAAACTACAAAAGTGGGGTTTCACACTACTGGAAATATATTTGACAGATCTAACAATACTATTGCTTCACTTGAAAAAATTATTTTGAAAGAATTGGATCTATATTTTAAAAAATTTCAATCATCCAACAGCGTACTTTTTAATAAGTGGCCCCAAGAAAAAATCCTGAATGGGTGGTTCGTCCGTATGTTCAAAAATGGACATCAAAGTAGCCACATTCATGCATCCGGTTGGGTGAGTGGGGTTTTGTATTTAAAAACTGTTCAGTCTCCGTCAAAAAACGAGGGTGCAATTGAATTTAGCCTGCAGGGTTACAATTACCCTATTACAAGAGACGACTACCCAAAAAAACTTTATCAGCCAATTGATGGCGAAATAGTTCTATTCCCTTCATCTCTTTTTCATAGAACTATTCCGGTCATCAAGGATGTTGAACGATCTGTGATTGCGTTTGACCTTCAACCAGGATGAAATGGAAATAAAAAAGCGTTTTTCCAGATTTCTTTATGTCGTCCCTAATTTAATTTGTCGTCATCTTTATGATACCTTTACCTACACTAGTAACGATAAGGATTGAGACTGAGAGATATCTTTAGGGATCTATCATGATGATCCCCAAAGTACTTAACAAACTACCATCTATAATCACTGGCAGTGACCAACTATATATACCCATGGCACCCCCACTGGCCCATGTAGGGTATCTCCCTGGGGGTATTAATGTTGTGCATTAGTTTAGGGTTTGAGTTTTTGTAGTGGTTGGGTAATGGCGAGATACGGACTTAGGGTGCTGAGCGGCCACACCTGTGCCGAATGATTTACAACGATATTCTAAGAAAGAGGAATTGAAATTTTAGCTGCTAATAAATTACTAAAAACTAAACCAAGCTCTATTATTTAATCTCTTTATCATGCTATAAATTTTGTTGTTCTTGACTGGTATATTCTTCAGTTTTTGGATTGTAAGTCATGGAAGTAAACTCAAGAGAAGCTGATAATACAGCTATCTTCGATAAACGCCTACAGGCACATAATGCAGGAGATTTGAGTTTATAACTATTGGTAAACCTAGTAAAAGGGGAAGCTCAACTTTCAGGCTAAAAGAAATGTCCAACATCCCTATTTATTAATGTTTCTCACTTGAAAGATTTGGCTGATTAAATCTTAAAAGATAAGTTGATCCCCGTCTCCAACCGTTTAAAAACTCTTTTGTATCCCTACATACCTGCCGACTTGTTCATGGTTTTCTTCACGGTGTCACGCTTTTTCTTAGATTGGGGTTTCTCAAATCTAACTTTATTTCTTGGGTCAACATTCTTCAAAATAGTAGCTACATCGATCTCATTTGAAGCCGCAATTGTCATATAATGAAACTTATCAGCATACATTGTGAAGGACCTTAGGAGGTTCTCTTGGGCTCGGTCCATGTAAACCGATATAATTACCGCAACGATTAAAAATAGATAAAAATTCAAGAAAAAACTAAATACATAAACCATTGAAATAACGCTAAGTGGGGTATACAATCGGTTTTTTGATAGCCATAATATTGGAAAAATAAGTGCTAATGGGTCTTTTTTAAAGCTAACTATGTCGCACGTTCT
>ENA-OQVM01006294-OQVM01006294.1-marine-metagenome-genome-assembly--contig:-NODE-6294-length-10875-cov-7.842471_pt1 | contig 10875 bp, 11 predicted proteins | sample MGYA00237776_ERZ505498 | MGnify/ENA primary metagenome ERZ505498 (study PRJEB26159, sample SAMN06265151) | marine metagenome | isolation source: Helgoland LTER site | place: Germany:Helgoland, sampling... | reverse complement strand
ATCCCGAACAGAGCAGTTAAGCCCATTAGCGCCGATGGTACTACATTTGTGGAAGAGTAGGTCACCGCCTTTTTTGAAAATCCCTAACAGAAATGTTAGGGATTTTTTGTTTTATAGAAACTCTTCATTCCACCTACGGTCGATAAATGATAGAGAGAAGTAGGACACATCTCACCATCAACACTTGAAAGGTTTTGCGAGGTACCTTGCGTTTCTTGCTGCTCTCAATTGCTTTATTTCACAGTTGTAGTACTAACTGTCATTTTTTTTCTTATTTTAGTTGAGAATACAACCAAATCGATAACATAATGATTCTCCCAAAACCTATTATTCTCTACACCAAATGCAAGGAATTTTCTGATATTGTTAGACGTTACAAATGAAAAAATCGCCTTTAAAATCAAAAAAACCAGACGTTTGCCAAAACTGTGACACCCGTTTCAAAGGGAATTATTGCCCTAACTGTGGTCAACAACTTAAAGAATTTAAAAAACCATTTAAGTTTTTAATGGTCGATTTGGCTGGTAATATTTTTTCCTTCGACACACGGTTGTTACGCTCCTTGAAAGATCTCATTACACGGCCTGGGTCTTATGCCTTGGAATACATTAATGGACATCGTATGCGTTATGTACCGCCCTTGCGTTTGTATGTGTTTATTAGTTTCTTGTTTTTCCTTTTACTTTCAACCTTTGTCAATCAACAACTAATCATTAGTGAAGAAACGAAGTCTTCTATCAACTCTGAACTAGAAAATGGATTTGAAAAGAATGACATTTCAGCAGAAATAGGAGTTTTAAATATTGAAGGAAATACTGATGTTCTTTCAGGAACGAAACTCCTCAATATTATACAATCTGTTCTCAACGATCCAAGTCGCTATATGAATAGTTTTTTGACATTCGTATCCTGGACTCTGTTTTTGCTGATGCCGTTGTATGCTTTTATTCTGTGGTTGTTTTTTAGAAAGAGTCAACCTTATTATTACTGTCATCTAATTTTTGCGGTGAATCAACATGCATTCTTATTTTTGTTAGCAGGGGTTGTTCTAGGATTCAATCTTTTATTTCCGAATCGTCTCTCTCAACCCGAAAACTATGCACTTTGGTTGATTCCTATTTATATGTTTATTGGCAAAAAACAGTTGTACAACAAGGGATGGATTGCCACTTTTTTTAGAATGTTAGCAGTCTTCATTTTATACCTCATGCTATTCATGGTGGTTATCTCTTTGTTGTTTGCCCTTTGGTTTGATTTGAAGTTTTTATGATTACAAAACGGATCGTATACGTTAAATTGGTTCTACGATCTCTAACTTCAATTCATCCCTTTCTGCTTGATATAATAGACGTTATTAAAAGTCCAATTCCCAATCCAATGAGTATCGATCCTACAAAGTAGAGGGGAGATGTTTGTAAGAAAAAAAATCCTACTCCAATCCCTAGCATCACGCCGCCTCCGATTGCCCAAGTACTCTTGTCTTTCTTTGTGTTTGTCATTGTGTTTAGTTTTTATTAATGGCTACTTGTTTCCATTAAGGCTTTTAATGGCTGACATTTTTGTTTAAGTTCTTCTCTGATTTTACGTTTCCATTCCTTCTTTAAAATACTTAAAACAATGCTGTCTCTTCTTGTGCCATCGGACTTAGGGCTGTTACTTCGTAAGATCCCCTCTGGAGTGCAGCCTATGTTTTTCATAGCATCAATACTTTCTTTATTTTCATTATCCACTCTAAACTCAACCCTCTCAGCCTCCAGAATTTTAAACGCAAATTCTAATAAAAGAAACTTACAATGTCTATTGACTCCAGTTCTTTGAAATTGTTTCCCATACCACGTATATCCAAGTTGTATGCATGAGTTTTCAACTTGAATGTCATAAAATCGGGTGCTGCCAGCGTAGCATTTGTTTATTTTGTCATATACAATAAACGGATATTCTTTTTGGTGTTCTTTTCCTTTTAAAGCGAGGTTCAAATAGTTTCTCAAATTTAATTCTGAGTCAGCCTTTATTAAGGAGTAGGTCCATAACTCAGGTTCACTGAGTGAGAATTTCAGCAAATCATCAAAATGACTTTCTTGTAATGGTTCTAGAATTACAAAATCATTTTCAAGATAATAATTGTATTCAAAATTGAATTTCATATTTGGGAGATTTATGTGTTTACATCAGTTTTTCTATTTTTTCATCAGCCCATTCTGGTAGCGATAATCATTTGTCTGGTAATAGGCTATGATTTCCTCAAGTGCTGCTAGGGTTTTATTTTCGGGTTCTAAGGTGTTTGAGTCTTTGTCATATTTATAGAAGTAGGATTTATTTTGGTCACCCAAAATAGATAATTTGTCAGCCTTTAATAATCCAAGTTTTCTGTAATTTCCAATGAATGCTCTTTGGTCTGTAAACTCTATCGTATTAATGTCTTTTCCATAAAAATTAGACTGATACTCCCAACCTAAATACCCAAACAGAGTAGGGAAAAAATCTATTTGCGAGGCTTGTTTTACAATCTTAGTTTTAGGAGTATTTGGGAGGTTATATATAAGAGCAGGAATATGATATTTACCCACGTTTAATTCCCATTTACCTGCAGAATTTGCACAATGATCCGCCATGATAGCAATGACGGTGTTATCAAACCAAGGCTTATCTTTAATGATATTTAGAAATTCCCCAATGGCAAAATCGGTGTACTTTACGGCACCATCTCTGCCAGTTCCCGAAGGAATGTCTATTTTGTTTTCTGGATAGGTATAAGGACGGTGGTTAGAAGTAGTCATAATAAAATTAAAGAAGGGTTTTTTGGCGGCATAATTCATATCCGCTTCATGAATCACTTGTTTGTAGATGTCTTCATCACAAACGCCCCAAGCATTTTCAAACTGAATGTCTTCATCTTTAATGTTGGTTCTTTTTGCAGTAAAGGAATCTTCAAAAAGATATCCACGCCCGCGATCGACAATATCAAATCCATTGGATCCAAAAAAGTTATTCATATTATCAAAATAGCCATCGCCTCCATAAAAGAATGTTCTAGAATACCCTTTTTCTTTAAACACGTCTCCGATGCTGTACAAACTTCGGTTGTTTTTTCGTTTGACAATGCTTCTCCCTGGCGATGGGGGTACAGACAGCGTGATGGCTTCCATTCCTCGAACGGTTCGCGTTCCTGTGGCATAAATGTTTTCGAAAAACACGCTCTGTTTTTGTATAGCATCTAAGTTGGGTGTTATGTTTTTTTTGTTCCCAAAATGATTGAGGAAATCGGCATTAAAACTTTCCAAACAGATGAAAATCACATTGGGTTTTGTTTCGGGATTGTATGCTTTTAGTGTTCTGGAGATACTGTGATTGTCTTTAGAAACAAGAGTATCGTTTGGAGTGCGTAATTTTTCTTTTAACGTTCTAAATGACTGCTCTAAATCCTGTGTCTTATAGAAGTCGGTGTAATTCAATTCGTTGTTTTTAAATGCTGAAAAGAAAGAGTATATCCCTGCTTTTGAAATTTCATTTTCATAACGATTCTTGGACCATTCTGCGTCGTTATTGTCTATATAAGAGCCGTATAAAAATGGAACGATTAAGACAGCAATCAATAAGATTCGGTCTTTAGAAGTTCTTTTGGATGTAAATGTATTTTTAAATACGTTTCGTTTTTTAAGTATATAATATTGTAAAAACACCAACACAAACACTACAAATAAAAGTAAGGGAATTGGGTAGGATTGATTGATATTCTGCACCACTTCGTAGGTGTAGATTAAATAATCGACCGCAATAAAATTAAATCTGTTCTGAAATTCTTCCCAAAACGTAAATTCTGCAAAAAATGAGAAGGTGAGTATAAGAGTTGTTAAAAAATAAAAGAAATAGGTACATGTTTTATCTACAATACTTCCAACCCATTTGTTTGGGAACAGTATTAAATAAAGTGAGTAAAGGATTACAAAAAACGAGATGACTCCGATATCAAAAAAGAGTCCAGTGAACAGAATTCGGAAAAAACTGAGTATCGAAAAGTCAATTTCTGAGAAGGACCATACATAAAACACACATCGGACACTGAATGAAATAAGTATAAATTGTAAAATAAAGTTTTTGTAGGTAGATAAGCGGCTGTTTTTTTTCATTGTTTAGGTTCGATTTATGATATAGGGTAGATAGGTTATGACGAAAATTATGATGAATGTAAGCGCAGCAAAAGTTACCGCACCTGCAGAAATATCTTTTATAAACCCAATTTTAGGGTGGTGTTCTTTATGTACAAAATCGGCTAATTTTTCAACGGCAGTATTCATGCCTTCGATAGCCATAACTAAGCCCATAGCAATGATCTGATTGATCCAATCTTGATTAGAAATGCCAACGGTAAAACCAAGTATAATTATTAATGAAAACACAAAGGTTTGCGCCATAATGCTATGCTCTGTTTTCAATAATAAAAACAAACCTCTGAAGGCATATTTAAAACTTTGAAGCCTTCCTTTTATAAATAATATCATTCTATTCTGAATTTTTGTAGTGTTAGTATTGGGTACTGTTTTGCAAAATTAATGATTTCGAATTAAATCCGTTTGAGTGAAAAATCACATTTTATAAATTTACATATTTGGTTTACTATAATCAACTTTTTTTCATTTTTAATATTGATATCGCCTATTTATTCAAACATATTTCAATTATCCCAAACGAAAATCCATACCCCTCGCCCTACTATTTACAGGAGTCTTTTGTGACAATAATCTAATAAAATCCTTACTTTTCATCTAGGTTTTGAAGAATCAGATTTGAGGTCTAAGTCCGCTATAAAAGTAGTGAAAAAATTAACGTGACCCAAAAATCAAAATAGTATCATGCTCACATTGAGTTTATAGGTCTTATTATTTGACATTAAAATTTGCGTGATTCCCAAAGGAGTACCATACTGAATGATATAATAACCTTTAGATTCCTTATTAATAACTGTCTTAGCTTTAGCGAAGCTTACAAACTAACACGAAAAACTGACATAAACTTGTTTAGTTTTTTGTGTTTATTTTCTGTTCTCTTCCAATTAAAAAATACAAAATCGCCCCAAAAATGCTCATAAATAGCACCACCAACAGCCAAATTAGTTTGTCGTTTCCCCGAAATTCACCCTTACGAATGTCAACAACCGCCAAAATAGTTGGTGAAATTCCGAGGGCTAACAAGATTATGAGTATAATTAATTCCCAAGTCTCCATCATTACCAAAATTATCATTTTTTCTTTTTTTTAATTGTTATTCGTTGGTTTTTGTTTTTTTGCTAGAGTCACGTTTGTACCTTCAAACTCAAACAATTCAATATCGTATTATAATTAGATTCATTATATTCTTTTTTTACATCTTTTTTTTTATACTGGGCACGAGCAAAAGATGCTCGCGCTAGCTGGGGGAGCGGGGGAAATTCACTCAGAAACTGGTGAAAAGTGAGGCGAAATCACTTGCTTTTTATTTTTCAGAAACACCCCTCTTTATAAAGCTCTTTTGGTCTTATTTAAGGCTTCCAAAAAAACAACATCACTCACTCATCTTTTTTTAAGACATCTGGTAAAACAACTTAAAAACCTATAATTCTCATTTTTTAAAGAGCTTGTGCAACGGTTACCATTGTTGTGCGTAGCTTTTATTCTAGTGTAATTAGATTTCGTTTTATCATTACATTTTTATTTACTTCCTCTATACAGTTTGAACTTATCCAAAAATTAGGTTTAGATAAATTATTATTTCTCTTAGCTTTTGATTTTTTACTTATTTCTTTGATACGCTTTACAAGTTCCAAATACAGCTTATGAGTTGAGAAGTTTTCTGTAGAACTTATTTCTCCGCTTTCTAAATTTTGAATTTCTTTTGGGTAACTTATTTCTAATCCAATATTCGAATTGCATTTAGAGTCAAAAAAAATTACAGTTAGTCTGTTTTTATTGTCTATTTGAAGCGAAAAAGGCGAAATATTAATTACAGGTTCAATTTGAATAGCTCTTTTAAACGTTTTTATTATTCCATCTTCTTCAATTTCAAATCTCTCAAACTTTATATGTTCTATATTGTCGGTTAATGCTGTATGAATGTCTAACTTCCAATCATTATTTTTCCATTCAGTACCTGAAATGATTTTATTATAATATAGCTGATATTGTGAAAAAATAGAAGTTTTATCATTTATTTGATAATTCTCATCAACTGGAGTATTAGTGATTGCTATAAAGTATTCTAAATCATTGAATAAATTTTCAAATTCATTAGGAGTGACTGTAAACTTAAATTTTTTCCATTTTAATCCTCTATATATCATTTTTTTTAGGTTACGCACAACGGCTCGGCTATGATTAGTGTGGGGCGGTGATTTACAATTCCCTTTGCGCCACAGCTCGTAGCCAAATCTTTTTGTTTTGTTTTATTTTTTTGTTCGAAAGCAAAATCCCAAAGATTTGGCGGACATTCTAAATATACACAGACCTTAGCGTAAAACCCTAAACCCCGTATTAATTATAGCCATTGTTGTGGTGTCGTACTTTTTACTCACTCATTCTTTCAGTTATTACTTTCCTAAAGCTGGTTCCTAAACTATCTAAAAGTCCAGAATGATGACAGTAATAAATCGTTCCGCTTTTGTCTTCTTCTTTGACAGCAATAATTCCATCATCAAATTCAGCTAAATGGAAGTAATTTCCATCGTCAAGTCCAGTTGAGCGTATTTCGGATATTCCAAGTAAATAACAATCTTCGAATTCAACTCCTTCGGATTGTTTAATAATGTCAAGATATTCTGCAGGCAGGTTCGATTCTATTCTTTTTATGTAATTCCTTAAAAATTCAGAACCAATTGGTTTAAATGCTTGATTTATAGATTTAATATTATTCAACTCTCCAAGTAGTCCATCAAATTTAGGAATCAATTTAAGTTTTTCTTTTTTGAAAGTACTTTGAGCAAAACTATTTGGGTCGTTAGTTATTTTCTTACTTGTAACATTAATTGATGTCGCTTTCAGAATTGACTTTGGGTTTGGCCTAATTTTCCAGCCCCAGATTCGTCCGTCATAATTGTCAAATTCTATATAATATTTTTCGTTATTAGTTTGAAATCTTATTGTCGCAAGCTTACTTTCATCTTTTCTTTTATATCGTAAATTGTCAGAAAGTGGATTTTCGTTGTCTCCATAAAGTTCAATTGACATACTTTTTTCCCAATACTGTCTCCATTTTCTTTTAGGTTCAAAATATTCAATTTGAGCTTTTAATTTAGTTTGGATTTCTGAATCAAACAGTTCATAAAGTTCGGAAAGAAGATTCTTTTCCAAATCTGTAAATCCTTTGTTATTAAATTTCGGTCGTCTTCGATACGAAGCAATAAGTAGAGCTAGAAAAATCAGTCCGATTATTCCAATTAAAACTCCTAATATTATTAAAATGCTCTTCATTTCAGGTATGCACCACAACTAGTGAATATAAACACCTAAGGTGTGCATATTTCCATTATAATCAGTGTTTTGTTCAACAATACATCCCAAATTGGCGTGTATTGTTGAACTTTTTGTTTTATAAAAATCATCTAAGGGATTTTTTATTCTTCCAATTTCTTGTGTAGATACCTGAGTATATATTTCTGTTGTTTTACTGCTGCTATGCCCTAAAAGCATTTGAATGTGTCTTAGACTTACTCCCTGTTCTAAAAGGTGTGTTGCGAAACTATGCCGTAACATATGAGGGGTTGTCTTTCTTGGTATTCCTGCATTTTTGCTGGCTTTAGATAAAATTTTTGAGATACTTGAAGGACTGTATTGTCCTCCAATTGCTCCTTCAAAGAGCCATTTTTTAGGTTTAAACGCCCTGTAGTATTCTCGAAGATTTTCAAATAAATTTTTAGAAATAATACTTTGACGATCTTTATTTCCTTTACCGCCCCTAATTATAATAAGATTTCGAGAAGAATCGAGATCGTGGATTTGTAAATTCAGTAATTCGCTTCTTCTCAATCCAGCGGAATAAATTAATGAAATGATACAGCGGTGTTTTAAGTTTTGAATAGAGGCAATAATAGCAAACACTTCTTGCTTTGAAAGTACTTTAGGAAGCAACTTCTCTTTTCTAGGCCGCTCAATAGTAAAAACCATTTTAGGTTGTCGCAATACTTTTTCGTAATAAAACTTAATGGCATTAATGGCTTGATTCTGTAAAGAGATCGAAACTTTTTGTTTTTGGATAAGGAATAATAGGTAACGCTTGATATCGTCTTGTGTAACTGTGTCTATATTTTTTGTAGCATAAAAAGAACGAAATTTTTTAAATTCAGAAACATAGATTTTAATGGTGTTGGAACTGTAACGCTTGAGCGTCAATTGCTCTAGATAAGCAGGCGGTAACTCAATAGGGGGCTTGTGTGTTTTTAAAATTATTTTTTTTGGAGTACTTGGAGGAGACTTCTGTTGAAGTTGAGAATAATCTACATAAGCAATGCCTTTAAATTTATTAAAAAACGTATTAAGCTTAAAAGAGTGTTGTTTAAAATACCACGATTTTAAGGTGAGGCTCCATTGTGACCCATCCATCGATTTTAGGGTTTGAATAAGCTCTTGATCATAAGAAAAAGAAACCTTAACGATTGATTCATCGCGAAGAGTACTCGGAAGTAGCTGCAGGTTTTTCATAAAGCAAGAACAGATTTGGGTGCTGTTAGTCCCCAAATGTAGTAAAAAAACTAAAGCACTCACAGTGAAGTCTTTGTTTTTTATTAGTTCGCTACACTTTTTTGGTTTTATAAAGTAACTTATAGTATCAAATTAACAGCTTTAACTCCCAATGATTGGGAATTTATTTGTATATTTGTAGGATTAAGCCCATTATACCGATGATCAAATTACCAAACACGAAAGACAATATTAGAGTAATACAGGAATTTATTGCTGAGACAAAAAAAAAGAATTTTAGAAGGTGAGGCTATAACTTTCACAAAAAAAGCAAGTTTGGAGTTAGAAAACTTGATGATTGATTATGATATAAATGCAAATGCTATTGAAGATGCGATTCTAAAATTAACTCCTAAAAATTATTACAGAGGCGTTGATCCTTCTGGAGGTGCTGATTTTAACGTTTGTGCGTTTCGTGTGTTTGTCGGAGCTGATAGAATTGAGATTTATTTGAAATACGGACTAGAAGTTCGTGGGTTACAGGTGTTGGTTTTTTCAAATCATATTCCTGATTATACAATGGATCAACCGTTTAAAAATTAAAAACTATGGAAGCAAAAAAAAATATAACAAGAGAACAAAAACCTACAAATGAATTAGAAAGAACTGTAGAAAAAAAAGTCAAAGGGATTATATTATCATACAAGGAAGTGTATTATTTGGATTATGAAGTGGATGAAAATACTGGTATGATTCATAGGGAGCATAAGGTTGCGTTTTATACCAAGAGTCAAATGAATCGTAATTTAAAATCACTAAAGAGTGCTTATCTTATTTCTAAAGGAGCGGCAGCTCCAGAAGAAATTATTCGTTTCAGGAAAAAACACCACATTGCTGCATCAACATTAAGTGTTATTTTAGGATTTAGTAAAAACACCATTTCTAATATCGAAAATGATGGCGTCACCTCTTTAGTTAGTGGACGATTAATTAAGATGAGCATTAATAATAAAGATATAATGTCCCATTATATTCGAGTATGTGATTCTATTGACACTCGTAAAAAAGAAAAATTTTCTAAGAAACTACTGGAATTAGGGATGTAGGGGATTTGAAATCACTTAAGTCTTGTCTTTTTTATACTCATACCCATCAAGCAAAAAAAAGGATAAAAAACCGAAGCTTCTTATCCTTTCATCCTTTAATATCTTAGTTTTTAATCTTTATTCTATGATGAGTTTTGTTATTTTATAGAGTTTAGTATCACTTTGAACTTTACAGAAATACAGTCCTGAACTGATGGTTCCTCTGTTTAATTTAATTTCATTCGCTCCTAAAGTCGCTTCATGCGTGATTGTTTTTACCAAACTTCCCAATTGATTGTAAACCAATACTTCTACAGTTTCTAAACGTTGACTTGTAAAATGGAAGGTTGTACTAGATTTCATAGGGTTAGGGGATACCACGAGTGTATTTAAGGGGTCTTCCGATTGCGAACTCGTTGTTGAAAAACGAAGGTGTTGTATCGTCATTTCTTTTGTTTCTACTTCGCCTGTTTCTGCGAGCATTGTAAATACGATAGACGTGATGTCATTAGGGATAAAATCAGTCCCGTTAATGGAAGTGAAATTAGAAAATGGTATGCTATAATCTTGCAAATTGTTTGTGAGGGGAATAGTTGTTTTGTATTGAGATCCCCAATCCGTTACACTTTCTTTCACCAACCGAATTATCAACTTGCCAGTCCCTTTTGCTTTTAATTTTAAGCTTTGATATTCCGTAAAATTGATAGGACTAAACTTTGGGGTGAGGGCTCTGTAAGCAGCCATATATGCATTGGTACTGCCGACTAACTCTATATTACGTTCGACAGCAAACTCATCCTCATGAAATGGTTCCTCATTAGGATTTACCTCATACGTATGAACGAGCATAGTGTCTGGGGCATCATCATAGCCCCAAGGACCATCAGACATAAATAAATCATCTGGAATTGAAATACCATCACCGATTCTAAAACCAATATCAAACAAGTTTCCAGCATCTATTTCCATATTGGTGATGTAATTACCCTCTAGATCTATGGTTGACGATACCTGCTCCACCGAATTGGTTTCTGTGGCTCTTAGACCACCATCAAACGTAATGGTATGAGTTCCGTTGGTATTTACAATTTGTAAATCGAGTTTGCCGTTGTGGTATTTGCCTTTTCTAACAAATACAGAAGGGG